>RCNC010000338.1_pt1 | contig 29598 bp, 26 predicted proteins | sample 2041301 | NCBI WGS metagenome assembly RCNC01 (sample SAMN09708231, study PRJNA481090) | Marine sediment metagenome, whole genome shotgun sequencing project. | biome: marine sediment; feature: ocean; material: sediment; isolation source: Sewage treatment plant 13A marine sediment (STP13A) ... | reverse complement strand
GACTGCATCCCGGATACATTGATCGATCGAACCGCCTGGATTGCTCGCAAATTTGACTACCAAGTGCATCTTGTACTGTTTGAACCGAACAGTGTGGAGCTGCTCGGCAGATTTCCCATCTCAAGCCAAGCCCAGCAAATACGACAGGATATGGAGCAGGCGCAGACAGAACTGGTTGAGGATTATGCGAACCGACTGCGCGAGGCCGGCATCGATGTAACGACATCTGTATTGCAGCGGCGCCCGCTTAGCGACGGCATTTTGGAAATCAACACAGCCGTGCAACCCAAAGTCATTGTCAAGGCAACTCTGTACCACAGCGCCGCTGAACGCGGCACTTTGGTCGACTCCGACTGGCAACTCATGCGCGCCTGCCCCTACCCGCTTTGGTTGGTCAAGGCCGACAACATGGCGGAGAATCCGGTCATTGTGGCGGCAGTCGATCCAAGCAATACTCACGACAAACCTGCGGTGCTGGATCATGAAATTATTCGCGCGGCCAAGGCGGTCGCTCGGCGCACAGAGGGCGACCTGCACCTATTACATACGTATGAGCGGCTAGCAGGCATCGGCGCTGCCGCTGGCATGGCATTCAAGTCGGGCAAATTACCGATTGATGAAATTGATGCACGCGTCAAGAGCGAACATCGCAACGCTCTGGATGTATTGGCAGAGACCAATGATATCGATGCAGATCACGCACACCAGTTGCCAGGACGAGCCGAAGAAATATTGCCTGCGTTTGCCCGAAGTCAAAATGCCGGGCTCGTCGTAATGGGCGTGTTGGCACGTTGGGGATTAAAACGAATGATCATCGGTAGCACCGCAGAACGGGTGATCGATCACATCGCCAGCGACATTCTGATTGTTCGCCTCGGCGACCATCAGTTGTACGAGTCATGATAAAACTCATTGTTGCGATTCGACGGCGCCCGGACATGACTGTCGAGGATTTCCAAAATCACTGGCGTACCGGTCACGCGGTGCTGGTCAAGAATAGCCCAGCGACATCACGATACGTGCGTAAGTATGTTCAGTGCCACACTATGCCAGCTGAATACGCCCTCGGCGATCCTGCATTCGATGGCGCGGCCGAACTGTGGTTTGACAGCGTTGCTGACAAGGATGCGTTCTACAGCGACCCGGACTACTTGCGGGATGTACAGCCGGACGAAGAACGTTTTGCTGATATGACCCGGACAGTTTTTTTTGTCACCGAGGAAGAAACCGTTCTCGACGCCTGACTCAAGGCGGCCTGCCAAAAAAAAGAGCCTACGCGGAAATCTCCGGGCGGCTCTTGATTATTTGGTGGTGATGGGTGGATTTGAACCACCGACCTGCGGGTTATGAGTCCACCGCTCTAACCAACTGAGCTACATCACCAGTGTTCTCTGCGCAGCCCAAGGCTGCGCGGGTCGCAAATTGTCCGGATACGGTTGGTTTCTGTCAAGAAAAGCCTAGTAAACATCGAGGTCGTGGCCCAGAACGACCTCACCTGAGTAGTTTTCGCGCACTTCCTCCAGCAAGGTTTCCTCCGAAGATCCCCAGAACAGCACGTGGTAGAGAATCAGCAGCTTTGGTTTCGCCCGGCTGGCGATGTCGCCCAGCTCATTTGCGGAGGTGTGATTGGTACGGTGATATTCCTGCCAAAACGGGTCGCGACGCGCAAACCCGGAGTCAGAGTACACCTCATGAATCAGGATGTCAGCGTCCTTCGCGTACTCTTCGATGATTGGGTCAGGCGCCACGTCGCCGGAAATCACGATCACCCGATCCGGCGTCGTAAAGCGAAAACCAAAGGCGTTTTCCCAGGTGCCGTGGCGCACGCGAAACGCTTCCACCTTAACGTTGTCGTCCTCGTAAACCACGCCGTCGTCAAGAGTATGAGCATTTACCTGCCAGCCGAGTTCTTTCGCAGGTTCAAGGCCCTCGGTGCGATACTTGATGTCGGCGTCGTACGCTTTTAGTACGTGCTCCGCCATATCGGCGATTCCCTCGGGGCCATACAGCTCGAGCGGCACATCGCGACCGGCAACCCACGGCGTAAGAATCAGATCCGGCAATCCGGCTGAATGATCTGAGTGCAAGTGCGAAAGAAATGCGACCTTAAGATTCTCGACATCCAGCGCTGGCATGTCGCCACCGTAGGCAGGCGACATCGCTGCCGCACGACGCACTACACCAGGTCCGAAGTCGACCAGGTACGGCGTGTCGTTTACGACAATTGCGACTGCCGGACCGGAGCGATCCGGGTCGGGATTTGGCGTGCCCGTCCCCAGCAACACAACTTTGGTCGTCGCGCTCACAGGACTCGCTATTACTGGATTGGTAATCGCGGCAAGCAGGATCAGAAGTAGGATTCTTATGTTCATGGCTACCGTATAATGCTCTCTAACGCCGCAAGGGAGCAACGATGTTCGAGAACCCTGAGATCGCGATCGAAAATTTACCCGGTACCGATACCGTGCAATGGCAGGAACTTGATCCCAAGTACAAGCGACTGCGGCAAGTACAGTCGGCACTAGTACTACTCGGCGTGGCGGTAGCATTGGCGTTTATAACGTTTCTCGCTGATATTCCTGCACTGCCTGCGATAATAGCTTGGTCGCAATGGTTGATCATATTGATCGCCTTGCTCGTCTGGCCGGCGATCGCCTTTCCAAAGCGCGGCTATGTTGTTCGAGACAAAGACATTCTGTTTCGTAATGGCGTTGTCTGGCGCGCGGTGACTGCTGTGCCGTTTAACCGCATCCAACACGTCGAAACCAGCAATACACCGTTGGATCGAAAGTTTGGTCTTGCGACACTGCAGCTATTTACCGCCGGTGGCTCAAGCGGTGACTTGAAGATCGACGGACTTGAGACAAGCGTCGCCGAACAATTGCGTATCTATATTCTTCGCAAGGTAGGAACGAGTATTGAACACGCCGAATAGAGGTGACTGGCAGCGGACGTCACCGTTCGCCATCCTGTTCTTCATAGGCAAGATCGTCCGCCTGATCACGAAGAATGCCTGGCAATCCATCGCGCCGCTGTTCGTATACATCAGTGTCGGCAAAGAGGACCTCGTAACCAAACTCGTCATCGGTGGCATTGCGCTCGCGCTCGCTATCATTGTCGGCTCCGTACTCAGTTGGTTGTTCTTCCGCTATCAAATCAGCAGTGACTCCGTATTGATTCGCTCTGGAGTCATCAAGAAGAAGCAACTCGACATCAACTTCGATCGCATCCAGGGCGTCAATACAACGCAAAATCCGGTCTATCGAATTCTCAATCTCGTCACAGTCACTTTCGACACTGCCGGCTCGTCGGGCAGCGAGGGAAATTTGCCAGCTGTCTCACGAGAATTCGCCAATGACCTTAGCGAGCGAATAGGTGGTACCCGCTCTGTAAGAGAAACCGAACAAGGTGAAGAGGACGGACCGCTTACACCACTGATTCAACTCGATTGGCGGGACATGATCCGAATTGGTCTTGCAGATCGTCGCGCCTTGATCGTATTTGCGCTTATCGGTCCTCTGATGGAGCAGATGGAGGACAAAGTCGAGCCGATGATCCAGGAGGTAATCCGAACTGTCTCATTCGGCGCTGAGAAAGTTGGAATAACCAACGGAATATTGATCGGGATAGGATTGCTCATCGCATTATTTTTTCTGTTTGCGATTATTTCAATCGGCGCCGCATTTCTTCGTTATCACAACTTCCAACTTTTTCTCAACGGCCGAAAGTTGCGCTCGAATGGCGGATTGCTGACACGCCAGGAGCATTCAATGGACCTCGAGAAGATCCAAACATTGCGGCTGCAACAAGGCATCATCGAGAACTGGCTCAAGCGTTACAAATTAACGGCCAGGCAAGCGATCAGCGGCCGCAAGCACGGCGGTGGTGGCCAGAAAATGTTCACCATCCCGGTCGTCACGGCTGAGCAGATCGACTTGCTGCGGCCAATGTTATTTGCACAGGAAGCCGGCCGTATAACACAAAATCCCAGAAGCCCGGATTTCGCGCCAGTCTCGCCGTACTACATGCGCTCAAAGATCTTGTTCATTGGACTGCTGCCTGCAATCCTCCTGACCGCGTTGTTCGTTGTTGAACTCGGGATCGGTGGCTTAATCGCATTGCTATGGTTACCGCTTGTCGCGGCCGTGTCCTGGCGCCACTGGCGACGCGCGGGCTACTTGCATGACGACGATGAAATGGTACGACGTTCCGGATTGCTCGGATTTCGAACCGTGAGCCTTCTGTTTCGCAAGGTGCAACGCGTCACCGTGACACAATCGCGATACCAGCGGCGCAAGAACCTAGCCAGCTTGAGAATGCATATGGCCTCAGGCAGCGTGCGCGTGCCGTATATAGATCACGCCAAGGCACAGCAACTACGCGACTATATTCTCTACCGAGTAGAGTCCAGCCAAAAAGCCTGGCACTAATTTAGTGACAGTTACCGATTTTGCCCCAATTTGGTGCACCAACCCATTTCGGGTCCGTGCACCAAATTGGGGCAAAATCGGTAACTGTCACTAGGTTAGACGTTGAAGCGGAAGTGCATTACGTCGCCTTCCTGAACAATGTATTCCTTGCCTTCCAGGCGCAAGCGACCTGCTTCTTTCGCGCCTTGTTCGCCGTTGCCGGTCACGTAGTCGTCGTAGGCGATTACTTCGGCACGGATGAAGCCTTTTTCGAAATCGGTGTGAATTTCGCCGGCCGCTTGCGGGGCCGAGGCACCTACCTTCGTGGTCCAGGCGCGGACTTCTTTTTCACCCGCCGTGAAGTAGGTTTGTAGACCCAACAAGGAATATCCGCCGCGGACAACGCGATCCAGACCGGGTTCTTCGAACCCCAGGTCAGCAAGAAACTCTGCTTTATCCGCTTCATCCAATACCGCGATTTCAGCTTCAATCGCCGCACAAATAGCGACCACGGTCGCACCTTCTTTCGCAGCAAGTTCAAGCACCGCATCAAGGTGGGCGTTATTCTCAAAACCGTCTTCGGCGACGTTCGCAACATACATCATCGGCTTGGCAGTAAGCAGATGTAGTTCACTCATGATCTTGAATTCGTTCTCATCCAGGTCGATCGAACGAACGGGCAGACCTTCGTCCAGCGGCGCTTTGATTTTCTTCAATGCATCGCGGATAAATAGAACATCCTTTTGACCCGTCTTGGCGTTTTTCTCGGCCTTGTACAGTTGTTTGTCGACCGCTTCCAAGTCGGCGAGCGCGAGCTCCGTATTGATGATCTCTATATCGTCGAGCGGACTGATCTTGCCCGAAACGTGCGTGATGTCGTCATCTTCGAAACAACGTACGACATGTGCGATCGCATGCGTTTCACGAATATTAGCCAGAAACTGATTGCCCAGACCTTCGCCTTTGGATGCGCCAGCGACGAGACCAGCGATATCGACGAACTCCATCGTGGTTGGAATAATTTTCAGCGGGCCGACAATCGCGGCAATAACTGCCAGCCGCAGATCAGGCACAGGTACGATGCCCACATTCGGCTCAATCGTACAAAACGGATAATTCTCCGCTGGAATCTCTGCCGCTGTCAGCGCGTTAAATAGAGTCGACTTGCCGACATTCGGCAGGCCGACGATGCCACATGTAATTGCCACTAATTTTCCTTCGTATGTAACTTTTTCGTTGCCGCGTTCAGACCGTCGTCTATGAGTAGAGACAGAACTGCGATCGCGTCATCGATATTTCGTTCTACTGCAGCTTCAACGTCAGCCGACGCTCGCTTCAGCACGTGTCCGGTTACCTGGTCTTTTTCGCCCGGGTGACCGACGCCCAATCGCAAACGCATGAAATCCGCACCGCAATGCTGGATGACATCGCGAATGCCGTTGTGCCCACCGTGACCTCCGCCCTGCTTGAGCCTGACCGTACCTGGGGGTAGATCAATCTCGTCATGGGCGACCAGCAACTGCGGCGTCTTTAGACGGTAGTAATCCATCACGCCGCGCACCGGCCCGCCACTCAAATTCATGTAGCTTTGTGGCTTGACCAACCAGACTTCCTGGTCGCTGATACGAATCCGGCAGCACTCCGCATCAAACTTCTTCTCGTAGCAAAAATCTCCGCCGTATTTGCGAGCGAGCGCTGTAACGAACCAGAACCCTGCGTTATGCAGGGTCTTTTCGTACTTATCCTCGGGGTTGCCGAGGCCGGCAATAATGCTCAAGTTCGTCATGGGGACAGCATCTTAAACAAAAAGACCGCCATAAGGCGGTCTTTCTGGTCGTTCGTAGTAGCAATCTAGTCTTCGGACTTTTCGTCGTCGCCTGACTCGGCTGCTGCATCGCCTTCGGCTGCTTCGCCCTCGGCTGCTTCGCCTTCCACTGCTGCATCGTCTTCCTCTTCGATCACTGCCACCTTGATGACGTGAATCGATACGATCGGGTGATCGTGCTCCGGCCCCTGGGCCAGCTCAGGAATTTCGACGCCTTCCGGCATCGTGATATCTGAAAGATGCATCATGGCATCCAGCTCCAGCCCGGAAATATCCACCTCGAAGTACTCGGGGAGATCTCTCGGCAGACACTGGACTTCAACATCGGTGCGCAGCTGCGACACAGAGCCGCCGCCATCCTTCACGCCGATGGCCACATCTGCGCCAATATAGTGAATAGGAATGTTCATCTTGATCACCTGATCCTCAACAATACGTTGCAGGTCGATGTGCATGACGATTGGTCGGGCCGGATGACGCTGAATGTCCTTAACAATCGCGGCCTGGCTCTTATCGCCAACCTTGATGTTCAGTACGCTCGAGTAGAACGATTCGTTCTCCAGCTCGCGCAGGACCTTGTTGTGGTCAAAACTAAGTGAGCGCGGCGGACGGCCGGCGCCATAAATAACTGCAGGTACCTTTCCTTCATGACGCAGGCGGCGGCTCGCACCCTTCCCTTTGTCTTCACGGTGTTCCGCAATCAGATCAAATTTATCAGCCATGATGGCCTCCGTTATCTAATTGATTTTGTTCAAATTTTTCCGAACATGATCCCCGCCAAACCTGCGACCGATTCGTACAGGGGCGCGCATAGTAACCCCACACGCCAGCGCAGGCAACCCACATAGGAAGGCCCTGTGGGCGGGATGTCTTTACCCGCAAATAAAGCGCAGCGCAGCGAGCCATTGCGGGTATAGACATCCCGCCCGCAGGGCCGTGCGCTTATGACTAATCCAGGTACAGCGAGGAGACAGACTCTTCGTCGGAAATACGCCGCATGGTCTCTGCCAACAGCTCAGCAGTCGAGAGCTGCCTTATCTTCGAGCAGGCCATGGCCTCTTCGTTGAGCGGAATCGTGTCAGTAACGACAACCTCGTCGAGCTCAGATTCAGAGATGCGGGACACCGCAGGACCCGACAAGACCGGATGCGTGATGTAAGCCTGCACAGATGCGGCACCGTGTTGTTTAAGCGCTGCGCCGGCGTGGCAAAGCGTGCCCGCGGTATCAACCATGTCGTCCATCATGACGCAGTTCTTACCCTCAACTTCACCAATGATATTCATGACCTCGGACTGATTCGCTTTCGCACGACGTTTGTCGATAATCACCAGATCGGCATCATCGAGACGTTTTGCCAGGGCGCGTGCACGGACCACACCGCCGACATCGGGAGACACGACGACGATGTCGTCAATTTTCTGTCTCCAGACGTCACCCAGCAAGATCGGCGAGGCATAGACATTGTCTACAGCCACGTCGAAAAAGCCCTGAATCTGGTCAGCGTGCAGATCTACAGTGAGCACGCGGTCGACACCGGCCGTGCCGATCATCTTCGCCACCAGCTTGGCGGTAATTGGCACCCGCGCCGATCTCGGTCGGCGATCTTGTCGTGCGAAACCGAAGTAGGGAATGACGGCTGTAATTCGCGCCGCCGATGCGCGTCGCGCGGCATCGATCATAACCAGCAATTCCATCAGGTTTTCTGACGATGGGGGGCATGTTGGTTGAATGATGAACGTTTCGCGACCGCGAATGTTCTCCAGGATCTCAACGTTGATTTCGCCGTCACTGAACCGCCCTACATGGGCTCGGGCGAGTGGGACATGCAAACGGCGCGCAATCTCATGAGCCAGTTTCGGGTGCGCGTTACCCGAAAATACTGCCATTGATGCCGGATCCACGAATCCTCCCTTTGTGCGTCGAATTGGCTGGGGCGGCAGGATTCGAACCTGCGGTACACGGGATCAAAACCCGATGCCTTACCACTTGGCTACGCCCCAATATAAGCCCTGCGTGTGCGCCGCAATTTAGTCAAAAAACTTCCATTTGTCGATGACGATTCGCACACGCGTCTCAAATTTTGTCACTGACAGTCGATTCGGCATGCTCTGACCACCGTTTGCCTTATAGCTGGAGATACTCAGAGCCCAGTTCCCCTGCTCCAGTCGGGCTAGCTGATTGTCCTCGTTCAGCTCGGTTTGCGCATCCGACATCGGGTCTGGAATACCGAGCGCCCAGTAACGCAAACTCTTTACAGGTATGGTCCAGCCGTATCGGTACAGCAAATCCTGTTCGACATTTTGCAGCTCAGTACGCACACCATCTTTGTCTGTCAGCACCGCACTGTCGCCCTCACCTTCGATGCGAACCGTGCCGATTCCAAGCGGGCCACTGACGGTTGCCTGAAATGTGTCGTCTTTTTGCGCCCAGCGCAATTTGCCGTTAAAGCCGTCGTCTCCTGCGCTAACCGCGATGCGTCCGGAAAACTCCCAATCGCGCAGCGCACCGAGAACTTCCTGGCGCACTTGCCAGTCTGTCAGCTCCGGAAGTTGTGTGACGGGCCGACTGGCACAGCCGGCCAGCAGCAATACGGCGCCCAGCAGCGCTAGCTGCCGGAAAGTTCGGTTGGTACTACTCGGATGCAGGGAATCGCCGCTCGCGAACATCGTGCAACAAATCGCTTTCCGGGTTGCGGGCTTCGGCGGAAGCCAATAATTCGAGCGCTTCTTCATCGCGATCCATTTCTGACAGCACATCAATGATATGTGCCGCTACTTCAGGGTCAGGAAACCGACTATAGGCGATTTTGAGTTGTTCCAGCGCTTCTTCATATTTGCCGCGCTTGTACAGTACCCAACCGAGGCTATCGATGATTGCAGGACTATTCGGGTCGTAGCGTAGCGCCTTGCGAATGAGTTTTTCGGCCTCGTCATACTGGTCGGTGTGGTCGGCCAGTGTATAGCCGAGCGCATTGAGCGACAGCGGGCTATCCGGCCAGCGATCTACCGCTACTCGATAAGCGCCGATGGACTCGTTGACCAGATCCATGCTCAGCAACAAGGCTGCCCTGCCCAGCGCCGTTTGCTCGTTTTCAGGACGGAATTCCCGCGCCTTGTTATAGAAAACCAGCGCCTCTTCATTACGCTCCAACGCGGCCAACAACTGCGCCTTCGCGACCACCATATCGACGGCGTATTCCGGATTTCTCTCGGCGAACAAATCCAGCTGATGCAACGCTTCGTCCGGTTCACCTAGTTGCATTGCGGTTAGCGCGCCAGCGCGACGCTGTGAGAGCACGGCATTTTGGCCCTCGCGGACCTGTGCATAGAATTTGACGGCGCGCTCGTGCTCCCCGCGAAAATCAGCAATTCTCGCAAGATAGTAGAAAGCGTCCATCGTATAGCTACCGCTTGCCAGCAAATCCTGGAAGTCGCTTTGCGCAGCGTCGAGGTTATTTTGTCGAAAGTTGATGATGCCCATCAATCGCAGCGCATCCGTTCGTCCGGAATGTTCCAGTTGAATTTGATTGACCTGACTCAGCGCGTCGTCGTCGCGACCGGCCGACATGTACATCAACGCCAGCTCCATACGAGCGTCCGGATCTACATTCGGGTTGTCACCGATAAGTTCAGCCATGTATGCAATGGCCTGATCAAGTTGGCCGTCCAGCAGCAGCGCACGACCGTAGACCAGTTTTGGCTTGAGCCAGTTCGGCTCCAGCTCAGAGGCAATAGCCGCCTTCTTCAAGGCGTACTCAGAATCACCCGCCTGCAATGCCATGACTGCGGTGGCGTAGTTTGCCGCCGCAGAATCCTTATGCGGTTTGGCAAGCTCGCGCATTAGCAAATCGGCGTTATGCGGATCTTCGTCGGACAAAATAGGTAGCAACGACAACAGGCGGCGATCCGCATTTTCGTCGTCCAGGTTGATCAGTTTCTCGATAGCCCGCCGCGCCTCGCGGATATTCCCGGTTCGCAATTGCAGCTGCGCGTACAAAACGCGTGCCTCGTCGTTTTCCTCATCGAGTTCGATCCAGCGCGCCGCAGAAAGTAGCGCTTCGTCGTTGAAACCCAAGCGCAGGGCGATAAGCGTCGCCTTGCGTGCGACATCTACATTGTCGCTAAGCTCTGCTGCCTTGCGATATTCCACCGCTGCGGTCAGATACTCGCCGGCCTGAAGCGCATTTTCGCCGTCTATAAGGTGGCCAGCGGCTTCGATCCCATCGCTACTATCGGCTCGAATCTGCTGCGGAGAAACAAGGATCAGGGCCGCCAATAGCAAAAAGGCAGGTAAAAATCGGGGGAATTGGTGCATTCGGTCTCTTCGAGTTAATCAAAAATTAGCCGCATTGCGGTGCATAGGTAACAGAGACAAGGAACTGAGGCATCAGTTCGCATACAATTATCAACTATGCGGCTGCAAATTCTCGGGCTGAACCATACCACGGCACCTGTCGAAGTACGCGAACAAGTTGTTTTCGCGGGAGACCAGATAGGCCGGGCCCTCGTGCGCCTGCAAGAAATAGACGGTATCGAAGAAGCGGTGCTGCTATCTACCTGTAATCGCACCGAATTTTATGTCATCACCAGCGACTCAGGACACGACGCGTTGCGCACCTGGCTGCACGATGAGGGCAATCTGGACCCCGCCTTCGGCGATACCCTTTTCTCTCTCGATGAGGAGCAGGCCATTCGACATATTTTCCGGGTCGCCTGCGGACTGGACTCCATGGTTCTCGGCGAGCCACAGATTCTGGGGCAGTTAAAAGACGCGGTACGGGATGCGGAAAAGGCGGGTTCGATGGGTCGAAATCTCGGCGCATTGTTTCAACATACGTTTTCGGTCGCCAAGAAAGTGCGCACCGAAACCGAAATCGGCGCAAACCCGGTATCTGTTGCGTCTGCTGCAGTCAGTCTGGCGCAGCAATTTTTTGCGGGATTTTCGCAGCACACCGCACTCCTGGTTGGCGCCGGCGTCACGATCGAACTGGTCGCCAAACACCTGAGTTCGAAAAAACTGGGACGCTTGTTCGTCGCGAATCGTGATCTGGACAAGGCCAAGCAGCTAGCCAATCAATTTGGCGGCTACGCGGTGCCGTTGTCGGAACTCGAGGGCACATTACCCGAGGCCGATATTCTGATCACAGCAACCGCAAGTTCGGAACCTATTATTTCTCGCGCACAAATGGATGCTGCTATTCGCCTGCGCAAACGCAAACCTATATTCGCCGTCGACATCGCAGTACCGCGCGACATCGAAAAGGAAGTGGCCGAGCTTGATGATGTCTACCTGTACACGGTCGACGATCTCGACAAGGTCATTCTCGAAGGACAGGGCAATCGCGAGGCGGCAGCCGTCGATGCGCATCGAATTCTCGATGACGAGATCGCGCGCTACACCAGCATGGAGCGCGCAAAAGACGCGAATCCGATAATAACGGCGCTAAGAAACCAGGGACAATCAATACGCGATGACGTAGCCGAACAAGCGCGTCGACGGATGGCGAAAGGCATGCCGAGTGAAGATCTCATCGAATATGTAACGGCGGCAATGATGAAGAAAATGCTACACAACCCCAGCGTTCGACTGCGCGAGGCGGGCGAGGCATCGAATGACGAAATAATTGCAGCCGCCAGAATTCTGTTCGGTCTCGATGAGGACGAACAGTCGTGAAGGATTCGATTCGCCACAAACTAGACGCGGTTCGCGAACGTCACGAGGAACTTGAGGGTTTATTGGCAGAACCCGAAGTGATCAACGATCAGAATCAGTACCGGGAACTGTCGCAGGAATATTCGCGCATCGGTCCTATCGTCAAATTATTTACTGACTTCCTGACGCTACAAACTGACATAGTCGCTGCCGAAGAAATGCTCGCAGACAGCGACGCGGAAATCCGCGAAATGGGCCAGGACGAGTTACAGACCGCGACTGAGAAGAGCGCAGCGCTCGAACTCGAGCTGCAGAAATCCCTGATTCCACCGGACCCGCATGATGCTAGTAATGTATTCCTAGAAGTTCGCGCCGGGACCGGCGGTGACGAAGCCGCGATATTCGCCGGCGATCTGTTCCGCATGTACTCGAAGTACGCAGAAGCAAAAAAGTGGAATGTCGAAATACTCAGTGCCCGCGAGGGTGAACACGGCGGATATAAGGAAATCATTAGTCGCGTGACCGGCAATGGCATTTTTGCCAACCTGAAGTTTGAATCGGGCGCACATCGTGTACAGCGCGTGCCTGCTACCGAGTCCCAGGGACGCATTCACACCTCGGCGTGCACGGTAGCAGTACTGCCGGAGCCCGACGAAGTCGAAGCCAAGGAAATCAATTCGGCGGATTTACGGGTGGATACGTATCGCGCCTCCGGTGCGGGCGGTCAGCACGTCAACAAGACTGATTCTGCCGTGCGTCTAACGCACTTGCCGACCGGCGTCGTTGTCGAGTGTCAGGACGAGCGCTCGCAACATAAGAATCGAGCACGAGCCATGTCCTTGTTACAAGCCAGACTATTGGACGCTGAAGTAACAGCGCAGGCCTCCGAGCAAGCGGACCAAAGAAAACTACTGGTCGGGTCCGGCGATCGGTCGGAACGAATTCGTACCTATAACTATCCGCAAGGCCGCGTAACCGACCACCGTATTAATTTGACGCTGTACAAACTCGATGAGGTCCTTGAAGGCGGGCTCAATCAGGTCATCGGTCCATTGACCAGCGAATATCAGGCAGACCAGCTCGCCACGCTAGACAACTAGGCTAGATCTGCCGACGCAAGTAGTTGAGTACATCCGAGCGCGTAATCAAACCGACGAACTCATCGCCATCGAGAATCGCGGCATACGGCTGCACACTTAACATCGCCACCAGATTGTTCACACTCGCTTTCGTATCCAGCTTGATAAATGCAGACTCCATCGCATCCGAGACCGGTGAGTTCATCAGTTCCGGTTTGCCAAACACGTGCTGAATGATGGTGTCTTCTGTTACGACGCCGACCAGTTTTTCCTCATCCATGACCGGCAATTGTGAAAATCCGGCGTTCCGCAATCGATTATGTGCCGTCGTGAGTACATCGCTCGGACCTACTGTAATTGTCGCTCGCTCGCCATGTGGGCGTCCGACCAAATCGCGCAAATCGCCGCGCTGCTCGCGCGTAATAAAGCCCTGATCTTCCATCCAAAAATCGTTATAGAGTTTCGACAGGTATTTATTGCCAGTATCGCAGGCGAAAGTAACTACGCGCTTCGGCTCGGTCTGCTCACGACAATACTGAAGCGCGGCAGCCAGCAAAGTGCCGGACGATGATCCTGCCAGGAGCCCTTCGGTTTTTAACAAGTCACGCGCTGCTGCAAAAGACTCTGCATCACTGATTGAGTAAGCCTTAGTGACGCGAGAAAAATCGGCGATATCAGGAATAAAGTCTTCACCGATACCCTCAACCAACCAACTACTGCTCTTGTCGCTGAGATGGCCGGTGTTGATGTACTCGGCCAGAATAGAACCCACCGGATCCGCAAGAATCACGTCGACATTGGGTGCGTGCTCATTGAGATATTTGCAAATACCGCTGACCGTGCCGCTGGAACCTACGCCGAGAACAATGGCATCCACCTTGCCATCCATTTGCTGCAATATTTCCGGCGCCGTCGTCCGCTCATGCGCCAGAGGATTATCCGCGTTGCCAAACTGGTTAATGAAATACGCGCCCCGCTCCTCGGCGATTGATTTGCCGAGGTCCTGATAGTACTCAGGATGCCCTTTGGCAACATCGGATCGCGTCAGCACGACTTCAGCGCCCATGGCTCGCAGATTGAAGATTTTTTCCTGGCTCATCTTGTCGGGGATCACCAGCAACAAGCGATAGCCCTTTTGCGCAGCAACCAGCGCAAGGCCGATACCCGTATTGCCAGCCGTCGCTTCGACCAACAAATCTCCCGATTTAATGTCGCCGCGTCGCTCCGCTTCTTCGATCATCGAAATACCGATGCGGTCTTTGACAGACCCACCTGGATTCATCAACTCGAGCTTGAGGAACAATTGACAGAGGCCAGTATCCAGACGCTGCGCTTCCAGCATCGGTGTCTGCCCGACCATTTCTAGAATATTGGAATAGACTCTCATGCGCGTATAGTTCCGATTCATCACGATGCCGTCAACAACCGAAACCATTTCTATTGCTGCAGCAATCGCCGAGGCGACGAATCGCCTGGGCGTAATCAGTGAATCTGCGCGCCTCGACGCCGAAATTCTGGTGGCTCGCGCGATCGGCATGCCGCGCAGCTACCTGTTTGCGCACCCGGAAGACTCGCTCGACGAACTTGCCTTGCAGAGACTCAATGACACACTGCAGCGACGCAGCGACGGCGTGCCGCTGGCTTATATCACCGGCAGCAAGGAGTTCTGGTCCCTCGATCTGCAGGTCTCACCAGCCACACTCGTGCCACGGCCGGAGACCGAACTGCTGGTTGAGCTCGCATTGCGCGAGATCCCGCGCGAAGCGGAATGGCAGATACTGGATCTCGGCACCGGCAGTGGCGCCATTGCAGTCGCTATCGCCAGCGAGCGACCCGGATGCGACGTGACGGCTGTTGATGCCAGCGCAGATGCGCTGTCCATCGCGCAACAAAATGTACGCCAACTGGACTTGCACAACGTGAGCTGTCTACAAGGCGACTGGACCGCTCCGGTGGCTGATCGGACTTTCAATATCATCGTCTCCAATCCTCCCTATGTTGCGGATGGTGACGCGGCGCTCGAGGCCCTGCAGGCCGAGCCAAATATGGCGCTGGTGTCCGGTGGAGACGGTCTCGACTCAATACGTCAGCTCGCGCGGGACTGCCAATCGATCATCGCGAACGACGGTCTACTTATTCTCGAGCACGGCAACGAGCAACAGGCGGCGGTTGCCGAGATTCTTGCAAACAATAGTTGGCGTGACATAGCGTGCGTTGACGATTACGCTGGCAAGCCACGAATGACTTCCGCCAGACCTAAAGCGAGTAGAAATGATCACAATTAAGACCAATCACGGCGATATCTCTGTTGAACTAATGGATGAGAAAGCACCAATTTCCTGCGAAAATTTCCGCCAGTACGTGACCGATGGACATTTCGACGACACAGTTTTTCATCGTGTTATCCCGAATTTCATGATTCAGGGTGGTGGCATGGATGCCAGCATGAACAGCAAGGCAACGCGCGATCCAATCAAAAACGAAGCAGACAATGGCGAAACCAATTTGCGCGGCACATTGGCGATGGCACGCACCGGCGTTGTCGACAGTGCGACGTCGCAGTTCTTCATCAACCTGAACGACAACGACTTCCTGAATCATGGTGATCGTGATTTCGGTTACGCAGTGTTCGCCAAAGTCACCGCTGGCATGGACGTTGTTGACGCTATTGCTGGTGTTGCTACCGGCAGCGTCGCCGGCCACCAGGATGTACCGCTGGACACAGTTACCATCGTGGAAGTCACGATCGACTAGTGACTCGTCACGCTCGTCATATCGCTCTTGCACAGGTCGGTGAAGCCGGCCAGCAGCGGCTATCAGATTCGAGCGTTCTGATGATCGGTGTCGGCGGGATCGGTTGCGCCGCTGCGAGCTATTTAGCGTCCAGCGGCGTTGGCCACATCATCCTGAACGACTTCGATACTGTCGACGAGACCAATCTCGGCAGACAAGTTCTGTTCGCTCCGGACGACGTCGGCAAATCGAAGGCCGCTACTGCTGCTGCGCGACTCTCTGCACTTAATCCGGACGTTTGCATATCGATTTTGGATGAACGCCTCGACGCCACGGCACTGGCAACGACCATCGCCGGCGTAGACGTAGTTCTCGATGGTAGCGACAACTTCGCCACACGATTTCTGGTGAATGATGCCTGTGTGCGTGGTGATTGCTGTCTGGTGTCCGGATCCGCAATACGGCTTGAAGGTCAGATCGCGGTATTTGGTCCGGACTACAACGATTCGCCCTGCTACCGCTGTCTGTACGAAGATGCCGACGAGTCTCTCGAGAATTGTGCCGGCAACGGTGTGCTGGCAGCAGTGCCCGGTGTCATTGGCACCATGATGGCGGTTGAAGCGCTCAAGCACCTGGCAGGAATAAGCTCCCCGCGCGGCCAGTTACAACTTTACGATGCCGGCAGTGGCGGCTTTCGTTCGGTGACCATCGCAAAACGGGAGGGTTGCCCCGCTTGCTGACGGGATTGTTACAGCTTGATCCTGAGTACGATCGGCCCGATTAGGGCTTCGGGCAAATTGCCCTCGCGACTAAAACGACCCCAGTGACTGTTGGCGACGAACAAGAACTCGTCACCCACTATCGTTCCCAGAGTCGGTTCATCAAATTCCGGCAGGTTTCTGGCCAGGACGCGCGTGCTGCTAACGGACAGCCCGTCTTCACCCAGCGAGAACGCAACCACCCGGTTCGGGCGAATGCCATTCTGAATCGCGATTAGCTCGTTGCCATAACGATACAAGCCGTCAATGCCAAACAGGTTTGTGTTTTCAACAGCATTCACGCGTTGCACCGAATAGTCGGCCAGGGACACGCGAAACAAGCCACCGACGTAGTCGGCTACATAGAGATACTCACCGCTGTTATCGAGAACGAGGCCTTGCATGGATCGCAACGTGCCCGGCGCGATGACCTGCGTGAACTCGTTCTTATCCACTGTGTAGCGATACAGAGCGCCGGTCAGGCTTTCGGTCGCATAGATCGTATTGTCATCGGCGAAAACGAGATCGCCCAGGACCATCGACGCATCTTGCTTGGGCAGCACAGCCCGAACCGTCATTTCGCCCGATTCGAGATCCACACGAAACAGTCCAGTTGATCCGATGCTCTCGGCATCGACGTTCGCGTATTCCGGAACGGCAGCACTGACATACCAAAGACCGCCGGCGGGACCCATACGCATGCCAAACACACTCCAATGCCCTGCCGTGTCAGGACTGCTAATTGTTGCCGATTGACTGCCTAGCCGCTCGATGAAGCCGTGTCGAATACTGCCGAGCAACAGATCACCGCCATAGGCCGCAATGCCCTCAGGAACGAAATCGCCCGCCGGGTGGGTGAACGCAACCGTTGCGTCGCCTATTGGCGCATTCAATGACTGCACTGCTGCGTCGTAAGCCGGCCATTCCGGCTGTGACTGCAGCGCCGCCAGGTCTTCTATGTCAGCGACTCCGTAGTCGACACCAGAGTCCACAAGACCCTGCAATATCTCCAGAGAGCCGGCAGGGTCCTCGATAAGAGCTTTCGCAAAAGCAAGGTTGAACAGTGCGCCCGGGTAACCAGGCCTGGCTTCCAGTGCTTTGCTTGCGGCAACCTGCATCGCGGCAAAATCCCGCACCTGGTAGGCCACAATCATCTCCTCGCGAGCATCCGCGTAGGCATCGGCAAGTGATTGACTAGAGAATAGAAAAAGAAGGAAAAAAGGTAAAGCTTTCCTAAGCAACATCGGCAGCATTTGGTTCATATCCTAGATTCGGCATAAGCCACTTCTCGGCTTCGACACGGCTAATTCCGTTTCGTTTTGCGTACGACGCCAACTGATCACTGTCGATCTTGCCAACGGCAAAGTAGCGGGCGTCCGGATGTGAAAAATAGAATCCGCTGACCGCCGCTGTTGGATACATCGCGTACGACTCCGTCAATTGTAATCCTATACTCGCTTCAACATCGAGCAACTCCCAGAGTTTCCCCTTCTCCGTGTGATCCGGGCATGCCGGGTATCCCGGGGCGGGCCGGATACCTGTGTAGGTTTCGCGAATCAGTTCTGTGTTCGACAATCGCTCTTTCGGTGCATATCCCCAATACTCCTGTCGCACGCGCGCATGCAGATACTCTGCAGTGGCTTCTGCCAGGCGATCGGCCAGCGCTTTGAGAATGATCGAGCTGTAATCGTCGTGCTCAGCTTCGAAACGTGCCACATGTTCTTCTATTCCGATACCGGCAGTGACCGCAAACGAGCCGATGTAATCTGCCTTGCCGCTGTCCGCCGGTGCCACGTAGTCCGCGAGACAGTTCTGCGGCTGGTTCGACGGTTTGGCGCGCTGTTGACGCAGATGGCAAAGACGCATGACGACGTCCTCACGATTTTCGTTGGCGTACACCAAGAGATCATCGTGGCCGTCCGAGTTCGCCGGATGAAAGCCGAAAACCGCCTTCGCCTGCAGCCATTTTTCGTCAATGATGCGATCCAGCATTTCTGTCGCATCCGCATACAGTGAACTCGCCGCATCTCCGACGATCGCGTCACTCAGGATATTCGGAAACTTGCCGTGGAATTCCCAGGCGTTGAAAAACGGCATCCAGTCAATATAGTTACGCAGCTCATCCAGATTGATATCTTTGAGAATACGTTTGCCGCTAAACGTCGGCACAGGTGGTACGTAGCTCGCCCAATCGCATTTGTGGCGACGTTGCCGCGCTGCCGCTATCGATAACTGCGGCGAAAGGCGTTTCTTCTTTGAATGTTGCTCACGCCGACGTTCGTTATCCTTGCGCGCTTTGTCCACCAGAGCCACTTTCGTATCCGGTTGGATCAGCGCTTGCGCAACGCCCACAGACCGCGACGCATCTTTGACATAGATAACCGGACCTTCGTACTTGGGCTCGATCTTTACCGCGGTATGCGCGGGCGACGTTGTTGCACCGCCAATCAGAAGTGGCAATTCGAAATTCTGTCGCTGCATTTCACTGGCAACGTGCACCATCTCATCAAGCGACGGCGTAATCAGCCCGGAAAGCCCGATGATCTCTGCGCCTTCGCGACGGGCTGCCTCGAGAATCTTCTCGCATGACACCATCACACCCAGGTCGATGACTTCGAAGTTATTGCATTGCAGCACCACGCCGACGATGTTCTTGCCTATATCGTGAACATCGCCTTTCACGGTCGCCATAACAATCTTGCCATTACTCTTGATCTTGCCGCCCTGCTCTTCTTCGATAAATGGCACGAGGTGACTAACCGCTTTTTTCATGACACGGGCTGACTTCACGACCTGCGGTAAGAACATCTTGCCGTCGCCGAATAAGTCGCCGACGACATTCATGCCGGCCATGAGCGGGCCTTCGATTACTGCTAGTGGCCGCTCGGCACCTTGCCGAGCCTCTTCCGCATCCGCGACGACGTACTCGTCGATACCGTTAACCAACGCATGCTCTAAACGTTTATCCACCGGCAGTTCACGCCAGCTTAGATCTTGCGCACGCGCCTTCGCTCCTGAAGCCTTGCCCTTGTATTCCTCGGCCACATCCAACAATCGTTCGGTTGCGTCATCGCGACGGAAAAGTACGACGTCTTCAACGGCATCGCGAAGGTTCTCTGGCAGATCTGCGTAGATTGCAAGCTGACCGGCGTTGACGATGCCCATATCCATGCCGGCGCGAATCGCGTGATACAAAAATACGGAATGAATCGCCTCACGCACGAGATTGTTGCCGCGAAACGAAAATGACACATTGCTAACGCCGCCGCTGACCAACACGTCCGGCAGCTCGGCCTTAATACGTTGCGTCGCTTCGATGAAATCCAGGCCGTATCTCGAATGTTCTTCGATTCCGGTCGCAACCGCGAAAATATTCGGATCAAAGATAATATCTGAGGCGTCGAAGCCAACAATTTCTGTGAGAATTTTGTAACAGCGTTTGCAGATCTCGACTTTGCGATCGACCGTGTCGGCCTGACCGTCTTCGTCAAATGCCATAACAATTACGGCGGCACCGTAGTCGCGTACCAGGCGCGCCTGCTCGATAAACGACTCTTCGCCTTCCTTGAGACTGATCGAATTAACGATTGCCTTGCCTTGTACGCACTTCAAGCCTGCTTCAATAACAGACCACTTCGACGAGTCGATCATGATTGGCAAACGCGACACGTCAGGCTCCGAAGCGATCAGGCTGAGGAACGTCTCCATCGCCTTCTCGGAGTCGAGCATGCCCTCATCCATGTTGACGTCGATAATCTGTGCGCCGTTGGCGACCTGGTCTCTGGCGATCTGCACGGCGGCCGCATAGTCGTCCGCCTCGATCAGGCGCCTGAATACTGCCGAGCCCGTGACGTTGCAGCGCTCACCAACGTTAACGAACAAGTCATCCGGACCAATGTTGAGCGGCTCTAGGCCTGCAACGCGGCAACGCACCGGCGGCTCTACGACGGTTCGTGGAGCAACTCCGGACACAACTTCTTTCAATGCACGGATGTGCTCCGGACGCGTGCCGCAACATCCGCCGATCATATTGACGAAACCGCTTTCGGCAAATTCGCCGACAACAGCGGCCATTTGCTCGGGCGTTTCATCGTACTCGCCAAATTCGTTCGGTAGTCCTGCGTTCGGATGTGCACTGACACGCGTATCTGCAACGCGCGCGAGTTCATTGACGTATGGACGAAGCTCCTGTGCGCCCAACGCACAATTGAAACCAACCATGAACGGGTTCGCGTGCCGTACCGAATTCCAGAACGCCTCACCCGTCTGCCCGGACAGGGTTCGTCCCGAGGCATCGGTAATTGTGCCGGATATCATGACCGGAACTTCAAGGCCCGCGGCTTCGAAGCCTCGTTTGATCGCGAAAATCGCTGCCTTGGCATTCAGCGTGTCGAAAATGGTTTCGACCATCAGGAAATCAACGCCGCCTTCAAGCAAAGCAACAACAGACTCTTCATAGGTCCGCACGAGATCTGCGAAGTAGATGTTTCGATACCCCGGATCGTTCACGTCCGGAGAAATCGATGCGGTGCGATTGGTCGGACCAAGAACACCCGCTACGTAGCGCGGCTCACCGACTTTCGCCGCATGCGCGTCTGCACACTCGCGCGCCAGACGCGCCGCCGACAGATTTAACTCCACGACCAGCGACTCCATGCCGTAGTCACCCATGGATGGCGCGTTGGCATTGAACGTATTGGTTTCAATAATATCTGCGCCGGCATCCAGAAATTGTCGATGTATCTCCTGAATCACCTGCGGCCGCGTTAGGGTTAGCAAATCATTGTTACCGCGGACGTCGCTGCCCCAGTCGGCAAAACGATCGCCGCGATAGTCCTCCTCACGGAGCTCGTATCCCTGGATCATCGTGCCCATGGCACCGTCTAGCAGAAGAATGCGTTGCTCGAGTGAATCGAATAAAGAGGTGATGCGTTTTTGACGATCGTTTTGCATTTTTTCTCAGGCTGCGGCTTGGCTTTGACGGACACCGAGCGCATGGCAGATTGCGTATGTCAGCTCGGATCGATTTAGCGTGTAAAAGTGAAAGTCACTGAGGCCTTCAGCCTGCAGTGTGTGTACCTGATCGATCGCCACGCTGGCAGCAATCATCTGGCGGGTTTCTGCGTCGTCTTCCAGCCCTGCAAAGCGCTCTTGCAGCCATATCGGTACGCTTGCGCCACAGCGGGCTGCGAATCGTTCCAGTTGTGGAAAACGTGTAATTGGCAATATGCCGGGCACAATTGCTGACTCGATTCCGGCCGCAGCCGCGAGATCGCGGAAGCGCAAGAACACGTCTACGTCGAAGAAAAACTGCGTGATCGCACGTGATGCACCGGCATCTAACTTGCGTTTAAGGTTGTCCAAATCGAACAATGGATTCGGTGCTTCGGGATGCATCTCGGGATATGCGGCTACGGAAATATCGAAATCGGCCACTCGCTTCAGCCCGGCAACCAGATCTGCAGCATATGCGTAGCCGTCGGGGTGCGGCGCGTAAGCATCGCTTCCCGGTACCGCGTCACCACGCAGGGCAACCAGGTGGCGGACACCCATATCCCAGTAGGCGCGCGCGATGTCGTCGATCTCGCCTCGCGGCGCGCCCACACAAGTCAAATGTGGCGCAGCGGTAAGGTCTGTCTCATTTACAATCCGTGCAACCGCGTTGTGCGTGCGCTCACGGGTAGAACCATCGGCGCCGTACGTGACTGAAACGAAGCGCGGTCCAAGTCCTGCGAGCCGCTCGATTGAACGCCACAGGACTTCTTCCATCTGCTCGTTGTGTGGCGGGAAAAATTCGAACGACACATCAACTGCGCACGTCATGCTGCCACCGACTTACCGCTGCTCAGGGTGGCAACCGCAAGCAGCCAACGCGGTTGTTTGCCTGGAATGCATCGTGGCGGCGCCAGCCTGAGATTGGCAGTTCGGCACCAGATCGTTAGTTGCTCTTGCAGTTTCTCAACATCGCCGGAATCGGACTGACCCAGGACCAGCAATCGACCGCCCGGTTTCAAGAGACGGCGCGCCTCGCTGATTGCAGTCATCGGCCTCTTGGCACCGCCCAGGACATCGTCGAGAACAACCGTATCGAACTCACCGTCCGCGAACGGCAGGTCATACATATCACCTTTGCGCAGGCTGCAATTCTCGACGCCCGCGAGCAACAACTCTGCACGTGCAAGTTGTCTTGCGTCCGAATCGATGTCGACGCCAACCGCACGCTGCGCGCGCGAACCGAGAAGCTTAAGAATTCGTCCCTGGCCGCTACCTATATCGAGCAAGTCTCCCAGCGGCATCGATACCGTTAGTTCGATCAACGCGCTGTGCAAGTGACGAGCTGCGTCATCGTCTCGTTCAGGCACCGCAGCACCCTGTGCGGCACGCAGTTCACACAGCCGTGCAAAGTCACGTTCGAATTGCAGCTCTTCGGTCGGCAATAGACTGAACAAACGACGTCGCTGTGCAGCGCGTTCGCTACTCAGCGGTACGCGGTAGTAGACGAAGTGCCCGTCGCGGAATCGTTCCAGCAGGTCAGCACCACACAGTTGTTTGAGATGCTGCGATATCCGGGGCTGGCTCTGACTCATGACTTCGGTCAACTCGGAAACAGTCGCCTCGCCGCGAACGCACAACGCTAACAGGCGCAATCGCACCGGATCGGCAAGTGCCTTCAAATGGGTGATCAGATTGTCTGTGCTTTCATGCATTGTATAAATATATAAGAATTTCTTTATATTTAAGAAGAAATAGCTTAGCACGTAACCTTCAAGAGACAAACCGTACAGACTGAGAGAACCGAATTGAGCATGATATTCTCTCGCGTTCCATGGCTCCCAGGACGTAGCACACGATTATGACGAAGACTCTGAGTACCCTCACAACCGCTGTGCTTGTTTTGTCGGTGGTTGCTTGCAGCTCCCCGGTTGAGGAAGAGACAACACTCAGCCCGATCCATATTATTTCTTCTTTCGGCGAGGCCGGCTCCTCGTCTCAGACGATCCGCATCCTGGCACCGAAGATTGAAGAGTATTTCGATCGTCCCGTGGAAATTCACTATAGCGAGGTAGGTAAAGGGGGCAACATTGGTCCGCAAACGGCGGCGAATGCGCCAGAGGATCAATTAACACTGTTTGTAGGCTCGGTGGGTAACATCGCCCTGCTGCCAAACATCCTGACCAGCTACGAAGTTGACCCATTAGAGGACTTCCACGCTGTTACGCACTTAACTGTCACGCCGGATGTTCTTATCGCAAATGCGGAGCTCGGTGTTAGCACGCTAGATGAACTCATTGCCTACGCTAACGAGCGTGGCGAGCCGCTCAGCTATTCCCACATTGCACAGTTCAGCATTCACCGCATGGAGTTCGTGGAAATATTGAATGCGTTAGGCGTGGAAGCGAACAACGACGATTCCATTCGCGGCTCTGCAAGGGCCATGCAAGCAGTCGCCAATGGGTCGATCGATTTGGCGATGACGACAGCGCCTTACGTTGCACCGTTGGTGGAGGCCGGCTCGGTCGTGCCACTTGCCGTGGCGAATGAAACTCGACTGCCAGCATATCCGGACGTGCCAACTATGAAAGAGAGCGGCATACCGATCGAACATGGCTCATGGGCTGGGGCGTTTGTCCCCGCTGCAACCTCGGCGCAAGACACTGAGCAGATGTTTCGCGCGTTGCAACACGCGTTAACTGACGAAAATGTTGTCGCCCAGTTAGCGGCGTTAGGAATGATTGCGGCACCCAGCGACTCACCAGAAGCGTTTACGAGTTACATTAGAGAAGAGACCGCGAGGCTCGGAGCGGTAGCTAAGACCTACGGAATCAGGGAAGAGTAAAACTACGTACGAATGTCCCTCCCAGGTAATTCACTGATTCAAGCGTGCTCCCTGTCGAAATGCGCGCGTGTTCGATTGGCGAACGCAACCAGGGACAACATGACGGGTACCTCGACCAGTACGCCGACCACCGTGGCCAGCGCGGCGCCGGAATTCAGGCCAAACAAACTAATCGCAACCGCAACAGCTAGTTCGAAGAAGTTTGAGGTGCCGATCAATGCGGCGGGTGCGGCAGTATTGAATGGCACGCGCCACAGATATCCCCATAAGTAAGCTATGGCGAAAATTCCGTAGCTTTGAATCAGAAGCGGAACAGCAATTAGTGCGATCACCAAGGGTCTGTCGATTATCGTCTGCGCCTGAAAGCCGAATAACAAAACGACCGTGGCGAGAAGGCCCATGATTGAGAAGGGCTTTACCTTTCCGGTGAAGTCCGCAATTTTCTCATGGTTTCCGGCACTGTCCATTAGTCTTCGAGTTACGTAACCAGCCGCCAATGGAATGACGACGTAAAGGACCACTGAAAGAAGTAGTGTTTCCCACGGCACGATGACGTCGGTTACACCCAGCAGAAAAGCCGCAATCGGCGCAAATGCGAACACCATAATGATGTCATTTATGGAGACTTGTACCAGCGTGTAATTCGCATCGCCACGCACGAGCTGACTCCAGACAAACACCATCGCCGTGCAAGGCGCGACGCCAAGCAATATCATGCCGGCGATATATTCTTTCGCCGTTTCCGGCTCGACGATTCCGGCAAAGACATAGTCAAAAAATAGAATGCCGAGTGCAGCCATGCTGAACGGCTTGATCAGCCAGTTCACAACCAACGTGATACACAGCCCTTTAGGCTTTTTGCCGACGTCCTTCAAAGACGCGAAATCAACATTGACCATCATGGGGTAGATCATTACCCAAATAAGTACGGCAACGACCAAATTGACACTGGCATACTCTATCGATGCAATAGTCTCGAAGAGACCAGGTATTGCGACACCCAGAATCACGCCCGCGGCGATACAGAGGGCAACCCACAATGAAAGGTAGCGCTCGAATAATCCCATTGATGATCCGCTGTCAGCGCTCATAATTCTCGACCATCACCAACCTGAATCCGATATCGGCCAAGCGGACGTTCGTCGTTGCTCCGTCCCTGCGAAAGAGCAGCGACTCATCCGCATCGAATTCGTAGCCCCCACCGCGTGTGATTTTCGCGCGTCCTGAGCCGGATTCTTCGAACGTCCCCAGCAACGGGTCGGTCCGTGGTCCGTCAGGGTATGGGCGCATGTCAGCATCGTCGTGACAAAACTCCCACAGATTTCCTGTCATGTCATACAAGCCCAATTCATTCGGCCTCTTCTTACCCGACGGGTGAACGCGCCGTTCGCTGTTCCCCGCATACCAGGCAACTTCATCAATATTGTTCGAACCACTGTACTTGTAACCCTTCGACAGCATTCCTCCCTTAGCCGCATACTCCCATTCAGCCTCGGTTGGCAGACGAAAGTGTTTTCCTGTCATTGCACTCAGCCGTTCGACGAACCGCTGAGCGTTCATCCAGCTCATGTTATTGACCGGATAACCCTCCCCGGGAAAATAACTGTGGTCCCACCGCATCACCTCCTGAAACAACTGCTGGCTGACCTCGAACTTGCCCATGTGAAATCCAGAAATGGTCACCGCATGTGCGGGCCGCTCAGCCGACGACGCCTTGTCCGAGTTTGAGCCCATCGAAAAAGTCCCGCCTGCCACCCAAACCATTTCTTTCATCAAGCGACTCGTCGACTCTGCGGAGAGCGCATTGGGCACCACGCCATCCTCTTTTGCGATCGCAGAGCCAGCCACGATCACACACGTCAACAATGCGAGAAATATTTTAGTCATACGAACCTGATCAAGGGATCCTTATCCAGTTCATTAGTTTATCAGTCCCGGGGCTGCTTTCGGCTGCGATATCAAGTGGTCGAATTTTCAAACTGATAAGCTTGTCAATTGAGCGAGTTAGCCACAATTTCAAGGTTTTCATGAAAGCCATCACCTATGCAAACTATGGATCACCCGAGGTCCTACAACTCAAAGAGTTGCAAAAACCCGTACCGAAAGACGATGAAGTTCTGATTCGCGTGCAGGCGGCTGAGGCAACCAAGGCCGACGTCGAGATGCGCAGTTTTAAGTTTGCGGTGAAGTGGTTCTGGCTGCCCTTGCGGATTGCATTCGGCGTAAGAAAGCCAAAGCGACAAATCCTGGGTGGCTATTTTTCAGGAGTCGTTGAGTCGCTCGGAAAAGAGGTCACCCAGTTCTCCACGGGAGACCAGGTTTTTGGCGCAGCGGGTCTAAGGCTCGGTGCCTACGGCGAGTATGTTGCCCTACCGGCAAGTTACGCCATCGTGGCCAAGCCTGCCAATATGAGTTTTGCAGAAGCTGCGGCGGTACCGTTAGGTGGGTTCAATGCGCTCCATTTCATGCGTCTCGCAGGAATTCGGCCGGGAGATACAGTATTGATCAATGGTGCAGGCGGTAGCATCGGAGCGCACGCCGTTCAGATAGCCAAATCAATGGGCGCGGAAGTCACTGCCGTGGACACCACGATCAAAGAGGACATGTTAAGGCGAATGGGTGCAGATCACTTCATTGACTATACGCAAGAGAACTTCGCGGCAATGGGTCGAAAATATGATGTGATTTTCGATATGGTTGCCGGAAGCTCCTACACAGCATGCATCAAGATACTTAATCGCAACGGCCGCTATTTATTGGGCAATCCCCGCCTTTCTGTAATGCTTCGCTCGGTATTTACTACCCGATTCACTAACAAAACGGTGAGGTTCGCATTCGCCGCGGAGACGAAAGCGGATCTACTCTCCCTCAAGGAGATGATCGAAGATGGAAGAATCAAGTCGATTGTGGATAGAGTCTACCCAATGGAGCAAGCAGCAGCCGCGCACAGCAGGGTGGAGACAGAGCAACGCATCGGCGCGGTTGTTATCGCCATCGCTGCTACTCGTGACTAGACCGTCAATCGCTGCACGCGCAGCGCGACCAAATAGAGCGCGGCGAGGGCAATTATGACGCAGTCAATTGCGATTGCCGGCCCAGCTGTGCCCAAAAATTCTTGCCCGTAGATCATGACTAAAGATACAAAGATTACTTTACTGACCATTGCCACAGAGATGCAGAACACTCTGCTTTTCTCGTTCAAGGCGCCGTAAATAAGGATTGCCCCAATGAGTCCTACCAACGCGCACCAACTGCGGACGATGATTGATTCAAGCGTTCCGTTGAATGACACGCCGAACATTGATTGGAGCGCAGCTTCCGGAGCGAAAAGGCCATAGACCATAGTGAATGTCAGCACCCCCGATGCCAGCATTACCCACTTGATATTCTTGATGATGAAATCCACTCGTATTCCCTAGCTTTTCTATGCTGTTATCGTGACCTTAAGCAATTCGCCAACCGCGGCTAAAGCCGCTCCTACAGGCTTACTTGGCGAGCTTCGCCTTCAGAATCTGGTTGACCTGACCAGGATTGGCCTTGCCGCTTGTCTTCTGCATTACCTGACCAACAAAGAAACCGATCAGCTTGTCTTTGCCAGACTGGTATTCAGCAACCTGCGACGGATTCGCTGCAATGACCTCATCAACAATCGCTTCGATAGCTGAAGAATCGGTTATCTGTTTCAGGCCCTTAGCTTCGATAATGGCATCAGCCGTGCCCTCGCCCGACCACATCGCGTCAAACACTTCTTTGGCGATCTTGCCCGAAATCGTGTTGTCAGCAATTCGATCCAGCAGGCCTGCAAAAACAACAGCTGCAATACGACTGTCATCGATCTCCAGGCCGTCGCGATTCAATGCTCCGGACAACTCTCCGAGAACCCAGTTCGCAACTACCTGTGAACTCGCATCCGTTGCAGCAACCGCGGCTTCATAGTAGTCGGCCATCGCACGGCTTGCCGTCAGGATATCTGCGTCATCGCTCTTGATGCTGTAGTCAGCAACGAATCGTTGTTGCTTGGCCGCGGGCAACTCGGGCAACTTGCTGCGCACATCGTCAATGAAGCTTTGCTCTATCTCAACCGGCAGCAAGTCAGGGTCAGGGAAGTAGCGATAGTCGTTCGCTTCTTCCTTGCTACGCATGGAACGTGTTTCGTCTTTGTCCGAATCGTACAAGCGAGTTTCCTGCACAACCTTGCCGCCGTCTTCAATTATTTCGATCTGGCGTTCAATCTCAATGTTGATGGCTTTCTCAACGAAGCGAAATGAATTCAGATTTTTCAATTCAGCGCGCGTACCAAGTTCTTCCTGACCGCGCGGGCGTACCGACACGTTTGCATCACAACGAAACGAACCTTCCTGCATGTTGCCATCAGAAATTTCTAGGTAACGAACAATAGAGTGGATCTTGCGCATGTACGCGACCGCCTCTTTGGCGGAACGTAGATCCGGTTCGGAAACGATTTCAAGTAGCGGCGTACCCGCTCGGTTCAGGTCGATGCCTGATGAACGATCGAGACCCTCATGAATTGATTTTCCGGCATCTTCTTCAAGATGTGCGCGCGTGATGCGGATGCGCTTGTCATTGCCTTCATCGTCTTTGATGAACAGCTCACCTTCTCCAACAATCGGCAACTCCATCTGACTGATTTGATAGCCCTTGGGCAAGTCCGGATAGAAGTAATTCTTGCGTGCAAATACCGAACGCTTCGCGATCTCAGCATTAACAGCCAAGCCGAACTTGCAGGCCATGAGCACGACTTCTTTATTCAGCACCGGCAACACGCCCGGATACCCCAGATCAACCAGACACGCCTGCGTGTTTGGCTCGGCGCCGTATTCCGTCGCTGCGCCGGAGAAGATTTTGCTCTTGGTCGCTAGTTGGGCGTGGACCTCCAGCCCAATGACGACTTCCCACGCCGCGTTCATCGGAAGTCCTCCGGACACGCGCTGTGCCAGTCTGTCTGCTGCTGATACTGGTGTGCACAACGCAAGATCGTTTCTTCGCCCCAGTGCGGGCCGACCAGGTGCAGGCCAACCGGCAGGCCATCGACGAAGCCACACGGCGTTGAAATGCCGGGTAGTCCGGCGAGATTGGCGCCGATCGTGTAAATATCGTTGAGGTACATCGTGATCGGATCGTCGGTCTTGTCACCCAATTTAAACGCCGGTGTAGGCGCCGTCGGTCCGGCGATAACATCGACATTCGCAAATGCTCTATTGAAGTCGTCGGCAATAAGCTGACGAACCTGCTGTGCCTTTAGATAGTAAGCATCGTAATAACCAGCGGACAAAACGTAGGTAC
>RCNC010000337.1_pt1 | contig 29622 bp, 21 predicted proteins | sample 2041301 | NCBI WGS metagenome assembly RCNC01 (sample SAMN09708231, study PRJNA481090) | Marine sediment metagenome, whole genome shotgun sequencing project. | biome: marine sediment; feature: ocean; material: sediment; isolation source: Sewage treatment plant 13A marine sediment (STP13A) ... | reverse complement strand
AAAAAGACAAGGTGGTGATCAAGGTGATCATGTTGGCCAGCAGTACGATGGGAATGACCTTGGCCAGGCCAAGGTTGCCCACCAGCCAGCCGAAGCGCAGGTACATGATCACGCCGAGAATGGTCAGCAGCGTGGGAGTGAAGACTCCATAGAATGTGCCGAGTTTGCGGTCCAAGGCGCGGTGCCCCTTTCTGGTCGTGGTGGTCGCCGCTTGCAGACTACTTTCAAGAGGCGCGATTGATCAACCTGACTTTGTGCCCGCGAAAAGATGACAGGGTGGATTTCGGTAGGTATGGTGGCTGGTAGGGGCGACCACCGGAAAGGATCCCTCATGATTATCCGGGCAGAAAAACCAGGTGACCGGGATGCCGTCCGGGCTCTCAACGAGTCGGCCTTCGAATCCCCGCTCGAAGCGAAGCTCGTCGATGCACTGCGGGAGCTGGCCAGTCCGGTGATATCTCTTGTCGCCGAGGATGACGGGGCGATCCTCGGCCACATCATGTTCTCCCCGGTCACCCATCAGGATCATCCCGATATGAGGGTGATCGGCCTGGCGCCCATGGCCGTGACGCCCGCCCGCCAGCGCCAAGGCATCGGGTCATCCCTGGTCGAAGAGGGTTTGACCCGGTGCCGGCAGGATGGATTTGTCGCCGCCGTGGTCCTGGGGCACCCCGAATACTACCCGCGTTTCGGGTTCCGGCCGTCGACCGCCTTCGGCATCGATTCCAAATATGAGATCCCCCCGGAAGTTTTCATGGCCCTGGAACTTCAGCCGGACGCCCTGGAAAACAAAAAAGGCAGGGTGGAATACCATCCAGCCTTCGACATGTTCGACGAATCCTGATCCCGCCCTAACAGACCACCAATCGGGCTTGGGAATCTGGTCAAAAAATAATGCGGACCCAGGGCATCTTGACACTCAGACCAAAGTGGTATACAATCATATCTGTCGAACAAACAAGGTCTTGAATAGATTGCGGAGACATGATCCTCACATCTTTCAGCAATTCGTGCATCGTTGCATCGACCACCCCCCAGTGGTGGCGATGGTCCTCCTGGCGCTGGCAAAGCGCCCGGGTGGACGCGTTCGCGTGCACGGAAGGATGAGGATACTGACCCAGTAGATCCCTGAACCGACCGTCTCCGAACCCGCCATCCGATCGATGGTGGGATTTTTTTATCCCCCTGTCTCGGATCGCGGGTTCACTACAACCATGATCGGCGCCGCCGGTCCGGAGGAAAAGATGATTGCTCCGACGAGAGCCGAATACCTGAAGCAGATCGAGAAGGGGAAGACCGTCCCGGTGCGGGCCGTCATTCCCGCCGATCTGGAAACCCCGGTATCGGTGTTCATCAAGCTGAAGCCCAAGGGCGCAGCGTTCCTGTTCGAAAGCGTCGAGCGCGGGGTGCAGATGGGACGTCATTCCTTCATCGGGTTTTCCACGGGAAGGGAAATCAGCTTGAAGGACGGCGTGGTCAGCACCCGGCACGGGAGCGAAATGTCGACTGCTCCGGTCAATCCCGCCGACCCTCTCGGCCCGATCCGCGAAGAACTCAAGCTTTCACCGCTGGTTCAGGATCCCGAACTCGCCCTGCCCCCGCCCTTCGCGGGGGCGGTCGGTTATATCGGGTTCGACATCGTTCAGTATTTCGAAAATATTGCCACTCCCGCGGGCAGCCCGGACGATCTGCCCGACTATCGCTTCATGTTCCCCCGGTCGCTGGTGGTCTTCGACCACGTGAAAAGCGAGATCGAGATCCTGACCATGCCGCCGTCCGGCGACGCCGAGGCCGGCCACGAGGCGGCCTGCGCGGAGATCGAATCCATTCTGGCGGCACTGAACGAACCACTGCCCGCCTCGGTGCGGCGCGAACGAACACTGGACCGAGGGGGGCGCGAGATTTCGGCCCACCGGGACGATGAATTGGCCTCGAACATGGAACAGGCGACGTTCATGGGCATCGTCGAACAGGCCCAGGAGCACATCCTGGACGGCGACGCCTTCCAGATCGTCCTGTCCCAGCGCCTGTCCGGCGAGACGGACGTGCCGCCTTTCCAGATCTACCGGGCCCTGCGCATCCTCAATCCCAGCCCCTACCTGTTCTTCCTCGATTTCGACGATTTCCAGCTGGTGGGTTCCTCGCCGGAGATGCTGGTGCGGTTGACCGACGGTGTCCTGCAGGTCAATCCCATCGCCGGCACCCGGCCGCGCGGCGCGGGGGTGACCGAAGACAACGAACTGGCCGAAGACCTGTTGGCAGACGAGAAGGAACGGGCCGAACACGTGATGCTGGTGGATCTGGGTCGCAATGACCTGGGCCGCGTCTGCGAGATGGGAACCGTCCAGGTCGATGATTTCATGACCGTCGAACGCTACAGCCACGTCATGCATATGGTCTCGCGGGTGTCGGGTCGGTTGGCTCCCGGACTGGACATGTTCGACGCCCTTCAGGCCACCTTCCCCGCCGGCACCGTATCGGGCGCCCCCAAGATCCGGGCCATGGAAATCCTCTCGGACCTGGAAGGTTTGCGCCGCGGTCCCTACGCCGGCGCGGTGGGTTATTTCGGCCAGAACGGCGACATGGATCTCTGCATCACCATCCGCACCCTGCTTCTGCGGGAGGGAAAATTTTCCATCCAGGCCGGCGCCGGCATCGTCGCCGACAGTGATCCCGGCCGCGAATATCAGGAAACCTTGGACAAGATCCGCGCCCTGACCCGGGCCGTGCGCATCGCCGAAGAAGGGCTGTAGACATGCATCTGCTCATCGACAACTACGATTCGTTCACCTACAACATCGTGCAGGCCCTGGGCGAACTGGGGGCCACGGTGGAGGTCAGACGCAACGACGCCGTCACGGTGTCCGAGGCGGAGGCCCTCAAGCCCGAGTCGCTGATCATCTCGCCGGGACCGGGCTATCCCAAGGATGCCGGGGTCAGCGTGGAATTGATCAAGGCCTTCACCGGAAAAATTCCCATCCTGGGCGTGTGCCTGGGACACCAGTGTATCGTGGAGGCCTTCGGGGGCAAGATCACCCGGGCCGACCAGGTGATGCACGGCAAGACCAGCGGGGTCTACCATGACGGTGCGACCATCTACCACGGTCTGTCCAACCCCTTCACCGCGACGCGTTACCACTCCCTGCTGGTCCGAGAGGAAGACCTGCCGGACGGGTTGCGGATCGCGGCCTACACCTCCGGCGGGGAAATCATGGGAGTTCGTGCCAGCGAGGATCGTATCGAGGGTTTCCAGTTCCATCCCGAGTCCATCCTGACGCCCGAGGGCAGCAAGCTGCTGGCGAATTTCCTGCAGACCGCCAAGCAGGAGGGAGCGCGCTCATGACTCCCGCGCCGGATCGTTCTCTCCAGGTATTGACGGGATTGATGGAAGGCCGTGACCTGTCGCGCGACGAGGCGCGCAAGTTCATGAACCTGGTCATGTCCGGTCAGGTCCAGGCGGTCCGGTTGGCCGGCATCCTGACGGCCCTGCGGGTCAAGGGAGAGACGGTCCCGGAGATCACGGGATTTGCCGAGGCCATGCGGGAAAACGCAGTCCGGGTCTCGCCCAGGCGAAGCGATCTAATCGACACCTGCGGCACCGGCGGGGATGGCAGCGGCACTTTCAATATTTCCACGGCGACCGCCCTGCTGGCCGCGGCGATGGGCATCGCGGTGGCCAAGCACGGCAACCGGGCCGTGTCTTCGCGCAGCGGCAGCGCCGATGTCCTGGAAGCCCTGGGCATTCGCATCGATTTGACTCCCGACGAAGCTGCCGCCCAGATCGACGAAACGGGCATCGGCTTTCTGTTCGCCCCCAACCTGCACCCTGCCATGAAACACGCCGTGCCCGCGCGCCGCGAACTGGGAGTGCGGACCGTGTTCAATCTTTTGGGTCCGTTGACCAATCCGGCGGGAGCGACCCGGCAGTTGATGGGTGTCTACCACCGGGACCTGTGCGAACCGGTGTGCCGGGTCCTGGCCGATCTGGGATCCGAGCGGGCTTTCGTGGTGCATGGCGAGGGTGGGTTGGACGAAGTGTCGCCGGTGGGAGAGACCCTGGTGGCTTCCCTGGAGGACGGCGAAGTCCGGACCTTCCTGTTCCACCCCGGCGAAGCCGGGATCGATCCCTGCCAGGTGGACGATCTGCGAGGCGGGTCACCGGAGGAAAACGCGGCCATCGTGCGGGCGATTTTCGACGGGGCCCAGAGTCCGCAGACCGATGCGGTGCTGCTGAACGCGGGTTTTGCCGCGGTCGTGGCAGGCCGGGCGGAGAATTTCGGCGAAGGTGTCGCGGCGGCCCGAACGGCAATCATTGACGGTTCGGCTGCTGGTCTCCTTTCCGTGTTGGCCGATTCCCCGACCGTATCCGGGGGAGGCTCGTCATGAGTTTCCTGGAGCGGATCCGACCTTTGAAGGTCGAAGAGGCAAAGCGGTTGAACGCCGATTTTTCCCGGACTCCGCCCCGTCGCCCGAGTCATATGCCGTTGCGCGATTTCAAGGCCGCGATTTCCGGGGGCGGCAAGCTGATCGCCGAGGTCAAATACAAGTCCCCGAGCCACTCTGAATTCCGGCAGGACCTGCCGCCCGGTCGCCTGGCGGCCTCCTATCAGCGCCACGGTGCGGCGGCCCTTTCCATAGTGACCGATGAAGCCAACTTTGGCACTTCGCTGGCCGATATCGCCTCTCTTCACGAGGCATCGGATCTGCCGGTGATCGCCAAGGATTTCATCATCGATCCGGTACAGATCAAGGCCGCCTGGGCCGCGGGTGCCGATGCAGTATTGCTGATCGTCCGCATGCTCGACGCCTACACCCTGCAATCCCTGATGAACGAGGTGCGGTCCCATGGATTGTCGAGCCTGGTGGAATGCCACGATGCGAAGGAAATCGACCTGGCTCTGACGGCGGGCGCCGACCTGGTCGGGATCAACAACCGGAACCTGGAAACGCTGACCACCGACATCGAACATGGCGGCCGCTTGCTGCCGCTGATTCCCCCCGGTATTGTACGGGTTAGCGAAAGCGGCCTGAATACGCGCGCGGACATCCTGCGGATGACCGAGCTGGGGGCGGACGCTTTCCTGGTCGGCCACGCCTTGCTGATGAGCCGCGACCCGGGCCGCAAGGTAGCCGAACTCTGCGGCAATATTTCCGAGACCGGAACCAGGGTCAAGATCTGCGGGATCACCAGTCCTGAAGACGCGCAGGCGGTGGCCGAAAGCGGTGCCGATATTCTCGGTGTCATTTTCGCCGAAAGCCCGCGGCGCATCGATACCGAGTGCGCTGTCGCCATCCGGCAGAGTGTGCCGAACGTCCGGCTGTGCGGAGTCTTCATGGATCAGGATCTCCAGGTGGTGGCCAGGGAGGCGCTGGTCTGCGAGCTCGACTTGATCCAGCTGCATGGCGCCGAGTCACCCGCCTACTGCCGGCAACTGACGGCCCTTACCGGACTGCCCCTGATCAAGGCCCTGCGGCCCGGGGAAGTCACCGCGGAAAAGTTGGAGGGCTATGAAGGGGTCGCCTATTTCATGGTCGACTTGCCCAAGGATGACCCCGGTATGACCGACGCCGTCGAATTGGCCGACGCCTACGCTCTTCTTAGCCAATCAGGCAGGGAAGTGTTTCTGGCCGGAGCGTTGACTCCCGGGAACGTGGCCCGGATCATCGCCGCATCAGCCCCTTTCGGAGTCGATGTCTGCAGCGGCGTGGAAAAGGAAAAAGGCGTCAAGGATCACGAAAAAGTGAAGGCATTCGTCAAGGAGTCACGGCCGTGAGCAAGGTTTCCAGCATCATTGCGAAGGAAGGGCCCGGGAGGTTCGGGATCTACGGGGGACAGTTCGTGCCCGAGACCCTCATCTCCTGCCTGAACGAACTCGAGGATCACTACCGGCAGGCGGGCAAAGACCCGGCTTTCGCGGCCGAGTTGCAGGCCCTTCTCGCGGACTACTCGGGCCGGCCCACGCCCCTGTACCGGGCCCGGAGATTGGAAGAAGCGCTGGGCGGAGTCGCCCGCATCTACCTGAAACGCGAAGACCTCAACCACACCGGCGCCCACAAGATCAACAACTGCCTCGGCCAGGTTCTGCTGGCGAAGCGCATGGGTAAAAAGCGCATCGTCGCCGAAACCGGCGCCGGGCAGCATGGCGTGGCCACCGCCACCGTCGCCGCCCTCATGGGCCTGGAGTGCACGGTCTACATGGGCGAAGTCGACATGGCGCGGCAGGAACCCAACGTGAAGAGGATGAACCTGCTGGGAGCCGAGGTAGTACCCGTCGGGACGGGCTGCCGCACCCTCAAGGACGCCACCAGCGAGGCCATCCGCGACTGGGTGACCAACGTGGCGACGACGCACTACATCATCGGTTCGACGGTTGGCCCGCATCCCTATCCGGAAATGGTCCGCGATTTCCAGGCCGTCATCGGCACCGAAGCCCGCGCCCAGATCCTGGAGCACGAGGGACGCTTGCCGGAAGCCGTCCTGGCATGTGTGGGCGGTGGCAGCAACGCCATCGGGATCTTTTCCGCATTTTTGAAGGATGAGGTCCGTTTGTTCGGCGTGGAGGCCGGCGGTTCCGAAGCGGGAAATTCCGCCGCCCTCGGGCTGGGCAGCCCAGGTGTGCTGCACGGGTCGTTGAGCTACCTGTTGCAGGATGAACACGGCCAGGTCAGCCCCGCCCATTCGGTGGCCGCCGGGCTGGACTATCCGGGAGTGGGACCGGAGCACAGCCACCTCAAGGATACCGGCCGGGTGACCTACACCACCGTGACGGACGTCGAGGCCCTGAAGGCCTTTTCCGACCTGGCGCGACTCGAGGGCATCATTCCCGCACTGGAATCGAGCCATGCTCTGGCTTTCTGCCGGAATCTTCTGGCCGACCCGGACAGCTTCGGCGCGCTCGCGAAATCGGGCGGCACCGAGCCGGTGGTCGTGTTGAATCTGTCCGGCCGCGGGGACAAGGACATGGACGGCATCGGGGAGGTCCAGTCATGACCCGGCTGGGAAGTCTCACGGCCGACCTCATGGATCGTGGCGTCAAACCACTGGTGCCCTTCCTGACCGCAGGATATCCCGACGAAGATACCTTCCTCGAACTGATGGGCGCCATTGCCCGGGCAGGCTGTCCGATCGTGGAGATCGGCATCCCCTTCAGCGACCCGGTGGCCGATGGACCCGTCATCCAGGCTTCCAGCCAGCGGGCGCTGGAAAACGGGATGACCCTGACGCGGACGCTGGAACTGGCGGCCATGGTCCACCGTGAACATGGGTTGGCCGTGGTCCTGATGGGGTACCTGAATCCCATCCTGCACCTGGGGCCCGAGATTTTTGCTCAGGCTTGCCGCGAGGCTTCGGTGGCCGGGGTCATCGTGCCCGACCTTCCACTGGAAGAGGCCCAGGGGTTGCGCGCCGTACTTTTGGAAGCGGGGGTGGACCTGATCGATCTGGTGGCACCCACCACCGACCAGGCCCGTTTGGAGCATCACACCGCCGCCGCCGGAGGATTCATGTATCTGATTAGCACGACAGGTGTTACAGGTGCGGGCGTGGGCGCCGGCAAGGACCTGGAGGCCTACGTGGCCAGGGTCCGGGCAGCCAACCCCCTTCCCCTGTATGTCGGTTTCGGAATTTCCACGCCGGAAGATGCCCGGCGTGTCGCCGCCTGCGCCGACGGAGCCGTGGTGGGCAGCGCCCTGATCAGGCTCATCGATAAAACAGAACATCAAGCTGAAGCCGTAGCCTCGGCCGAAGAATACCTGGCCGCCATGGCCGCAGCCCTGAACCCGGACAAAGGACAGTAGGATGATCATCGTCATGCATGCCAACGCCACCGTCGCCGAACTCGGCCAGGTGATCCAGCATCTGGAGGAGAAGGGTTTCCACCCCCGGCCGTCCCACGGGGAAAAAGGCACCGTGATCGGCGTCATGGAGGCGGGGGCCGGCGACCTGGACGGTGTGGCCTCCATGCCGGGAGTCGACCAGGTGTCGCCCCTGTCCAGCAAGTTCAAGCTGGTCAGCCGCGGGTTCCAGGCGGAGCCCACGGTGGTGAAGGTCGGGGACTTTGAAATCGGCGGGAAGGATTTCGTGGTCATGGCCGGGCCCTGCGCGGTCGAGTCGGAAGAGCAGTACCTGACCACGGCGCGGCACGTACGCGATTGCGGAGGCAGCATCCTGCGCGGCGGCGCCTACAAGCCCCGCACCTCGCCCTACAGTTTCCAGGGCCTGCGCGAAGAAGGGCTGCAGATCATGGCGGCCGCCCGCCGGGAAACGGGGCTGCCCGTGGTAACCGAGGTCATCTCGCCCGAGACGGTGCCATTGGTGACGCGCTATGCGGACATCCTGCAGATCGGCGCGCGCAACATGCAGAACTACGCCCTTCTGGACGCCGTCGGTCGCCAGCGCAAACCGGTGCTGCTCAAAAGGGGGTTGATGTCGACCATCGATGAAATGCTGCAGGCCGCGGAATACCTGATGTCCAACGGCAATAACCAGGTGATGCTGTGCGAGCGCGGCATCCGCACCTTCGAACCTGCCACCCGGAACACCCTGGATCTTTCGGCGGTGCCGGTGATCAAGGAGGCCAGTCATTTGCCGGTGATCATCGACCCCAGCCATGCGGTGGGCAAGCGGGCCTACGTCGATGCCATGGCGCGGGCCGCGGTGGCCGCGGGCGCGGACGGCATCATCGTCGAAACGCATCCCAATCCGGACGAAGCCATGTCGGATGGGGAGCAGAGCCTGGACTTCCCGGCCTTCGAACGAATGATGGTCGGCCTGCGGCCCATCGCCGCGGCCGTGGGGCGGACCATGAAGACCGTGGCGCCCAATCCTCCCGAGGGCGGCCCTTTGGCCGGATCATTTATTCCCTGAGCCGGGAAAATTTGTTATCCTCCGGGCATGGCACACCGCACTGTAAAAAACGGCTACGATGAACTCGTCACCCGCCTGAACCGGGCGCCCCAGGGGGCGCCGCCTTCCGAACTGCTGAACCGAATCCTGGCCATGCTCATGGACGAAAAGGAAGCCGGGCTGCTGGCCCTGCTGCCGATAAAGCCGTTCACCGCCGATACGGCCGCCCGTGTCTGGAAGATGCCCCCAGCCGAGGCTCAGGGGATCCTTGAAAAGCTGGCCGGTCGGGCCCTGCTGGTGGATGTCGAACGCCACGGCGAGTCGGTCTTCGCCCTGCCTCCGCCGATGGCCGGGTTCTTCGAATTCTCCCTCATGCGCACCCGGGGCGACATCGACCAGAAGGTCCTCAGCGAACTTTTCCACGAGTACCTGAATGTAGAGGAGGATTTCGTCAAGGCCCTGTTCACCGAGGGCGAAACGCAAATGGGCCGGGTCTTCGTCCAGGAGCCGGTTTTGACCAGCGCCAATGCGGCCCATGTCCTGGATTACGAAAGAGCCACCGAAGTCATCCACACCGCCAGCCAACTGGGCGTGGGCATGTGCTACTGCCGCCACAAGGCCATGCACCTGGACCGGGCCTGCGATGCACCGATGGATATCTGCATGACCTTCAACGGCTCGGCGGAATCCCTGGTCCAACACGGCCACGCCCGGGCCGTCGATAGGACCGAATGTCTCGACCTGCTCGATGAAGCCTACGAACGCGGTCTGGTGCAGTTCGGGGAAAACGTCCAGAAGCGGGTGAGCTTCATCTGCAACTGCTGCGGTTGCTGCTGCGAGGCCTTGATGGCCTCCAGGCGCTTCGCCCACATGCAGCCGGTTCACACGAGCAACTACCTACCGCAGGTCGACGTCAGCGATTGCACGGGCTGCGGCAAGTGCGTGAACGCCTGCCCGGTGGACGCCTTGGCACTCGTTTCGGCCAACGATCCCAACCAACCCAAACGCAAGGCTGCCAAGCTCGATCCCGAAGTCTGCCTCGGCTGCGGCGTTTGTGTCCGGGCCTGTTCGCAGGAGAGCATCACCTTGAAGGAACGGGCGGCACGGGTCATCACACCGGTCAACAATGCCCATCGTTACGTCCTGATGGCCGTCGAGCGCGGCAAGCTGCAGAACCTGATCTTCGACAACCAGGTCATGGCCAGCCACCGGGCCCTGGCGGCCCTGCTGGGGGCCGTGTTCAAGCTGCCGCCGGTCAAGAGGGCGCTGGCCAGCGAGCAGATGAAGTCCCGTTATCTCGAAGCGGTCACCCGTCGGGACCAGGTATCCTGAACGGATGAAGATCAATCAGTTGGACTCATGAAAGGCTCGCCCATGGTCGGGACACGTTTTGTCATTCCGATTATCCTGATGATTTTGCCTCTTGCGGGATTCGCCGGTGAAGAGTCCGGCACCTCCCCAGGCCCGCCCCGAATCAGCCTGACCACGACCTGCTTGAACGGCCTGACCGCCGTGACCCTCAAAAACACCGGCGGCGCCATGACCAAGGCCCTTCTTTTTGAAGCGGTCTTTGCCGATGGCGAGCGGGACACCCTGTTCATGAAGGCGGGGGCGCAGACAGAGGTGATGTGCCCTTTGAGCAACATCCATGGCGCGGTGACGGTCACCAATACCAAGTATGGACTCACTGCCAGGGCAGACGATTGCCTCATGAAAACCCTCGGCAACCTCTTGGCCTATTTCGATCTGGGCAGCTTCATCCCGTCCCCGCTCGGAACCCAGGACATCACCGTGTGCACCTACACCATCAACATCAAGAATTTCAAATACGATGCTCCGACTTTCGAGCTGATTCGAAAAGACCACGGTCTGGTCTTGAAGTACATTTTCCGCAATGTCCGCGGGGATGTCAGCGCCACCGGCAGCAAATGGGCGTGCGTGGAACTCAACGGGAATTTCAAGGTGGCGGCGGTGGTTTCCGAAACGGACCTCATGATCGATGAGGGCGGATCCCCGGAGGTGTCAGTGGGCGCGACCAGGACCAAAGTCCAGGGCCTGGATGTGAGTGTGGCCGGATCATTGGGGTTCGTGGCGGACTGGATCCTCGACTTTTTTGAGGAGACCCTGACCCGGGAAGTGAACCGCGCCATCGAAGCCGAGCTAAATGCGCTGGCGGGGTCGGACCTCAGCAGTCTGGTGGTCGTCCGTTCGGGCTGCCCGGTAGCTGAATAGTCAGGTGGGGATGGCCCTCCCTTGAAAATTGAAAGCAATAGACCCCTGATTCAACTATCATGAATCAAATCATCACTTCCATTCCATATCAGGAGATTGCATGAACCCCGGCGACAGCCTGGCACATTACGAACTCATGGGCCCTATCGGCAGCGGCGGGATGGGCGAGGTCCATCTGGCCCGCGACACCAAACTGGATCGCGAAGTGGCCTTGAAGATCCTGCCCGAGGACTTTGCCAGCGATCCCGAACGGCTGGCGCGCTTCCGGCGGGAAGCCAAGGTGCTGGCGGCGCTGAACCACACCAACATAGCGGCCATCCACGGTTTGGAGGAAGAGGACGGCCGGCTGGTGCTGGCCATGGAACTGGCGCCCGGCGAAACTTTGGAAGCGCGCATCGCACAGGGCCCCATGCCGGTCGAGGACGTCCTGAAGGTCGCCGTCCAGATCGCCGCGGGTCTGGAAGAAGCGCACGAAAAAGGGATCGTCCACCGCGACCTCAAACCGGCCAACGTCAAGCTGGGGCCGGAGGGGGAAATCAAGATCCTCGATTTCGGCCTGGCGCGGGCCTTTGAGGGCGAAACCGAAGAGAAGTCCAGCGATCCCCTCAATTCCCCGACCCTGACCGCGGCCATGACCCAGGCCGGCGTCATCCTCGGCACCGCGGCCTACATGAGCCCGGAGCAGGCGCGCGGATACGCGGTCGATTCGCGCACCGACCTCTGGGCCTTCGGCGTGATCCTCTGGGAACTGCTGGCCGGTAAGCGTCTGTTCGCCGGTGAAACCGTCAGCGATACCCTGGCCATGGTCCTGCGAGCCGAACCGGAGTGGGAGGCCCTGCCGACCGACCTGCCGCCCAGCCTGGCCCGGTTGTTAAGGCGCTGCCTCCAGCGGGACAAACGACAGCGCCTGCACCATGTCGCTGATGCACGCATCGTGATGGAAGAGATCCTGCTGGATGGAACCTCGGCCCATGAGCCCGCGCTCACCGGAACGATTGCAATGACCCCGGCCCAAAGGCGATCGGGTCGGGCCGGCTGGATCACCGCCGGTGCTCTGGCGGTTCTGGCGGCCTTTCTGGGCTGGAAGAGTATGGATCAGGAAACGGCGATCAGTCCCCAACCCGTTCGGTTCGACATCACCCTGCCCCAGGACATGTGGGTCAGCTCGACTCGCCAGACGGTGGCCGTTTCCCCCTCCGGTGACGCCCTCGTCATGACGTTGGCCAGGGATGAGGGATCGCAACTGTTCCTGCGGACCCTCGACGATCCCACCCTGGTCCCAATTCCCGAAACTGAAGCTGCCGCGACCCCGTTCTTTTCTCCCGATGGAGATTGGATCGCCTTTACCCAGAACGGCAAGCTGCGCAAGGTTTCTCGGGAAGGGGGGGCGGCGATCGATCTGGGCAATACTTCCTGGGGTGGCGGCGCGTGGCTCACTGATGGACGCATCATCATCACCGAAAGCTACTCGAGCGGCCTGTTCATCGTGCCGGCCGGCGGGGGAAAAAAGGAAACCCTGACCGAACCCGCCCATGATGAAGGGGAGTTGGGTCATTGGTGGCCGCAGCGTCTGCCCGGCGATGAATGGCTGATCTACACCAGCTGGTCCACCCCCGTCGAAAAGGCCCGTGTCATGGCCCTTTCCCTGGAAAACGGGGAACGCAAGGTGTTGGTCGAAGGTGGCGTTTTCGGTCGCTGGTCCCCTTCCGGACATCTTCTATTCGTCAGGGGCAACAACCTGATGGCGGCTCGCTTCGACCTGGACCAACTGGCGGTCACAGGTGTGGCGGAATCGGTGATCGATGACGTCTACCTCAATCCCAACGACGGCTTTACCAACCTGGGTTTCGGACCCGACGGCACCCTCGTCTATGTCCCCGCTTCGGTGATGGAACCGGCCAACCAGCTGGTCTGGGTGGACCGTGATGGAAAAATGACCCCCCTGGACGTTCCCGAGAGGCGCTACGCGACGCCCCGGATTTCACCCGACGGACGGCGCATCGCGGTGGCCATCAACCAGGATCAGAACAACGATGTTTGGCTTCATGACCTCGAAAGGGGCACCTGGTCCCGCTTCACGTTCTCGCCCACCAGCGATTTCAACCCCTTCTGGACCCCCGATGGCCGCATGGTGATCTACAACGGCGAAGAACCTCAGTTCACCATCTACCAGCGTCCCTCCGACGGGTCGGAAGACACCCGGCTTCTGCTCAAGGAGGCTGTCGACACCGAACCCACCAGTGTTGCGCCCGATGGTAGCCTGCTTGTCTATGAATTCGACGTTGCCGGAAAATCCAAAGACATCATGATCCTGTCGCTGGATGGTTCAGGAGACACCCGGCCCTTTCTGAGTACCCGGTTCAGTGAATCCGAGGGGGCCATTTCACCCGACGGACGCTGGCTGGCCTACACCAGCAACGAGAGCGGGGACAGCCAGGTCTTTGCCATGGCCTTCCCCGACGGAGGCTCCCGGATCCAGATTTCAATTGAAGGCGGGGAGGGCCCGATTTGGTCGCCACAAGGGGACGAATTATTTTTTCTCGATCGCTCAGGTCTCTTGGTGGCCGCTGTCGACCGTGAAAAATCCTCCCCCACGGAATTGTCGGTGGACCGGCCCCGGCGATTGATGACCGCTCCGTTCGGCAACACCAACCTGAACCGGGAATTCAGCATCACTCCAGACGGCCAGCGGTTTTTGACAGCCCATCAACCGGTGGAATCCATGCCGCGACGGATGCGGGTGGTGGTGAACTGGTTCACCGAGTTGGAAAGCATTACCTCCGAAAACCAATAATTTCCGTGTCCCAATGAGAAAAAAACGGCCCGCCTCCCATGGGAGAGGGGCCGCCGATGAACGGCGCCGCGGCGCGGAAGACGAAAGCCGATTTGCGGCATTCTGGAGAAGATCATGCCCATGCGACAATCGGTCATCATTTTACTTCTCATAGCGAGCCTTGCCGCCTGGTTCGGCTGCAGTCAGGACTCGGCCGTACCCGAGGCCCAATCGGCTCCGGAATCCCCTCCGACTCTGCTGGCTCTCGGCGATTCCTATACAGTGGGACATTCCCTGCCGGCCCAGTGGTGTTGGCCCCTCCAGTTGGCGGATTCCCTGGCTGCGGGTGGGGACACCCTGCGGGCCGTCGATGTGGTGGCGGAAACAGGATGGACCACCCGGGATCTGCTGGATGCCGTCCGTGACCGCCTGGCCGGGGGCGGCCTCAGGCCGGATTCCTATGGACTGGTCACCTTGATGATCGGCGTGAACAACCAGTTCCAGGGGCTGGACCCGGCAGTGTTCGAAGCCGAGGTGGACACGCTGATCGCCCTGGCGATCGAACAGGCGGGGGGTGATCCGGCCAGGGTGCTGGGTTTCTCAATCCCCGACTACGGGGTGACCCCGGTGGGAGAATTGTTCGGTCCCGACAGGATCGCGGCGGAGATCGAGGCCTACAATGCCGTCCTGGCCAGAAATTTCGCGGAACAAGGCGTGGTCATGATCGACATCACACCACTATCCCGGCAAGCCGCGGCCGAACCGGTGCTGGTGGCCAGGGATGGTCTGCACTATTCCGGTGAAATGTATGCGCGATGGGTGAGTCTGATGCTGCCCGAAGTGAGGCGCGCTCTGTATCCGTAAAATCCCGTTATCCATGATCCTGGGTCAAAAAGACCCCCCGGGGGGTGCTGCCCAACGAACCTGGCTTAAAAGATGCGGATTTTTGTCCCCTTTCCTATCGTGGGGGAATCGAACCCCGATCAAACTTCCAAGGGTGCTCAAAGCGCCCTGCCGATAAAGAGGAACAACCATGCAAAGCCTGACACGAATCGGGGCCTTGGCCCTGTTGGTACTGCTGACCGCCACTGTCGCCACCGCCGGCTGGGAAGGCGAAAACACCACCGTCGACGGCGTGACCACCGTCATCAATCCCGAAACCCCCGCCATGGGGGAACTCAAGCAGGAAATGCGCGAGCTCTGGCGTCACGGGGGTGATGAGGACGAAGAGGTCTTCTTCGGCACCATCGCCGAGTTCCTGCACGATGACGAAGGGAACCTCTATCTGCTGGACGGCCAGCTTTCCGAGATCCAGGTCTTCGATCCGTCGGGGGAACTGCTGCGGACCATCGGTCGCCAGGGCGAGGGCCCCGGTGAGTTCCAGAACGGCGCCGACATGTTCTGGGGGCCCCAGGGCCAGATCGGCGTGGTGCAGGCCTGGCCGGGCAAGATCGTGATGATCACACCCGAGGGCGATCCCGGCATGACCTTCGCGCTGCCCTACCGCGACGGCGGGGGTTTTCAGTCGGTGACCCGCGGGACGGGCCTGGACGAAAACATGATCCTGGCGGGCACGGCCTGGACCCGGGAAGACGGCCAGCAACTGCAGTTCACCTACCTGAAGGCCTACGACGCCGCCGGGAACGATCTGGCCACCTACCAGGAGACCTCCCGTGAAACCCAGTTCGGCGACTACGAATTCATCGAGGAAGAGTACGTCGATTTCCAGCGGCGCTGGACCGTGGCGCCCGACGGCCGTGTGGCGGCCGCCCTTTCCTTCGACGAGTACCGCATCCACGTGTGGAACGCCGACGGCACCGTCGACCGGATCATCGAGCGTCCGGACTACCCGACCGTCAAACGCAACGCCGCCGAGAAGGAACGCTTCCAGACGATGTACGACTCCTTCACCCGCTGGAACCGGGGCAGCACCTTCCGGGTCAACGACAACCACCAGGTCGTCAACGACATCTTCTTCCGCGAGGATGGGACCCTGTGGGTCCAGAGCGGAGCCCACCGCTGGCGGTCGCCCGAAGGGGTGTTCACCAGCTACGACGTCTATGACACCGTGGGGCGGTTCTTGCAGAAGGTCGACCTGATCGCCGACGCCGATGCGGTCGAGGACGGGCTGTTTTTCGCGGGCAACCGCGCCTATGTGGTGACCGACCTGTACAACGCGATCATGGCGCGCATGGGCGGGGGCAGCGAGGAGAATGTGGACATCGAAGCCGAACCGGTGACGGTGATCTCCTACGAGTTCGCCCCGATGGTGGCGACCGCGCCCTGACCGGCCCCAGGATCGGGGCTGGTGGAATACAAAAGTTCCCCGGCAGCCCTTTTTTGTGGGTAGAATCTTAAAGCATTCGGGGAGAGTGCAGGACCGTTGGATCATCCAAGCTTCTGTATTTCGTTTGCAACGGAGGTTAAACATGAGAATGATATTTTCGCATTTGCGATGGTTGGGGCTATTCCTGGTCCTGATGTGCCTGGGGGCGACCGCCGCCCTGGCCAGTGAAGCAGAGAAGCATCACCATCGGGATGAATGGTCCCTGGTGACCGATGAACCGGGATGGTCACCCCGGGCGGGTCTTCAGGTGGTGGAACTGAGGAACAAGTTCTACCTGATGGGTGGCCGGACGCCGGTCGACCCGGCCATCAATCCTGTCCCCGGTGCCAGCACCATGTATTCCGATGTCTGGAAGAGTCGCGACAAGGGCCAGACCTGGACCCAGATCCGGGAATCCGATTCTCCGGAAGTCTGGCCTGCCCGCGCCTACTTCCAGGCCGTGACCATGAGGGGGCGCATGTTCGTCCTGGGCGGCCAGAATTTCGAGCTGATCGCCAATCCCGATCCGGGGGGACCGCCTTTCCTGCCGAACTCCCAATTTTTCAATGACGTCTGGAGCAGTCGGAACGGGGTCGACTGGACCCAGCTTACCGACGAGGCTCCCTGGGCCGGCAGGGCCGGTTTGAGCGCGGTGGTATTCCGCAATGAAATCTACGTCATGGGCGGGTCCTTCAACGATGATCCCGCCATCATCGGCGGACCGCCCACACGGGTCTACTTCAACGACGTGTGGAAATCCGCCGACGGCGCCAACTGGGAACTGATGACCGAAGAAGCTCCCTGGGCGCCTCGGGCCGGCGGTGTGGCTGTCGTCAAGGGCAGATACCTTTACCTGGTTGGCGGTGAAGACGGTTTCACCTGCCTGCCGGGGCTGCCCTGTCCTCCCTACTACAACGATGTCTGGCGCACACGGAATGGGGCGGACTGGGAACTGGTGACCGAAGAGGCGGCCTGGGCTGCTCGCCCGGGGCACCAGTGCCTGGTGTACAAGAACTACTTCGTCCTTTTTGGCGGGTTCGGTCTCAGTTTCGATCCCGACGATCCTTTTGCGCCCTCGAACCCGATGGATGTCTGGGTGAGCCGCGATGGGGCGGAGTGGACCATGGTCAGCGATTCCCCCTGGAACGCGGAGGATCCGGCCGACATCAAGTACGATTTCGACGCCCTGGTTTCCCGCGGGGGCCGGTCCGGCTTCGGGTCGGCCATCTATACCTTCGGGGGTGACCGTGAAACGTTCAATTTCGCGGACCCTTTCAATTACCTCAATGTCGATGACGATGTGTGGCGCTTCCGTCCGAAGTGGTGGAGATGGGGATGGTGGGGTGGCGACAAGGCGGGGGACGAAAATGTCACGGCAGCCGGGGTCGCCGACCTGCAGGCCTATCCGAACCCCTTCAACCCCAGGACCACCATCAGCTTTTCCCTTTTGGGACCCGAGCGGGTGAACCTGGCCATTTATAATATTGCCGGACACAGGGTGCGGACCCTGTTGGGCGGATCCGACCTGCCCGCGGGCAACCACGAGGCCGTCTGGAACGGAAAAAACCAGCAGGGCCAATCCGTTCCCGCGGGAGTCTACTTCTACCGTCTGGATGCGGGCGAGTATACTGCTGCCAAACGGATCATGCTCGTGAAATAGATTTACACTATTCAAGGCGACTCGGGGCCGGGAATCTGTCTCCCGGCCCGTTCACCGTTCTTCCGGGGATCGATCGTCCATGGACCCGATCAAGGAAATGAGCCAATTCCAGTGGCTGGCCCTCAAGGACAGGGCCCTGGCGGCCTCGGCGGAAGGGATCACCATTGCCGACGCCCGCCTGCCGGAACGTCCGCTCATCTATGTCAATGAAGGCTTCGAGCGACTGACCGGATATTCGGCTGAGGAAGTCCTCGGGCGCAGTTGCCGGTTCCTGCAGGGCGACGAGTCCGATCCCGCCACGATCCAGGCCATCCGGGACGCCCTCGACGGCGAATACGATTGCACGGTTGAAATCCGCAACTTCCGCAAGGATGGCACCCCCTTCTGGAACCGTCTCTCCATCACCCCGGTGCGTGATGCCAAGGGAGTGACCACCCACTTCATCGGCATTCAGTTCGATGTGACCCAGCGGCGTGAAGCGGAAGCGGCGCTGAAAAAAGCGAACTCCACCATGCAGAACGACCTCGAGGAAGCGGCCAAGATCCAGCAGGCCTGGCTCCCCAAGTCGATGCCGGAGGTGGAGGGATTCAAATTCGCCTGGTCATTTTCTCCCTGCCAGGAACTCGGCGGCGACAGCCTGAATGTCGTGCCCCTGGATGGGGACCAGGTGGGGTTTTACATTCTTGATGTCACGGGACATGGCGTCGGGGCTGCGCTGTTGTCGGCCTCGCTCCAGCGGTGGCTCACCGAAGTTCCCCAGCATTCCTGCCTATTCACTTCCGACGCGGATCAGCCGGGCAAATATGTTCCCGCTCCACCGGCGCTGGTGGCTGCCAAACTCAATCGTCGTTTCCAAGCCCAGCTCGGCAAATTCTGCACGCTTATCTATGGAGTGCTGGATCGACGGGACGGGAGTTTCCGCTACGTGACGGCCGGTCACCCGTCGCCTTTGCGCCACGGTCCTTCCGGGGTGGAAATCTGTCCTCTGGCTCCCGGTCTGCCCATCGGTGTCATGGAGGATTCCGAATACCGGGAAATCAGTTTGACCCTGGTTCCGGGCGATCGCCTGCTGCTTTATTCCGACGGGGCCACCGAGGTCGCCAATGCCGCCGAAGACATGTACGACGAAGAAGGGTTGCTGAGGGATCTGGAGCAATTGAAGGAGCTTGGCGGCGACGAAGTCCTCGCCGGCATTTTGGAAAATCTGCAGAAATGGTGCGGGGGAGTCGGCCTCGAAGATGATGTCACCCTTCTCATGATCGAGTCGGTTCGGACTGGCTAGAATATCGATCGGCCGCTCCGCGGCAGGGCGGCCGAATTAAAATTCAGGAGCCGGGCTCAAGAAATTATCAGAACCCCAGGGAAGCCCCCAGACTCAGCATCGAGAGGTTGTCCATTTGATCGACTTCCATGCTTTCCCATTCGAGCCGGACTCCGACGGGACCCAGGGTGACGCCGACGCCCAGCCCCCACAGGAAAGATGTCCCCGAATTCTCCTCGGCCATGGTTCCCAGCACGGAATCGCTTTTCCAGAAAAAGGCGCCCGCCTTGGCGAAAAGATCGAGGATCGAGACTTCCAGGTGGGCCATGGCCTCCACGTCCCAGCCTTTGGTGTTGGTGGTGAATTTGATGTTGTTGGGCTCCGTTTCGATCTCGCCCAGATCCCGGTAGCCGCCTTCGATGGCGAATATGCCCTGGCCCTTGAACCCGCCGAAAATTTTCCATCCCGTGGAGTTCTCGCTGATTTCGGTGACATTTCCCAGCACCTCCTCGGCATCGACCTTGGCGCTCTGCCAGGTATTGCCGATGGCCGCGCCGGCATACAAGTCGGCCAGGGCGGCAGCGGGACACAGCAGGCCGGTTATCAGGGCCAGGAACATGATTTTCTTGAACATGGCGGATACCTCCAATAGCTAGCGAAATAATCCATCGCCAATCAATGGATGGGGTGTCACAGGGGATTTTTTGGATATTAGCCCGGCGGGTCGAAATGTCACCCAATTATTTCCAGTGTGATCTTCCAGTCGTGGGCGCAGTAGGCCTTGGACGGTCACTCCGCCTGATCATCTCCATGGGCCTTCAAAAAACTGACGAGGTTTCCTCCCCGGCGGGTCAAGCCGAGTTTCCGTCTGATGTTTTCCCGGTGCCGGCTCACCGTCGCGGGGGACTGGTTGCGCAGACGCGCGATTTCCTTGGTGGCCAACCCGCTGCGGATCATGTTGCAGACCAGGATTTCCGTCGGGGTCAACTCCTTGAAAACGGTGCCCAGGCTGCGGGTGAACGGCGACACGATCTCGTTGAGGTGCTGCCTCAGCAGGGCCGTGTAGCCGGGTACTTCCGCGGGCGAAGCCTGGTCCAGGCCATACAGGATGGGGGAAATGACCTGATCCACGTTGGCCTGGACGCTCTGGGCGATCGTTCTTTTCTCCTGCTGGACGTTGTTGAGGACTTCATTGAGGGCGATGTTCAGACTCTTCAGCGATTCCCGTTCGACCTGCAGCTGTTTTTCGGCCTGGATACCGGCGACGGCCTTGCCGATCTGGTCGGTGATGGCGTCGATGAGCAGGCGCTCTTCGTTCAGAAACGGCCCTTCGTCGAAGGGGGGTGTCTCTTCCAGGTAACAAACCTCCAGGAACCCGGCCTCCACCCGTTCGACCAGAATGGGGGACCGCTGGATCCAGGCCGACGGGCGGTAGTTCGCCGTCCGGAATTCCCGATCCTCGATCAGGATGCGCCCCGCGGTGATCTCGGGGAATTGCCAGGAGGGGGGAATGATATCCAGGATGCCCCGCATGATTTTGTCCAGGTCGTCGCCGCGGGAGCGGATCAATTCCGAAATCCCGTAGAGGCAGGACAGTTCCTTGACCCGTTCCTGCAGGAAATGGGACACCAGTTCCAGGCGCTTGGCGTGGTCGGGGTCGCCTTCGAGGGAGGCGATCCTGGCCAGGCCTTCCTCCACCGAATGCATCATGGATTCGTAGTTGCGGTTTTTCGGCTCAGTCATGGCCGGAGGCTCCTTTTTGGCTCACAGAAAAAATGCCTATAATAAATATGCAATTTATGGGTAAAAATACCATATAACAAATCCACATTCCACAGCCTATCTTTGCCGATAGAAAGACCGGTGGCGGGGATTGAATGGACCGTGCCGCAAGGTCCTGGGGTTCCTTTCCTTGAAAAGGCAGCCATGTTCGACCTGGGCAAAGATATCTGTGCGAAACCGGGCCAGTCCTCGGATTCGTCCGGATTGCTGGAGGGACTGTTCGACAGTGTTCCGGTGGGGGTCTTTGCCGTCGATGGGGAACTCAGGGTCATCGCCGCCAACGAGGCGGCCCTGAAGGCTCTGGACCTTCCGCGCCACCGCGTCCTCGGGAAACGGTGCTGCCACGTTTTTCGGGGCACCGGCTGCGGCGATGGCTGCCCATTGCGCCAGTCCATGGATTCCGGCGAACCCATCATGAATCTGCGTACGCGGATTAAGGATTCGCTGGGCCGTCCCGTCCCGATTTCCCTGTCCACCTCGGTATTAAAGGACCAGGACGGCAGCGCCGTGGGAGGCGTGGCCACGTTTTTCGATTTGAATCGGGGAAAAAATCCGGAGAAGGCGCTGGATAGTCACCGCCCCTTCCAGGAAATCGTCACCGGAGACCCCGGCATGCGGCAGCTGTTCGAAGTGCTGCCGACGATCTCCCGCAGCGACAGCAGCGTCCTGGTGGCCGGTGAAACCGGTACGGGGAAAAACCTCCTGGCCAAGACCATCCACAAGTTGAGCGCGCGCGTGGACCATCCTTTCGTGACGGTCAACTGCGCCGCCCTTCCGGAATCGCTTCTGGAGTCGGAACTGTTCGGCTACCGGGCCGGTGCCTTCACCGGCGCGGTCCGCGACAAACCGGGCCGTTTCGCCGCGGCCCAGGGCGGCACCCTGTTTCTGGATGAAATCGGCGACATCCCCCTGGACATGCAGGTCAAGCTGCTAAGGGTCCTCCAGGAAAAAGTCTACGAGCCGCTGGGAGATCAGCGGCCCCATTCCTGCGACGTCAGGTTCATCACCGCGACGCATCGGAACCTGGAGGAGATGGTCGAACAGGGAACCTTCCGGCGCGATCTCTACTACAGAATCAATGTCCTGAACCTGGAAATTCCTCCGCTGAGAAATCGGAAGGGCGACATCCCCCTGCTGGTCCACCGATTCCTGGAGAAGTTTTCCCGTTCCGGCCGAAAATACGTGACGGGGGTGACTTCGGCTGCGCTCGAAGTTCTCATGAAGCACAACTATCCCGGCAATGTGAGGGAACTGGAAAACGTCGTCGAACACGCCTGGGTGATGTGCAAAGACCATGTGATCGGGGTCGACCACCTGCCGCGCAACCTTCTGCTGATGAACGGCGCCGAGGGTTCGTCCCACCGGGTCGGACTCCCGCAGGTCGAAGGGGCATTCATCCTCCAGGCTCTCGAACGCAACGGCTGGCACCGCGAAAACACCGCCCGGGAACTGGGCCTCCACCGCACCACTCTGCAGAGGAAAATCAAGAAACTGGGTTTGACCTCGCCCCAGGTCGACGGCCGCACCAGGTATTGACCGCCGGCAGCTGCGATCCCCCATGACGCAGGGACGCATCAGTGTCCGGCCCTATGGAAGCGGATTCGCATCGGTCCTTCGTCAGGGCCAAAATAAACGCACCCCGAAAAATTTGTAACTCGTTGAAAAACAAGGAAATAAAATTTTCCTGTCCGTGCCTTGCCTGGACCGCGAATTGCCATTCCCGGTTGTAATCGCGAGGGTCACCCCTCCTGACCAGGATCCGCAGCCAGGAGAATGGAAATGTCCAACGATTCTGCTTTCAACCCCTATTCGTCGGCACAGGCCGAGTTCGACCGAACGGCTGATCTGATCGGACTTGATGGGGGCGCCCGCCAGTTGCTCCGCTCTCCGTTGCGGGAGTACCACTTCAACATCCCGGTCAAGATGGATGACGGCAGTGTCCAGGTTTTTCCGGGCTACCGGATTCAGCACAACGATGCCAGGGGCCCCTGCAAGGGCGGCGTCCGTTTCCATCCCCAGGAGACCGTCAACACGGTGCGAGCCCTGGCGATGTGGATGACCTGGAAATGCGCCGTCGCCGACCTGCCGCTGGGCGGCGGCAAGGGCGGAGTCATTTGCGATCCCCACAACCTGAGTCCCCGCGAACAGGAGCTCCTGTGTCGGGGGTGGGTACGGCAGGCCTCAAGCAACGTGGGCCCCGTCCGCGACATTCCCGCCCCCGACGTGATGACCAACGCCCAGCACATGCTGTGGATGCTGGACGAATACGAAGCCATCACCGGAGGAAGGTATCCCGGGGCGTTCACCGGCAAACCAGTGGGCATGGGCGGGTCGCTGGGCCGCACCGAGGCCACGGGTTACGGGGTCATCTACACCCTGCGCGAGGCCCTCAAGGAAATGGACGTCAAGCCCGAGCAGACCACGGCCAGCGTGCAGGGATTCGGCAACGTGGCCCAGCACGCCATCGAGCTCTACCACCGCCTGGGCGGCAAGGTCGTGTGCGTGAGCTGCTGGGACCAGCAGGATGAAACGGCCTACAGCTACGTCAAGTCCGACGGAGTCGACCTGCAGGAACTGCGTTCGATCACCGATCACTTCGGGGGCATCGACAAGGCAAAGGCCACGTCCCTGGGTTACCAGGTGTTGCCGGGGGATGTGTGGCTTTCCCAGGAAGTGGACATCCTCATTCCCGCCGCCCTGGAAAACCAGATCACCGCGGAGTCGGTGCAGTTGATCCACGACCGGGTGAAATTCCTGGCTGAAGGCGCCAACGGGCCGACTGCGCCGGAAGCGGATCCGATTCTCAGGGAAAAGGGAGTCTTCGTGATTCCCGACTTCTTGGCCAACGCCGGCGGTGTGACCTGCAGCTATTTCGAACAGGTCCAGAGCAACATGAACTACTTCTGGGAGCTGAGCGACGTCTTCAGCAGGCTCGACGTCAAGATGACCTCGGCCTTCTACGCCGTCTACAACCTGTCGCAGAAGCGGGAAGTGTCCATGCGGGACGCGGCCTACATGCTGGCCATCGACCGGGTGGCCATGTCCTGCCGGGACCGGGGTTGGGTCTAGGAGTTCGAAACTTTGACAGGGCCAGCGATCGGGAGGATTGCCATGAAAGTGAAACGAAACGAGCCGCTGCCGGCCTTCAGCCGGGGCACGTGGGATTCCGGCGAGGTTGTTTCGCGGATCGGTCGGGGAGAAATCGGAGGCAAGGCCACCGGGCTGGTCCTGATGGCGGACAGCCTCCTGGACAAGATCGCTCCCGACGAGTTCCCCGAATTCCAGGTGACGATCCCCCGCATGGTGGTCCTGCCGACCGGGATGTTCGACGCCTTCATGGAAATGAACGGGTTGTGGGAGCTGGCCCTGTCGGACGCTTCGGACAGCAGGATCGCCCAGGCTTTCGGGAAGGCCACCCTGCCGCCGGAATACCTGGGTGACCTGCGGGATTTCATATCCCAGGTGGACGCGCCCCTGGCCGTCAGGTCGTCCAGCCTTCTGGAGGACGCCCTGGACCATCCGTTCGCCGGCGTCTACTCCACGAAGATGATCCCCAACAACCAGACCGATACCGACACCCGGTTCCAGCGGCTGGTCGAGGCGATCAGGTTCGTCTACGCGTCGACCTATTTCAAGCCGGCCAAAAGCTATTTCCAGGGGTCGGGGCTGGATCATACCCGCGAAAAGATGGCCCTGATCGTTCAGGAAGTGGTAGGCAACCGTCATGAGGACCGATTCTATCCCCGGTTGGCCGGCGTGGCCCGGACCTTTAATTACTACCCCAGCGGGGGAGCCAAACCCACCGACGGCGTGGTGAACCTGGCCCTGGGGTTGGGGCGCCAGATCGTCGACGGCGAGCTGTCGTGGGGCTATTCCCCGCCCCTGCCGGCCGCTCCGCCGCCGTTCAACAATGTTGGCGACAGGATGCGCAACACCCAGACCACCTTCTGGGCGGTCAACATGGGATCGCCCCCGCCGCCGGATCCCATGGGCGAGGTCGAATTCCTGGCGAACATCGGTCTGGAGAACGCGGAAGAGGATGGGGTGCTGGACCATCTGGTATCGACCTATGACCACCAATCCGACCGCCTGCGCCTGGGCTTGAGCGCCAGGGGGCCGAGGGTCCTGGATTTCGGGCCTTTGCTGGTGGGGGAGACCCTGCCCTTCAACAGCCTGATCCGGAAAATCCTGCCCCTGGCGGAACGGACGGCGGGGTGTCCAGTCGAGCTGGAGTTCGCGGTGGATCGTGAGCCGTCCGGCCGGCACCGGTTCTGCCTGCTGCAGATGCGGGCCATGGTCATTCCCGAAGGGGAGTCCAGGGTCTCGCCCCTGGAACTGAACGCGCCCGGAGTGGTGCTGGCATCGGAACACGGGTTGGGTCATGGGATGAAGGACGATATCTGTGACATCGTCTTCATCAAGCCCGAGGATTTCCAGTTGTCCCGGACCGCGGCGATCGCCCAGGAAGTCGAGAAAATCAACCACACCCTGCAGTCGGCGGGCCGACCCTATCTGCTCATCGGATTCGGCCGCTGGGGCAGCGCCGATCCGTGGCTGGGTGTTCCGGTGGACTGGGGCCAGATCAGCGGCGCCCGGGTCATCGTGGAAACATCCTTCCGGGATCTGAATCCGGACCCGAGCCAGGGCTCGCACTTCTTCCACAACCTGATCAGCTTCGGGGTCTTCTACCTCACGGTCAGGGGCACCGGGAGCAGCAAGGTCAACTGGGACTGGCTGAACGAACAGACCACGGTCCAGGAGACAAAGTTCCTGAAGCATGTGGGACTGACCGAATCGCTGCTGGTCCGCATGGACGGGCTGGCCGGGCTAGGGGTCATAACGGCGGGGAAGAAATCATGAAGGACACCAGGGACCTAATCGGTGATCTCCAGGAGCGGGCCAAGGAGCTGCGCTGTCTCTACGAGGTGGAAAAGATTCTCAATGACGTCAGCCGGCCCCTGCCCGAAGTGATGGCCGAAGTGGTCGAGGCCATCGGTCCCGGCTGGCAGTTCCCGGAGATCTGCGTGGCCTCCATCGAACTGGAAGGAGAGGTCTACGAGTCCCGGGACTTCCAGGCGACTCCCTGCCTGCTGGAAAAACCGGTCACGGTGCAGGGTGAAGAAGTCGGGCGGGTGAGGGTCTGCTACCGGAAGGAATGTCCTGCCGAGGATACCGGCCCTTTCCTCGAGGAGGAGGTCCAGCTGCTGGAGAGCCTGGCGGACCGGCTGGGGCACTACCTGCTGTTCAAGAAACTGCAGGGGATGGGCAAGAAGTGGCGCGAACTCGAAGCGATGAGCAGCGACAACGGGGACGAGAGCTGGCGGGTTATCCTGGATCTTCTGCGGGAAACGGATGATTCGCTGTTCCTGAGGATCTCCCGCAAGATGATCAATTTCCTGTGCTCCATCGGCATCACCGAAGCCCAGGAATTGCTGGGCCAGATAGACAAGGAATACGATCCCCTGGAAACGGGCACCGGCGAGACCAATGTTCCCGAGGAGAAAAAGGCCTGGGACAATTCCCTGCTGCTGGACGGTGGGCCTTTCAACCTGGCGGCAAAGTACATTTCGGGGGAAGAGATCATCTTCTATACCCAGAAATGGATCCAGGAGGACAAGGCCGCCGCTTTCCTGAACGTGCTCAACAATCCGCGCTCCACCCTCAGTGAAATCCAGGAGGCCCTGCGCCGCTTCCAGCAGGGAGCCCAGGATGGTGCGGGTCTTCCCGATTCGACGATGAAAAGCGTGTGCGTGTCCCTGACCCAGAGGGTCCTGACCGAGCAGCTGGAATTTGTCCAGACGGCCAAGGACCATGTCGGCGTGCCTTTTTTCCGGGACCTCATGGACCGGATCATCATGCCGACTGAAAGCCACGGCAAGCTGGGGGGCAAGGCCGCTGGTATGCTTTTGGCCCACTGCATCCTGGAGAACGAGGGACCTGCGGGGATCAAGGTCCCCCGGACCTGGCACATCGCTTCGGACGCCGTACTGGAATTCATCGCCTACAACGACCTCGAGGACATCCTCCACCAGAAATTCAAGTCCATCGACGAGGTGCGCCGCGATTACCCCAACTACATCCGGTTGTTCAAGAACTCGTCGTTTCCCCCCAGCCTGGTCCACGGGCTTTCGGCGGCCCTGGACGATTTCGAGGGGGTGCCCATTATTATCCGCAGTTCGAGTCTTCTGGAGGACCGGGTGGGCACGGCTTTTTCCGGAAAATACAAGAGCCTGTTCCTGGCCAACCAGGGCACCAAGAAGGAATGCCTGGCCGCCCTGCTGGACGCCATTTCGGAAGTCTACGCTTCGATGTTCGGGCCCGACCCCATCGAGTACCGCGCCGAAAGGGGAGTCCTGGAATTCGATGAACAAATGGGCATCCTGATCCAGGAGGTGGTCGGCACCCGCAACGGCAAGTACTTCTTCCCGGCCTTTGCGGGGGTGGCGTTTTCCAAGAACGAATTCCGCTGGTCGCCCCGTATCACCCGCGACGACGGCCTGGTCAGGCTAGTGCCGGGGCTGGGCACGCGCGCCGTCGACCGGACGGGGGACGACTTCCCCGTGCTGATCGTGCCGGGGCAGCCGGAGCTGCGGGTCAACGTGGCGATCGACGAGATCGTCCGGTATTCCCCGAACTACATGGATGTGATCAACCTGGAGTCGAACACCTTCGAAACGGTGTCCGTCGACCAGTTGCTGAAAGAGCTCGACGGCATGTACGACGGGCTGCCCATGGTGTTTTCGGTGCTCAAGGACGGCCGCCTGGTCAAGCCGGTGAGCATCCTGCTCGACCCGCAGAACGAACGGATCATTCCCACCTTCGACGAACTCCGGTCGGACCGGAAATTCCTGCCCCAGATCAAGAGCCTGCTCAAGGTCCTGGAGGAAACCCTCAAGACCCCCGTGGACGTGGAGTTCGCTCACGACGGGAAGGACCTCTATCTGCTCCAGTGCCGGCCCCAGAGTCAGGCTGAATTGGCGCCACCGCAGCCGATTCCCCAGGACATTCCCGCTGAGGATGTGATTTTCACGGCCAACCGTTTTGTCTCCAATGGGCATGTCGAGGACATCACCCATCTGGTCTACGTGGACCCCGAACGTTACGGGGATCTTTCCTCCCGGGACGAGATGAAGGCCGTCGGGCGGGCCATCGGCCAGATCAACAAGCTGCTTCCCCGGAAGAAATTCGTCCTGATGGGACCCGGAAGGTGGGGCAGCCGGGGGGACATCAAGCTGGGGGTCAACGTCAGCTACGCGGACATCAACAACACGGCCATGCTGATCGAGATCGCGCGCAAGAAGGGCAGCTATGTGCCGGACGTGTCCTTCGGCACCCATTTCTTTCAGGACCTTGTTGAGGCGGGCATCGGCTATCTGCCGCTATACCCCGATGACGAAGGCATCGTTTTCGCCGAACGGTTCCTGCTGCGGGCGCCCAACATCCTGCCGGAACTGATCCCCAAATTTGCCGACTTGCAGGACGTGGTGCGGGTCATCGACGTGGCCCAGGCCAGCGAGGACCGGGTGGTCAAGGTCCTGCTGAATGCCGATCTGGACCAGGCGATGGCGTGCATCACCGAACCTGGCACCATTCGTGAATTGCCGCCTCCGCCCGGCAAGCGGGACAATCTCCAGCCGATCAAGTACTGGCTGTGGCGCAAGCAGATGGCCGAAAGGATCGCCGCCGGGGCGGGTCGGCCGGAGTTCGGGGTCCAGGCCATGTACCTGTTCGGGAGCGTCAAGAACGCCACCGCGGGTCCGGCCAGCGACATCGATCTGTTGGTGCACTTCAGGGGTGACGAGCAGCAGCAAATCCGCCTGCTCAACTGGCTGGAGGGATGGAGCCGGTGCCTGTCGGAGGTCAATTACCTGAAGACGGGCTACCAGACCGAGGGTCTGCTGGACGTGCACCTGGTCACGGACGAGGACATCGCCAACAAAACCAGCTACGCGGTGAAGATCGGCGCCATTTCCGATGCGGCCAACGAACTGCCGCTGGATACGGCCTAGAGGAGTTCCAGGTCGGCCTTCTGTGGATGGTTCGGATCGAACCGGACCAGGGCCAGTTCGGGGCCCTCGGTGGCCGCGGATAACGAAAGGGTACGGCCCTTGGTTTCCTGCCAGGAACCCGTCAAGGTCCGGCTTTCGTGGACATGTCCATGCAAGGTCAGCAGGGGTTGCCTGCCGGCGATGAAATTCTGCACGGCGATGCTTCCTATGTGAACGTCCAGGGGCACGTGGTCGATGGTTTTCCCGTCCAGGGCAGCCCGGTCCAATGAGCCCCCGTAGGGTGGGCAATGGAACAGGCAGATGGCGCGCGTCAGGTCATCGTCGCCGGTCAGATCGGCCAATTCCCGGGCGATGGTGGTGTGTCTGATCTGGCGACCCTTGGGCCCCGCGGTGCGGAGGCCCTCCTCGGGCGATACGCAGCCGGGGTCGACGAACATGGAGACGTCGTACCGCTCCCAGTCCTTCAGCTGGAACGGGGACGGCGGGATGCAGGCGTACCCATAGACCGTGAACGGCCCGAATGCGACCTTTTTGCCGTGGATGTAGTGGAGCAGGCCCTCCTCTTCACCTTCCAGCAGGGTCTCCTCGTGGATGCGCGGGTCGTCGTTGCCGAGGATGAGGAACATCTGAGGGTAATTATCACCGAGACCATTTTGGAGCCGACGCAATTCCGGGTGAAAAAAATCCTCGAGGAAGTCGGCCTGTCGGGCGGATGTCGTCCAGGAGTGGTCCAT
>RCNC010000823.1_pt1 | contig 29630 bp, 22 predicted proteins | sample 2041301 | NCBI WGS metagenome assembly RCNC01 (sample SAMN09708231, study PRJNA481090) | Marine sediment metagenome, whole genome shotgun sequencing project. | biome: marine sediment; feature: ocean; material: sediment; isolation source: Sewage treatment plant 13A marine sediment (STP13A) ... | reverse complement strand
ATTTCCAATTAAGAAAATGCAGCGGAAATTAACGGTTTCCAAAAAAGTATTACCGATGGCTAAGTAGAAAGTTCCATATACAAGGCGCAGTAGATGGGACTTTCTACGACTCCATCAAAATTTAATCTTCTGTAAAAGGAGGAAAGGAGGTATCTAAAATGAGACCTTATATCGAATATTTGAAAGAAAACTATCATGGTAAATCCCGTTTATGCCTTCATAACACGGGCGAGCATACAATTGTCCCGAAGATTTGCATACTGAATTACGAATGCAGTCATTGCGCCTTTGACCAATGGCTGGATAATCTTAAAGGGGCAGAAATCAATAGAGAAAAGGGCGTTTTAAGGGATGTTCTTCTTAAGGCTGCTTAAAAAAAATATTGACCTATAAAGTAGCTCTCCATCGATCTTTGACGATTTAATATTCTTGTTCCGGGTTCGAGTCCCTTAGGGTCAAGAAAGGGGTATGCAATGAAGATAAATAGAAAAATTGAAAAAACAAGGGGAAAAAAGAAGGTTGTCGGATTTCAGGTACTGGAAAATGAATGTATCTGGATGAAGGCAGGAGTTGTCAATTTCCGGGTTTGCGATTGTGCATATGACTGCAACATCTGCGCCTTTGATAAGGGGATGCGGCGTGCAATGGGTTTAAAAGAAAGTTCCGGGGCAGAAAATGCATCACCGGCATGGGTTGACTACTTGAAACAGCGATATCATGGTTCATCCAGGCCATGCAGGCACGCCTTAACAGGTCGCATCGACGCTCCTAAAATATGCACACTCAATTATGAATGCTACCATTGTTCCTTTGACCAGATGCTTGATGAAGGTGATCTTGTTCAGCTGTCAGATACTCCAGGGTACAAACTGGCGTCGGGTTATAAAATTGCTGACGGTTATTATTACCATATGGGCCACAGTTGGGCACGTTTCGAGCATGGAGGACGGGTACGGGTTGGATTTGACGACTTCTTAGTAAAGCTTTTCGGTGCGTTTGGGTCGGTTATTCTTCCTCCGCTGGGAGGGATTCTGAAACAGAATCAGGTAGGATGGACAGTCGAGCGGGATTCAAATAAGGCTGCGGCCTTATCTCCGGTGACAGGTACGGTTCTTGCCATAAATCGTAAGGCCGAGGAGCATCCCGAAATTACCCATGAAGATCCTTATCACGAAGGGTGGCTCTTTATGATAGAACCTCATGTTCCCAAAAAAGATTTAAAGGGGCTGTATTTTGGGAAAGAGAGCTTTAAATGGATGGAGCAAGAGGGCCAGAAACTTATGGGACTCATGGGACCTGAATATGAAAGGCTGGCAGCTACAGGTGGTGAAGTCATCGGTGACGTATTAGGCAATTTCCCGGAAATCGGGTGGGATAAACTGGTGAACACCTTTTTAAGAACAGAGAAAATTTAGGCGCTTGGCTCCTAAACAAAAACGCAAAGGCGCAAAGAAAAAATCTAAAAGCTTTTCTTTGTGCCTTTGTTATAATTCACTTCTCCTCCACTATTGGTATATAGATCAGGCATTAACGTAAAAGTGCGTCCTTGAAAAAAGCGGTGCAGTACCTGCAAAAATAAAGGGGTGTTTCATCGAGATCTTCGAGTCCTCCTGAAAAATGCATAAGGCACCGTTTATCCTCGCAATGGAATAGATTATAAAGGTGGCCCAATTCATGAAGGGCCACTTTTGCCCCCCGTTCATAAAAAATGGACGACGGAGTGGTGGATCCGTCCGGATTTGTTTTTAATCTGAACAATGACACAAGTGCGTATTTTCCCCCCTGTTTTGCCTCCCCAAAGACATGGGAAAAGATGGGAACGAAGAGATCTACATCAAGGATGCCGATCACCTTTTCATAATTGTTTAAACAACTTGATTCAAGGTTCATAAGGATAGTCCCCGCATCATACTGAAGCCGTTTGCCGTTAAGAGCGTAATCAGGATTTTCTACAGACGGGATAATCTCTGCCAAAAGGTTTAAATACGCAATAATATTGCCTGCTATGATCTTGGGGACAATTTCAGGTATTTCTCCAAATGGTATTATCCCGATGGTTTGCTTTTTCGAGTCCATAGGGCAGAGCTCTCTCCGGGCCGGTTCAAGGATTTCTTTTCAAATTATACCGTTTTATCTTTTTATGAAGTGTAACCCGGTTAATATCCAGAACACCGGCAGCCTTTGTAACATTCCAGGCGCATTCTTCCAGAATTCGAAGAATGTGTTCTTGTTCCATTTCAAGAAGCGATCGTGTCCTTGAAAAAGGAGCCGTAGGGGGTTGAAGAAAAGAAAAGTCTTTGATTTCAAGTGTACGGGATTTTGAGAGAACAACAGCTCTTTCAATGGCATTTTCCAGCTCTCTGACGTTTCCGGGCCAATCATATTGTTTCAGAAGCTTGATAGCCTGGTCAGCTACATGATCCACCCGCTTGGTTGTCTCCTGACTGTATTTTTCCAGAAAATGCTCAATTAATAAAGGAATATCCTCTTTTCTTTCTCTTAAGGAAGGTATTTCGGTTTTGATCACGTTAATACGATAGAAAAAATCTTCCCGGAAACTGCCATCTGCAATCTTTTTTTCCAGATCCTTCCGAGTGGCTGAGATAAGCCGAAAGTCGACTTCGATGGGCTGGCTGTTACCGATTCTGGTGATTTTCTTTTCTTCCAGAACGCGCAGGAGATCGATTTGCATTTTTGGACTGATCTCTCCGATTTCGTCAAGAAAGAGTGTTCCTCCGGAAACGACTTCCAGGTAACCTTTTCGTGAATGGGTTGCACCGGTGAAAGCGCCTTTTTGATGCCCGAAAAGCTCGCTTTCCAGAAGTGAATCCGGTACGGCACCGCAGTTGATTGCAATAAAGGGGAGGTTGGCTCGACGACTCTTTGCATGTATAGCCTTAGCTACAAGTTCTTTCCCTGTACCTGTCTCACCTGTAAGCAAAATAGAGGAGTCGCTTAAAGCAATATCCGGGATAAGGCTGAATATTGCCTCCATAGCGGGAGATTGCCCGATAATATTATCAAAACGGGTGATTTGTTCCAGTCGCCCTTTAAGGTAATTATACCTGGATGCAAGTTTCTTCTGGTATGAAACCTTTTCCATCACCAGGGAGAGTTGTTCCGGCTTAAACGGCTTAAGCAGGTAGTCCGTAGCACCCATTTTCATGGCTTTAACAGCTGTTTCAATGGAACCGTACGCGGTAATAATAATGACAGTTGTATCGGGATAATCGGCTTTTACTCGTTCCAACAGTTCTATACCGTCCATTCCCGGCATCTTTATATCTACAAATAAAACCTCAAAAGGAAACGTTTCCAGTTTTTCCAAAGCCTCAGCACCAGAAGAGGCCACTCCCACCACATGACCGTATTTTTCAAACCAGTGGAGAAACGACTCTCGGATAATCATTTCATCGTCCACGATCATAATACTTAATTTTTTGTCCATGGCTTTCCTCCAATGTATCACATGAAAAAATAGTGCCCTGTCATGCATCAAATGACGTGTCTTGCTTGCCTTTTTTCCTTTCCGCGGCGTTTTTTACGCCTTCAGTTACATAGCGAGACTATGCGCCTTCAGGCGCACCTTGCGGAAAGAAAAAAATACGGCGCAATCTCACGTCATTTGACACATGACAGGACACTAGCGGGAAGGGAAATTCAATATAAAAGAACTCCCTTTTCCTGTATGGCTACTTACCTGAACGGTTCCCCCGTGATTCTTTGTGACTCCGTATACAATTGATAGTCCAAGACCTGTGCCTTCCCCTTGAGGTTTGGTGGTAAAAAATGGGTCAAAAATATGGCCCATGTTCTCTTCCGCGATTCCAAACCCTGTATCATGGATCTCTATTCGAATATTTTTATCGGATTTCTTCCCCTTTGAAATTATTTGAAGCTGCCCCCCATCCGGCATTGCTTCAATACTGTTGAAAATCAGGTTCAGAAAGCACTGCTTCAGCCTGCCGGCATCTCCCATGGCCAGTAAAGGCCTGGAAGACAGATCAGTAATAAGGCTGATATTTTGAAGTTCCATCTTATGATGAGTTAATGAAATTACAGCCTGAAGAATATCATTAAGGTCGATGGTCGTTTCCGTAAGGGGGGTTTCCCTGGAAAAGGAAAGAAGTCCGGAAACTATATTGCCGCAACGTTCCAGTTCACCGGACATGAGAGAAAGAAATTTCTTGAACTTTTCCATGTCCTCTACGCTTGGCTCATCTTCTTTCAAAATTTCCTGCATAAGGCTGGTGAAGGTGATTAATCCCTGGATAGGGTTATTGATCTCGTGGACACAGCTGGCCACCAGCTTTCCCAGAGAGATCATTCGATCTTCCTGTACCAGCTTGTTTAAGTTCGATTTTATCTCTTTTTCCCTGTGTTCCCACTTGAATGAAATCGCCTCGGTGATATCCCTGCATATTTCGATAATTCTTATAATTTTTCCAGTGGCATCTTTTAATGGGTAGGTGGTCATATTACAGTACTGGGGCTGCTTTCCTATACCGGTTCGCTCGTGAATAATGTGGGCGGATTTTCCGGTTTTCATGGTCTCTAAAAAGGGACACCCCGCTCCAGGTTGCAAATCTGGACATGGGGCTTCCAGTCCACGAAAGATTTCATAACAGTGTGCCCCGGTTGCTTCCTCTTTCGTTTTTTTTACAAGTTTTAAATAGGCCTCGTTAGCATCGGCAATGGTAAAATTAGTGTTCAAAACCACAATGGCAGCATTGGTCTGCTGTATAAGAAAGTCGGAAGACATCTTTTCAAGGGCCATCTGGCGCTGGGTATTTTTGAGTTGCAGGTTTGTCAGAAAAAAGGTTCGCAGCAGCCTGCTGATTTTGTGTTCAAAAATACCCACCCTTTTGGGCCGCAGCCGTATAAGCTCGAGAAGGACTTCCCTGCTGTTTGTTAACTCGATGATACAGTCCAAGTTTTTTATCTGAAAAAAGTCCATAAAATTATTTGTGGTGTAAATTCCCATCTCTTTAGCCATAACAAGGCCTTCTGCCGTTGGGTCAATATCACAAACGCCGACAATATTAACCTTTAGATAAAGGAAAGTTTCATCCCTGAGAAGCTCTAAAAAGAATTTACAAGTTCGACCGCCGCCCACGATTGCTAAATTCAGAGACAACTTATCGGCACTATTCTCTTTGGATTGATTATTTAGCTTCATGATTAATCCTCTATAATTAGTGTCTGAACAAAAAGTTATGTTCAGGCAAAACCCGGATACCAGCCCGGAAACGCTGTGGATGTCGAGTTGGAGCATAATGTTTTTTCAGCGGGCATCCACTTTGTGATGCATTAGACGGCGAGCTGGACAGAAATCTATCTATCACAACAATGAGGCTATGGTGGATTGAATTGTGGAAGTATTATGGTCTAAAAACCTTGTAAAGTCAATAAATTTTGGCTGTCATTGGCAATTCAAATGCTACCGGCACATAATGTGACCTGAAGGTGGCGGATTAGGCCTTAGGGTTCACGCAAAAAGTAAAAATCACTTTTTACGAAACGTTTTAAGTTTTACGATTTAAGTTTTAAGTCTCTTTTAAAACAGATAATATCATTAACATAAAACATAAAACTTAACACCTAAAACCTGATGAATTCGATTTTGTACGAAACCGTCATCATTAGCTATTACCCTTTTTGTTGACCCATAAACAAAATTAAATTATATACATTTCATAAAGCCCTTAAAAATGGTGAAACAATGTTCAAATATATTAAAAATCTCCGCAACAGCCTGGTTTCAAAACTTATTATCACTGTGGGTATCACTATGCTGCTTGGCATATCTATCTGGGCTTATTTTAGTATTAAATACCAGAAGGAAAAGATTACGGAAAGTACTGTTTCGGGTGCCGACCGGTTAAGTACTACCATCAAGCTCGGAACCCATTATGCCATGATGCTGAATTCAAGGGATGATATCAACCAGATCATACAGAATATAGGCAAACAAAAGGAAATTGAAAATATACGGATTTATAATAAAGAAGGTGAGATTAAATTTTCAAAAAAAACTTCCGAAGTCAATGAGAGGACAAATATCAAGGCTGAGGCCTGTGATATCTGCCACCGGTCCGAACCGCCCACCGTCGATTTATCCCTGGATGAAAGAATACGGATTTTCGATTCTAAAAAAGGTTATCGTTTGCTCGGAATTATCAGCCCAATTCATAATGAACCAGGCTGTTCAACCGGATGTCATGTGCATCCGGAAGACAAAAAAATCCTGGGAGCACTCGACCTTGTTGTCTCTCTTGAGGAATCTGATCAGGAAATATATAATTTTGAAAAAGGAATCATTGCCCTTAATATATTTGTTTTTCTTCTGACCTCCACGATCATATTTATTTTTGTGCTTAGATTTGTAAATCGTCCCATAAAGAGGCTGATTGAAGGAACACGGCTGATAGGAAAGGGAGATTATTCCACCCAGGTAATTGTCGCGCAGGAAGATGAAATGGGCCAACTGGCCACGGCCATTAACAAGATGGGCTCTGAGATAGGTGAAAAGCAGGCTGAGCTGAACAGACAGAGGGATGAATACCAGAACCTGTTTGAGCTTGTACCTTGTCTGATTACGGTTCAGGATAAAAATTACAAGCTCCTCAAGTACAATCGTGAATTTTATGAAACATTCGGCCCGGAGCTCGGAGACTTCTGTTATCATGCCTATAAGGGACGGGATAAAAAATGCGAGGTCTGCCCGGTTGAAAAAACATTTTTAACCGGCAGGTCGTACTTCAGCGAAGAAACAGGCGTTCAAAAGGACGGGACTCCGGCTTATTGGTTTGTTAAGTCTTCTCCCATCAGGAACTCAGAAGGCGAAATCGTTGCCGCCATGGAAATAAGCCTGGATATTACTTCCAGGAAACAGCTTGAAGAGAAATTAAAACAATCTGAAAAGAAATATCATGATATTTTCAGTAATATGCCCGATCCTGTTTTTGTCCTGGATGCCGATACCTTTAAAATTCTCGATTGCAACGACATGGTCGAGGATGTTTACGGGTATTCCAAGGATGAGATGCTTAATAAGTCCTTCCTTAAACTGTTTAAGGAAGAAGAAAAGGATCAATATGCGACCAGATTAAAGACATCTGCGGTGATAAACCGTGCAAAATGTATGAATAAAGATGGCAGAACACTTTTTATCAGCGTAAGGATTTCAGCCTCTGAGTCTGAGGGGCAAAAAGTACTGCTTGTAACCACCCTTGATATAACCAAGCGACTTGAAACCGAACAGCAATTAATACAGGCCGGTAAGATGGCTACCTTAGGAGAGATGTCAACCGGCGTTGCACACGAACTCAATCAACCCCTCTCGGTTATTAAAACAGCAAGCAGCTTCTTTATGAAAAAGATTAGGAAAAAGGAGCGTATCAGGGATGACATCCTTTTGTCCCTGTCGGAAGAGATAGACAGCCATGTTGACCGGGCTGCAAAAATTATCAATCATATGAGAGAGTTCGGCCGGAAGTCTGATATAAAGCTGGTAAAAGTACAGGTAAATGATGCGCTTAAAAGATCTTTCGAAATGTTCAGCCAGCAGTTGAAGGTAAGGGGAATCGATGTGGCCTGGGATATCAAAGAAGATCTTCCCATGATAATGGCAAATCCTGACCGCCTTGAACAGGTATTTATTAATCTCCTGGTTAACGCAAGGGATGCCATTGAGGAGAAATGGAAATCAAAAGTATATAAGAATGACAGCAATAAAATTACTCTGAAAACAAGGTCTGAAGAAAAGAAAGTTATTGCAGAGATCTGTGATACGGGACCAGGAATTACAAAAGGTATATCCGATAAAATATTTGAGCCTTTTTTCACGACAAAGGAAGTGGGTGAAGGCACAGGGCTTGGACTTTCCATCAGCTACGGTATCATAAAAGAATGTGGTGGAAATATTAAAGTCGCTTCCAGCAATGCAAAAGGAACATGCTTTGCCATTACTTTTCCCATACCGGATTAAGAGTAATATAATTCATTAATTATTGGTAGCCGTTAACGGCTTGAAATTTGAAATTAGAAAGTAGAAATTCGGAAAGACGATAGTAATATTTTAGCTTTTTTAAAAAGATTTACCACGGAGTTTCACGGAGAGACACTGAATATTAGTTTTTAATATCTGTGAAATTTCCGTGCAAATCCGTGGTAAAAATATGAAGAAACAAAAGCATGAAAGCCAAATTTCCAATTTATATTTTCTATTTTCAGCGTTCCGTGAACGCTTAAATTAACATTGTTATTGAAATTTTCTTAAAAAAATGATATCACGCTTAAAATTTTCAAAAAGAGTAGTCCATATACAAAAGGAGAAGGTACATGGTAAATTCAGAAAGCTGGGACTGGGAAACCGGTGAAAAAGGGATTCCAACGGGCCATTGGAATGATAAATTCAGATGGGTTGAGGAACCTTATGCCAGTCCTGACGGAGAGAAGGTGGCTGCCATTGTGAATTTAGACGAGGGGGAATTCTCCGTATGTGTAAATGAGAGCGCATGGGAAAATATCTTTGATAAAATCTGGTACCTGCGATTTTCACCGGATGGCCGCTTAACCGCTCTGGTGTCGGAGATGGCGGAATGGACTGTTGCAGTGGATGGCATTGCCTGGGAAAACAAATTCGGCTATGTATGGGATACTGTTTTCAGCCCGGACGGGAAAAACATTGTAGTCGCGGTTCAGCAGGATATGCAATACTGTATGGCATTAAATAGCGTTCCCTGGGAAAAGACATATAAGAACATGACAAATACCACCTTAAGCCCGGATGGGGGGGGAACGGCTGCCGTTGTTCAGACTGGAGATTTCGGTGAAGCTGAAATACATAAATTTCAGGAAGGAGCTTTTACCGCGGCCACGGACGGTATTGCCTGGGATAAAAAATTTGTCAATGTCTGGAATTTAGCCTTCAGCCCGGACGGAAAAAAGCTGGCTGCTGAGGTCAGACTCAATTTGTATGATTACACCATTGCTGTTGACGGCGTTGCCTGGGATAAAACTTTCAGTTGCGTCTGGGAGCCGATTTTTAGTCCCCGGGGAAATAGTGTTGTTGCCCCGGTACGGGTGGACGGGAAGTGGACCCTTGCTGAAGACGGCAACCTTATATGGAATAAAAAGTTTATCCAGCTCTGGCACCAGATGTACAGTCCTGACGGAAAAAAGCTGGCTGCCATTGTTGCACCAAAATACGGAAGATGGACAATGGCCATAGATGGCACACCCTGGGCTGTAACTTTCAAAGATTTTATCACAGATGCGGTTTTCAGCCCGGACAGCAAACGGCTGGCAGCCCTTGCCAATGATTTATGGAAAGTTGCAGTGGATGGCTCACCATGGTCAAACACCTTTGACATGGCATGGAAACCCGTTTTCAGCCCGGACAGCTCAAGTGTTGCAGCAAAAGTAGAAAAAAACGGGAAATACACCATAGCGGTTAATGATAAGTTGTGGAATAAAGAATGTGAAAACGCCTGGGACCCGATCTTCAGCCCGGACAGCAGTAAGGTTCTCCTCAGAACGATTGAAGACGGCACATATTATAGACGTATTATTCCGTTAAGCGATCTAATCTGATAATGGCCTGGTAAAGGAGGAAAAATGCACGATCTTTATAATTTTGTAACCGGCCCTCTCGCATGGGCGGCTTTCATCGTCTTTATCGCAGGCAGCCTGTACCGACTGATAAACATGCTCTATCTTGTTAATAAGAAAGAAAAATTCATCTACACCTACATGAGTTTTAAATACAGTTTTCGCTCTATTTTTCACTGGATCACACCATTTGCCACCGTTAACTGGAAAAGGCACCCTGTTTTAACTATTGTTACCTTTGCTTTTCACATATGCCTTATCATAACGCCTGTTTTTCTTTTATCCCACGCTATCCTCTGGGATGAATCCTGGAATATCAGCCTATGGTCTCTCTCCGATGGTGTGGCAGATATAATGGCCCTGGTAGTTGTCGGATCCTGTATCTTTTTCCTCGTCCGCAGAATAGTGTCTCCGGAAGTTCAGTACGTAACATCTGCTTCTGATTACGCTATACTTGCTATTGTAGCAGCACCCTTTATCACGGGTTTTATAGCTTATCATCAGTGGGTTAATTACCAGTTTTTCATGATTCTCCATATTATATCCGGAGAAATCATGCTGGTTGCAATCCCCTTTACCCGCTTAAGCCATATGCTGTTCTCACCTTTTACAAGAGCATATATGGGATCTGAATTCGGCGGTGTAAGAAATGCAAAGGACTGGTAAGTCTAAGCAGTGATATGGATAAATAATTTATTTTATTCGGGAGATTATTAACATGGCAGAACCCGCAAAAAGTGAAGAAAAAACAATTTCTGATGTTGGGTTGGACGTAGGTATATCAAAGCTTACGGATGACAGAATACAAAAAGTAATAAACAGCGTAATTAAAAACGAAACCGGCGCGCGCCTGAAGACTTATGTGGAAACATGCATTCACTGCGGTCTTTGCAGTGAAGCGTGTCACTATTATCTTTCCCATGATAACGATCCCCATTTTTCACCGGTGGGAAAAGTAAAACAGACCATGTGGGAAATGTTGCGAAAAAAAGGTAAGGTCAGCCCTGATTTCATTAAAAAGGCAGCTATAATCGCCCACACGGAATGTAACCTTTGCAAGCGCTGTGCGCAGTATTGCCCCTTTGGGATAGACATTGCCTATATTATGACTATTGTGAGACGGATTATTCACAGGCTGGGCTGTACACCTCGGTATATTCAGGATACTGCCCACAGTCATTCGGTAACCATGAATCAGATGTGGGTCAAGGGTGATGAATGGCCTGATACATTGCAGTGGCAGGAAGAGGAAGCCCAGGCCGAAATTCCTTCCTTAAGGATCCCACTTGAAAAAGAGGGTGCAGACATCATGTACTCCGTAATCGCTCCTGAGCCAAAATTTCAAGCGCAACTGATTTACCAGGCCGCTGTGATCCTGGATGTTGCAGGCGTAAACTGGACCATGCCCGCTACAATGGGATGGGACAACAGTGATATGGCTATGTTTACTGGCGATAATGAAATTATGGGGAGGCTTAAGCGGACTCACTATGAAACAGCCGCCAGGCTTAAGGTAAAGCGAATTGTCATGGGAGAGTGTGGTCACGCTTTCCGTTCGGTTTACGATGTGGGAAATCGTTGGCTCGGATGGCAAAAGCCCCCCATACCCATCGTCCATGCCATAGAATTCTATTATGAAATACTAAAACAAGGCAAAATAAAGATTAAAAAAAAATATGAAACCCCTGTGACCCTTCACGATCCATGCAATGTAGTCCGGGGGGCAGGGCTTCATGAAAAGGCCCGGTATGTGGTAAACGCAATTTGTGAGAATTTTATTGAAATGCATCCTAACCGTGAACACAATTACTGCTGCTGTGCCGGCGGCGGGGTGATCAACTGCGGCCCTCCATATAAAATGACAAGGATTGATGGCAACCGGGTAAAGGCAGAGCAGTTATTTGCGGCAAAGGCAAAAGGAGCCAAAACCCTTATTGCGCCATGCCACAACTGCCACAGCGGTCTTGAAGACATTAATCAATATTACGGCATCGGGCAGGATATAAAGTTCATCGGTGATATACTCTATGAAGTCATGGAGAAACCGGAAGTGGCAGAAGGAGAAAAAGAATGAAAAAAGCGGCCGTATTTATTTTCACGATAGTAGTAGTTTCCGCATTTTTATTTGTATCAGCATACTCTCAGGAAGAAATGACTTTCGTTGATAATAGCGTCTTTACAAAACCGGAAAGAACCTCTTCTATTTTTCGCCACGATGAACATAATGAAAAAGCCGGAATTGAAGAATGCAGCAAATGTCACCATGTATATGAGGACGGAAAGCTGATGGAAGACGAGTCATCTGAGGACCAGCGGTGTTCGGACTGCCATGAATTGAAAGCATCAGGCAACAAACCGGCCTTGATGAAGGCATATCATACAAACTGCAAGGGGTGCCACCTGGAACAAAAAAAAGGCCCGATCATGTGCGGCGAGTGTCATTTAAAATGATTGGTTAAATCCATTGATATTTACAATGTTAATTTAATAACACATCGAACGGCAAGAGAGGTTTACCATGGCAAAAAAGATTCTGATAATTGATGATGATCCCGTTGTTGTTAAATATCTCAAGGCTGTTTTCAGCGATAACGGATACGAAACTTGCAGTGCCGGAAGCACCTCGGAAGGTCTGGAAGTTGTCAGGAAGGAAAAGCCGGATCTGATAACACTCGACATCCAGATGCCGGACCAGTGGGGCCCGAGGTTTTACCGAAAACTAGTACAGGATAAAGAATTAAAAGAAATACCGGTAATTGTTATCAGCGGAATCGATGGCAACCATGCTATTAAAAATGCCGTGGCATTTGTTAAAAAACCGTTCGATCCGGAAAAAATTATAGGGATTGTTAAAAATACAATAGGCTAACCCGGCCCTGTCAGACCGGCTTCCTATATTGCACAAGCCGAGGGTTTCCTCTTAATTCAATGAATTGTCTTGCATGAATCTTATGCGGCAGAGCAAAGCGTTTTTTTAAGGTCGAACATCGAATGATGAAATCGGTGAGTTTATGCTGAGGAACAGAAGTGCTCCGCCGGTTTATAAATTGTCAGAATACCTTATTCAAAATTCGACGTTGGAGGTTCGATGTTCAACGTTCATAGCCTTAAACCACCCGTTCTACTGGTGGCGGGTGATTAGCACCTGCCACGCTTTTACCATCCGCATGGAATACTAAGAATATGAAAGATAAAATACTGCTTGTAGATGATGAAGAAGGTATCAGAAAAGTTCTTGGTATAACTCTATCCGATGCCGGCTATCGGGTGTTTGTGGCAGAAAATGGTCAGGAAGCGTTCCGTATTTTCAAAACCGAAACTCCCCCCATTGTCATGACCGATATAAAAATGCCGGGAATGGACGGTATAGAACTTCTTAAAAATATCAAGCGGCTAAACCCCGACACTGAAGTCATAATGATTACCGGTCACGGCGATATGGACCTTGCCATCGAAAGCTTAAAGCATGAGGCAACCGATTTTATCACAAAACCGATAAATGATGATATTATGGAAATTGCACTTAAAAAGGCCCATGATAATATCATCATAAGGGAAAAATTAAGGGAGTACACGCAAAATCTTGAAGCTCTACTACGTGAAAAGTCGGCTTTGCAGGACCGCCTGTCATCATTGGGTCTTAGAATAAGCTCCATTTCCCACGGAATAAAGGGCATGCTGACCGGCTTGGATGGCGGAATGTATCTTCTGGACTCAGGTATTAAAAAAAACAAACAGGACCAGCTAAAAGAGGGCTGGGAAATTGTAAAACAGATGGTCGGCCGTATAAGAAAGATGGTTTTAGACATTCTTTTTTATGCAAAAGAACGGGAGCTTAAAACCGAAAAAGTTGATGTTTTAAGCTTTGCCAGGAATGTCGCAGCAGTTGTTGAACCAAAAACAAAAGAAAAACAGGTCGACTTTGTACAAAATTTTGATAAAGCACTCGGTGAGTTTGAGATAGACCCGGGCTTTGTCAGGTCAGCCATCATAAATATCCTGGAAAACGCTATAGATGCCTGCAAAAAAGAATCATCAAAAAACCATCATAAAATCGTTTTTGAAGTTAAACAGGCTAAAAATGATATCAGGTTCGATGTCCATGATACCGGAATTGGTATGGACAGCGATACAAAGGAAAAAATGTTTGATCTTTTTTTCTCATCAAAGGGAAGCAAAGGAACGGGGCTGGGTCTTTTTATCTCAAACAAGGTCATCGGCCAGCATGGTGGGTCAATAGAAGTAGATTCTACACCTGGTCACGGATCACATTTTTGCATCAGGCTGCCGAAGAAATTGCCGAAACCCACAAAAACTACGTCTTCAAGGGAAGATAAATGAGGGGTAGGGGAGTTTTTCAATCCACTATATAAATAGTGTCTTGTTACATTTCTTTAAGTTTTTTCCGAAAGTCTTTTGTAATGGCCAGGTTCAGATCAAGTCGCAGATCCTTTTCCGATAGACCGATGGCAAGCCCCAGCAACTGGGGAAGATAAAGAATGGTTATGGACAGGGCTTCCTGATACTTCTTGGAAATCTTCTGCTGATAAGCTTCCAGGTTCATCTGACACATGGGGCAAACCGTAACAATGGCATCTGCCCCTCTGGCGCTATGTAAAATGGCATGAACCAGCTCCATCCCGACTTCCATCTCGGTGTTGATGTGAGAAGCGCCGCAGCATTTCCCCCCCATCTCCCATGGATAAACCTTTGCACCTATTGCCTCAATGAGTGGTTCCATAGACTTGGGTTTTTCAGGATCATCAAAAACAGCATACGGTCGAAGACACTGGCATCCATAGTATGGTGCAATTTTAAGATCAGTAAAAGGTTTTTTTACTAGGTCTTTTATTTTACCCGGTCCTATATCATTAGCAACAACGTCAAGAAGATGCCGGACGCGCAGTTTGCCATGCAGATTGAGTTTTTCCTCCTCCAGTACATCATTAATTTTTTCAAGAAGATCCGCATCCTTTTTGATTTTTTGTTCTACTTTTTTTAGGTTCAGGTAACATGCACTGCATGGAACCATAATATCATTTAACCCGTCCATCTTTTCGGCCAGAGCTAAATTACGGGCCGGAAGCGCCAAAGATAAAAGATAACTGGTTGCCTCGGCCGCACTGGCTCCACAACATGTCCAGTCGTCTATTTCTATAAGTTCTGCATCCACCGACTTCATTAAGGCTTGAGTAGAAATGTTATATTCAAGGGCCGTTCCCTCCAGAGAACAACCCGGATAGTATTGATATTTCATGGTCTGTCCTCCAGTTCCTCTACCTTTCGAAATAATGGCTCTAACCGGCGTTTCCCTTTTGATGGGACCTGCACGGAAACTTTACCCTTGCTCATCAGCTTCATACCCAGTAGCGTAAAGTTTAAAGGTAAAAAAGGATCCTTCATGGAAAAGAAATATAGGGTCATGAACTCCATTTCCCTGACCCTGCCGTGACGGCGAACACTTTCTACAAAGCTTTTATAAAAGCGAACACTCTTCTTATAAGGTTTCAGGTTTTCTTTTGCAGCTATCTGCTTGAGTGCATCCATCGCTTCGGTCAGAGGAAGGCCCCGGGGGCATCGAAGCGTACAGTAATAACAGTCGGAACAAAGGGCAAAGGTTTTGCTTTGGAATATGGCATCTTTTTGCCCCATCATTACCATGCGCCAGAGCCTACGGGGTGTGGAATCCATGGCAAAGGCGTTCGGGCACGAACCTGTGCAGGTTCCACACTGTATGCATGTCTGAATCATTTCCCTGATCGAGGCCAATTGATCGGAAACAACAGCAAAGTTATTTTCTTTTTGTGCGGATTGATTCATTAAAGTTCCCTCTCTTAGTTTAATGTCCCCACCAGGGCGGCATCTATAACATCTAACATCCGATGGATGGAAAATCCTTCCAGAATTGAAGCGCTGCTGGGGCAAACCGCTGCACACGAGCCGCAGCCCTGACACATTACCGGATTAACCATAACCTGTTCAAGGTCCCTATCGATTGTTCGAGCACCGTATGGACAGGCTTCAATACATAATTCACACAGGCTGCAGATACTATGGCGAACTTTTGCCACCACTTTGCCTGCGGGCAGGTTCTCCCTATAAAGAATTCTTAAGGCACGCTGAGCCGCAGCTTCAGCAGTTGCGATGGATTCAGCAATAGAACGTGGAGAATGGGCCAGACCACAGGCAAAAATGCCTTCCTTAATCGAATCTACAGGTCTCCATTTTGATTCCGCTTCCTGGAAAAAACCGTCCTGATCGACATTCGCACCAAAGGACTGTGCCAGGTCGTCCGGTAGACTTGGAACAACGCCGGTGGCAAGTACTGCAAGATCTGCGCTGATTTCTATATTCCGTCCCAGAATCGGATCAAAGGCATTTACCCTGAGCGGTTTATCCGATCCTTCGGCAACATTCATCTGGGGTTTTTTATCTATATCGTACTGGATAAATATAATGCCCGCCTTTCGTGCCTGGGTGTAATAGCTTTCAGTAAATCCGTAAGTCATCATATCCCTGTAAAAAATATAGATGGCTATATCAGGGTTCTGTTCCCTTAATTTCAGGGCATTTTTTAAGGCAGTTGCACAGCATACGCGGCTGCAATAGTTCCTCGGCTCCTGTCTTGAATCGACACACTGGATCATAACCACAGATTCGAGTTGAGCATAATCGATCTTGTTTTCACTTAGCTTCATCTCCAGTTCCATTTGAGTAACAATGGCCTCGCTGGAACCATAGCCATAAGATGTTGTAGCGGCTTCCCTCCCCCCTGTGGCAAGGATAGTTATGCCATGTTCAAGAGTATTTACAACTCCATCTTCATCTTCAATGGTAGTATAAAACCGTCCAACCTGACCATATGAGCCGGTCAACCGGATGCTGGTATGAACCTGTATCATAGGATGTTTTTCCACTTTCAAAAGTGTTTCATCCAAAAGAGTCCGGGTTGAATGACCTTCGAGGGTCTGTTTCAGCCAGTTGAGATTGCCGCCAAGCACTTCGCCCTGCTCCAGAATGTCCACTTCAAATCCATGATCTGCGATAGCCAAAGCGGCTGTCATGCCTGCAATTCCGCCACCAACCACCAATGCCCGCTGAAAAATAGGAACTGTAGCAACCGGAAACGGATCAAGGTGTTTCACTCCGGCAATTCCCATTTCAATAGCTGAAAGGGCGAGGCCAAAAGCATCAGAGTCGCTATGCTCTTCATCCTTTGAAATTTTATCTGTCAACGGCGTGTGTATATCAACAACATCGATAAGAGCGGGATTAAGACCGACCTTGTGGCCCAGCTCCTTGATTTTTCGTGCATATACATAGGGAAGACAGGCTGCGATCAAAATCCTGTTAGGTTCGTGCTTTTCCACAAGCTCAACAAGAGATCCCCATCCACTGGCAGTGCAGGTTTGCTCAATAAAGACAACCTGATCCACTTCAGGATCGGTCATAATACGTGTGGTAAGCTGGTCTGTATCTAAATTTTTTGACAGCACTTCGCCACAAGTGCACACAGCCACCATGACCTTCGGCATATCCCTTGAAACATCAGTAAAGGCCGTATCTTGTGCGGAATCAGACGAAAGGCTGCCACCACCTGCGGCATGGATGACACAGGATGCAGTCAGTGAAGCTGAAGAAGCCTGTATGACAGATTCGCTTATGTCCTTAAGACCTGAAAAACTTCCGCCGATAACGATACCTTCCTTAACTGTCTTTGAATATGAAAATGGCTCTACCTGACAAAATCCCCATTCGTTGAGATCAATCCCCAACATCTCTGACAACTCAGCTGTGCCCGGCGAAGGTCTTTGGCCAACGGCGAGTACCGCCATGTCAAATTTCTCATCATGAGCTTTGCCGTCCATGTCCATATATCGAAGCATCAAATCACCGCTGATTTCGTCCTGCGTATCATCCGTAATAACCGAATGAACACGCCCCCTTTTAAAACATACACCGTGATCAGTCTCCGCCCTGTCGCGGTAACGCTGGAAAGATTTACCAAAGGTTCGCATATCTATATAAAAAATGGTAGCTTCAAGCTTGCCATTTGTCTTTTCTTTGGCAACAAGGGCTTCTTTGATGGCGTACATACAGCATATATTGGAGCAAAAATCCGCATCGTTCTGGATGTCCCGTGATCCCACACATTGAATCCATGCCACCTTTTTAATCGGCTTTCCGTCACCCGGACGGACCAGTTTGCCCTGATACGGCCCGGTTCCGCTCATGATTCTTTCAAACTCAAGGCTTGTCACCACATTAGGATACATCCCGTATCCAAACGTGTCCTTTCCGGTGGCAGGATCAAAATAGTCTGTCCCTCCGCACAGGACAATGGCTCCGACTTGAAGTTCACGTCCCTGGGTTGCTTCTAACTTTTCATATATACCAAGTATTTTGGGAATAAGGGTGTCGGGCTCAAAAGGTTTAATAAGGTAATCAAGGGCGCCGATCTTCATTGCCTCAACTGCGGTCTCAACAGTAGCATATGCAGTCATCATAACGACGTTCAGATCGGGAAATGCCTCTTTCGCCTTCTTAAGAACTTCAACGCCATCCATTCCCGGCATCTTTATATCCAGAAGCATAATATTATATGTGGATTTTTCCAGTTGCTCAAGAGCTTCCGGTCCGGTTCCTGCCGTGTCAACGGTAAAACCTTCCTCATCATCAAGCCATGCTTTAAGCGAATCGCGAAGGATTAACTCATCGTCAACCACCAGAATGCGAAATTTTTTACGTTCCTGTTGAGATAAACGTATGGCCTGTGTGGGACAAACCTCTTCACAGGCACCACAACGGTTACAGGTGGTTACATCAATTACGTAAGAGTTTGGGATCGAATGTGGGACAGGAAGATATATTGCCTTTCGAGAAGCCAGGCCGGTATTAAAAAGATCCGGCACTTCTACCGGACATACCTGAACACAGGCCCCGCATCCTGTACAGAGATCCTGGTCAACCCAGGCCGGTTTCTGATTAAGCATCACAGCAAAGTTGCCGGGTTCTCCTTCCACTGATGAAATTTCGGTGGAAAGCAGGATTTCAATGTTTTCGTGGAAAAGCCCTTTGCGAAGACAATACTGGGAAGATGCATCCCTGTCCACCAGAGGAAGCATTTTACACATACCGCATCGATCTGTAGGAAACTGATAATCGAGTTGGCTTAATATTCCGCCCAGGTGCGGTGCACGGTCTATGAGAGTTACACCATAACCGGTTTCAGCCAGATCGAGGGCAGCCCGAATGCCGCTGATTCCTGCCCCAACCACCAATGCCTTGCCGATCTTCTTGTTCATAATGACCTCCAATTACTCTTACACTTATGATATTCCCACCACATCTGCAAGCTCATCTTCCATAAACACAGACAGGGGAGGATCATCCTCAATGCTTCTTCCTGCCTCATACTCAAATGCCTTTTGTGTCCGCTGTGCCACTGTACGGAAGAGTTCCATTACCGGAATGTCGTTGGGACATGCATTTGAGCACTGCCCGCATCCGATGCATGCTGTACTCATATGAGCCAGTCGTGTGATGTGGTAGAAAACAGTATCTGTTGGCATCTTTATCGCCCCTTTCCGCAGGGCCCATTTAAGATACTGTGAAGGCTCATGGTTAAAAACATCCGTAACGAACACACACTCCTTGCAATAACATACCGGACAGGCCACCCTGCAGTTATAGCAGTTGATACAATTGGCAAGGTATCTGGTCAACTTTTCCAGTGTGTTGGTCGCCTCCGTGGTTTCCGCAAACATTTTATCCCGATACTCCGTGCACCGGGTGATAAGTGATTCAATGGCATCCCGTCGGGCCCGGGGTTCTTCCAGTTCGGGAAGGCCGAGCCTGGTTAAAAGATCTTCTCCTTGGGAATTTTTAGCCTGGACCAGAAGTTGACTGTTGGTATCCATGCCAAAAAGTCCGATAATAATATCAGCGCCGTCAGGAACAGGGTATTCGCATGCCTTGCAGGCCGAGGCAATGTCAACGTCATCCATGGCCGCTCCTTTTCCTGAAAGGACGCTCTGGTAAAACTTTTTAGTCGATTCGCTTACATCCTCACCGACAAATTTAAAATAATCCGTATTTTTGTATGCTCCAAGGCAATCGATCCCTATTATCACGACCTCATCCATGTAGCCCTGCTTGAGTTTCACCAGTTCGATGAATGCCCGTATCTCGCATGAACGCAACACCACCACCATCTTTCCTCCTGACGGTTTGCGTGTAAGCTTGGAAACGACCTTGGCTGTATTCATAGGGAAGATAGGCGCCAGGGGGTCAACTCCATCCAGGCGCTCAGGGTCTGTTACAAGGGTAGGCATTACAACGTTCTTCATGGGAAGGTGTTGTGGAACCAGGATTGCACTGACATCTTCCAGTTGGAGGATGGATCGGAAAAAGTTCTTCAGTGATGATAAAATATCCTGGTCTTTTACGTCAATTTTTACGCTTATCGCCATAGTGTCCTCCAAAATTAGCTGTTAAGCTGCTTGGCAGATAACCCAGCTTACTAAATAACCATTTTTAACTTGGCCTCGTTTGAACCGAGGGTTTTTATCTGAGTAACCAGATCCCGCATTATTTCAGCGAATTGGATTCCATCGCTTGCTCCAATCCAGGTTAATCTCAGCCGTTTATCATCAAAACCAAATTGAGGAAGGATTTCCTTTAAAAGCTTGATCCTTCTTCGAGCCTTATAATTTCCATTGATGTAATGGCAGTCGCCAGGGTGGCATCCGCTGACAAGGACTCCATCAGCCCCTTCTAAAAAGGCCTTGATCACGTACTGGGGATCGACCATTCCGGTACACATCACCCGGATCAGCCTGACATTCTTTGGATAGCTCAATCTGGAGGTCCCGGCCAGATCGGCAGCAGTGTATGTACACCAGTTACAGACAAAAGCGATGATGGTTGGTTCAAAATCTTCCATATCTCCTCCAAGACTATTAAAATTCGGATAAGCGTTCACAGGCACCGCATCTGCACGCACTCAGGGCAAACAGCATCGTAGACTATAGCTGGTCGCCTTGAGCACGCACATCTGCAGCACCTGTGAACGCTTACAGAACTGAGATTGTGCAGCCTTTTTATTCCGAATGGGCGTATTCGGTAGCATACCAGCCGCATTAAAAAACCGACTATTGGCCTACCGCATGCAGTGCATCCATGATACCATCCAGTTCTGCAAAAATTTGTTCTTCTTTAAAATGCCTGACCTGCGCAGCGCCGCTTGGGCAAAATCCACTGCAACTTCCGCATCCCTTACATATAGCTTCGTTTACCACCGACACCCCTCTACGCTCATCAAACTCAATGGCAGTATAAGGGCAAAGGTTGATACATGTCTGACAACCGGCGCAAACATCCGGATCTATCCAGGAGATAGTTGAAGGGACCTGGACATACCCCCTTGTCGCCAGCGCAAGAGCTTTGGCGGCCGCTCCTGATGCCTGGGCGACAGCATCAGGTATATCTTTGGGTGACTGGCAGGCTCCGGCGAGAAATACTCCGTCCGTAGCCGTATTGAGTGGCCCCAGTTTTGGATGTTCTTCCAGAAAAAAGCCGTCTGCGCCAATATTGACTCCAAAAACCCTTCCCACATCGATTGCATCTTTTCGTGCCTCCATGGCAACACACAGGACAACCATATCCACTGGAACGCGTAAACGGCTGGCAAGCAGCGTATCTTCAGCAATTGCGATAAGTTTACCCTCTTCTTCAGGGGTTGTTGCCTGATCGGTAATTTCAGCCACTTTCCCTCTTATAAAATTAGTGCCCTCTTTCTGGCATCTTTCGTAAAATTCCTCGTACCCTTTACCGAAACAGCGCATATCAATGTAAAAATCATAGACATTTGTATCGTGCCCAACCTTTTCTTTTATCAGGTGAGTATATTTTAGGGCGTACATGCAGCACACCCTCGAGCAATATTCATGATAGTTCACATCCCGGCTTCCAATACAGTGAAGAAGGGCGACACTTTTCGGGGTTTTAGTCAATTCCCCGTTTTCATCTCTAATCAGGATCTGTCCGCCGGTGGGGCCGGTGGCATTACTCAGGCGTTCAAACTCAAGGCTGGTAAAAACATTCGGATATGTCCCGTAGCCAAACTGTTTCATTGGCGAAGGATCCATGATATCATATCCGGTCGCAAGAATGATGCTTCCTACCTGCACCTCTATTTCTTCTTCCTTCATTGTATGGTCTATTGCCTTTGCCTCGCAGACTTTGACGCATTCCATGCACTCACAGCAGACACCACAGTTCAGGCAGCGCAAAGCTTCCATCCTGGCTTCCTCTTCAGAAAACCCAAGGTCCACCTCTTCAAAGGAATTAATCCTTTCCTGCGGGTCTTTAAATTGTGACTGCACTCTTACACCTGTTGAAATGTCTTTTCCAATTTCCTTCCAGTCCTGACCCGGAGGTTCCTCTGCCGCTAGTTGCTCTGCATAGAGTTGAAGATCTTCACCTTCGATGAAACGGCAAATAGCTTCAACAGCCTTATGTCCTGCTCCTACAGCTTCAATAACGGTTGCAGGACCGGTAACCGCATCACCACAGGCAAACACATGGGGAATTGATGTCTGCATCGTATATGGCTCTACCCCAAGCGTGTTCCTTGAAGTCCATTTCAATGCAGGTTCCTTGCCCGCCCATGATGAATCTATTCTCTGGCCAATGGCCGGAATTATCGCATCACAGTCAATAATAAACTCGGAGCCTTCTACAGGTACCGGCCGGCGGCGGCCACTGGCGTCAGGCTTTCCCAGTTTAGTCTTTATACACTCAAAACCCGTTACCTTTCCGTCTTCTTCCACTATTTGGACCGGAGCGGTAAGATAGTGAAATTTTATCCCTTCCTCTGCAGCGCCATGTACTTCTTCTTCATAGGCCGGCATTTCACGTTCTGAGCGACGATAAACCACTGTAACGGTCTGTGCGCCCAGGCGTTTTGCCACGCGCGCAGCATCAATGGCCACATCTCCACCACCAACGACAACAATTTGATCTCCAGGGCAAGTTTTGTTACCCAGATTCACATCCCTTAAAAAACTAACCGCATCAATTACGCCTATGGTATCATCTTCACCGGAAACACGCATTTTCATGGAATTGTGCGCCCCAATTCCAAGGAAAACGGCGGAAAACCCTTGTTCCTCAAGATCCTTAAGAGTAAAATCCGAGCCAAATCTAACATCGGTCTGCGCCGTAACACCCAGACTGAGAATGTGGTTTATCTCTTTATCCAGAATTTCCGGAGGCAGGCGGTAATCAGGAATGCCCACGCGAAGCATGCCGCCCAAAATCGGCAGGGCTTCAAAAATCTTTACCTGAAAACCTTTCAACCTCAAATAATAGGCAACAGTCAATCCTGCCGGACCGGAACCTACTACAGCCACTTTTTCAGGGCGATCCTTTATTTCTGGTTCGGCCAGGTCATCCGGGTTCACCTGATCTGCAGCAAAACGCTTTAAATCTCTAATGGCAATCGCTGTGTCGACCTCCATCCTTCGGCACTGGGATTCACAAGGATGAGGACAAACCCGACCAAGCACACCGGGCAACGGAAGCCGTTCCATGATCAGCCGGACTGCCTCAAGATATTTACCCTGGCCGATTAGCTGAACATATCCATGCACATTAATACCGGCCGGACATGTAATCACGCATGGCGCCCGGTCTTTTTTTTCTATACAAAATGTAATGGGAACTGCCTGGGGAAAGGATCTGTAGATAGCATTTCTATCCCCAAGCCCCTCGTCCCATATGCTCGGCACAGTAACAGGACAGACATTGGTACATTCACCACATCCTGTGCATACACCTTCTTTTATGTACCGCGGCTTTCGGCGGATCTTAACCGTATAGTTGCCGATGTATCCCGATACTTCCTTTACCTCGCTGTAAGAAAGCAGTTGAATGTTCGGATTCTGGGCTACGTCAACCATTTTTGGCGTTCCGATACAGGCAGCACAGTCGAGGGTGGGAAACGTCTTGTCGAACTGGAGCATATGTCCCCCGATTGTGGTTTCTTTTTCCACCAGATATACCGTATGACCTGAATTGCCGATGTCCAAGGCCGCCTGCATGCCGGTTATGCCGCCGCCGACCACCATGATATCCGGCAGAACGTTCACTTCACGGGTTTCAAGGCTGTAGTGATGCTTTACACGGTTGATGGCCCCAGCCGCCAGTGTTTTTGCTTTTCTTGTAGCTTCATCCTCATCTTCCGTCACCCAGGAAACCTGTTCCCGCACAGAAGCCATCTGGAAAAAATACGCGTTTAACCCGGCCCTCTGGCAAGCTCCCTGAAAAGTCTTTTCATGTAATCTTGGTGAGCATGAAGCGACCACAACTCTATTTAAGCCATATTCTTTGATATCCTTTTCAATCATCTCCTGGCCGGGATCCGAACACATGAATTTATAATCCCGTGACACCACTACATCTTGAAGCTTACGGGCAAAGTCTGCTACTTCCTCTACGCGGACTTTGTATGCGATGTTTATCCCGCAGTGGCAAATGTAAAAGCCTATTTTAATAGACATTTATGCCCCCTTTTGAGTTAAAATGATTGTTTTTTTTCAGGTGTGTTTGCAAAGGTCTCTGCAAGTCTATGAACATGACGGAGTAGCTCCTCTACATCCTGAGGATCTTCCGGAAATGCTTCGGGTTCGCGCAATTCCTGACCCCGCTGGATGGTTTGTATCTTCTGGTATTGAAAAAGGTTTTGGTGACTGGTTAAAGCAATATATCAAAAAAAATTATTTATCATACTCCAAATTAACTTACAAGGAAATTATGCTCTCAGCGCAGGATAAATTAATTCTGATTTTGTTTTTCCAAATGGGTTTGCCCTGGCTAACAGCGGGCATCATTGCATTCAGAATCATGCGGGTGGGATTATCCTAAAAACAAACTCATACAGGAAGCTGTATGGTAAATGTAGCTCCTTTGCCTGGAGGGCTTTCCGCCTTTATGGTCCCCTTGTGATGTTCTATGATGCCATAAACGGTAGAAAGACCCAGACCTACTCCATATCCCTCATCTTTTGTAGTAAAAAAGGGTTCAAAAATGCGGGGAATATCTTCCTCTTGGATTCCTGATCCAGTATCCTTTACCTTTATTATGACAAGATTTTTCCCGGAATCGTAGCCTCCTTCAAGATAAATATCTCCCCCTTCAGGCATGGCATCAATAGCGTTGAAAATCAGGTTGATAATACATTGCTGCAACTGGTTGGCATCTCCTTTCACGGTAGGGATTTCCGGCTCTATACGAGGCTCAAGGTGAATATTACTCAGCTCGAGTTTATGCTGGCAAAGGAGAATACAGCGCCGCAGAAGATCTTCAACACTGACCTGCTCGAAAGAGATCGGCGATTTGCGGGAAAACGTCAAAAGATTTGAAACGATCTGAGAACACCGACTGGTCTCGCTTTCCACAAGATCGAGGTACTGCTGGAATTTTTTGCGCTGGTCTTCCTTCAGAGGTCCACGTCCCAGTACTCGAACCATGAGGCGTGCATAATTAAGAATTCCTGCAAGCGGATTGTTAATTTCATGGACTACGCTTGCCGCCAGTCGTCCCAGGGACATCATTTTATCCTGGTGGAGTATCCTGGCCTGATCCGCAACCTCCCGTTCCAGCCTTCGGATTTCCTGAAGATCCCTGAAAAAACATACCAGCCCGGTTTTGCCATCGTCCTCGAACAGAACGGAAGCTGAAACCTGAACAGGAATTTTACGACCGGATGGCCGTAAAAGGACGGTTTCGTATAAAAAAAGAAAGTTTTCCCCTCCATATCCTTCACTACTTAGTTTTTTCTTAAGCTTTGTTTCTTCTCCTGGAGGAAAAAATTGCCCCAGCGTCATTCCGCTTAGAACCTCTTTTTTTGAGTAACCGAGCATCTGCTCCATAATTCTGTTGTAGGTAACTATGTTGTCGTTTTCATCACACCCTATAATACCGTCCATGGAGCTTTGGATTAGATTTTCCTGAAAAGAAAAGGTCCTGATCAGTTCCTGTGTAGTTTGCGCCCACCCCATTTCAAGGAGGGTTGTATGATCTTTGAGTTGTTTTCTGGCGGTGAAGCGATCCTGAGCACGCTTTAAGGCAAGGAAAAGGACTTCGTCGTTTATGGGTTTTGTGATAAAATCAGAGGCGTCAAGCTGTAAGGCACGTATAGCAAGATCCATCTCTCCGAAGGCGGTTGCGACTATAACTTCTATATCCGGGTCTAGCTTTTTAACAGCTTCCAGGACCTGAATCCCGTCCATTTTTGGCATTCGGACATCAGTAATAACGATATGCGGCGATATCTCTTCACACAAATGCACCCCGTTCTCGCCATCATATGCGGTCACAACTTCATATCCTGCGTCTTCCAGGGTGACGGTCATGACTTTACGGATACCTTCTTCATCATCTATAAAAAGGATTTTCCAATCAAAGGTAGGTGCCATAATAAAAAGCTACCGGATTACCTGACAATGCATTTTTTAACCCACGGCTCTGCGATGGACTTAAATTGCAAAAGTTCGTTACAGTCATAAGGTTCTTCATTTTCCTGGAAAAACTCAGGGTGGAGCACATCTGTATTTTGAAACTGCTGAAGGGCGTACAGCATAGCTCCTTTAATACGGCGGGAAATGCTTTCAATAACGTGCTTATTTATAATCGGTTTTATGCATGTAGTTTTGAATTCATAGGCCGAATCCGATTCCATAATGATACGAATGCTTGAAATAATGTTTTCCGGCTTACAGTCCTTTTTGATTAAAGGGGAGTAATTAAAGGGATCTGTTTTGATGTCCATGGCAATATAATCGACAAGACCGTTGTCTATAAGCTGCTTTATAACCTGGGGTCTGCTCCCGTTGGTGTCGAGTTTTACCGGGTAACCCATGTTTTTCACTTTTTCGCAAAGTGAAACAAGGTCTTTTTGCAAAGTAGGCTCACCCCCGGAAATTACAACACCGTCTAAAAACGACTTTCGACTGTCAAGAAAATCATAGACACCATCTTCGGTTGAAAATGGGGAATACTTTGCGCACCCGTTCACAAGATCAGGATTATGGCAATAGGGACAGTCAAAATTACACCCGGAGGTAAAAAGGACGCAGCTTATTTTTCCCGGATAATCTATAAACGAATTTTTCTGTAATCCACCAAATACCATTTTATCTTATACCATGTATGTTTTATGCCTGCAGTTCTTCAGCCCTTTCTTCAAAACCACAGGGCTTATCCTCCGGCACAGCGCACGTCGTGTCCACAGTAGCAGGTGTCTCTTCATCAACCCTGTCCTGCGTTAAATTGAATGTCTTTCTCATGCCAAATTCCGCCAGCTTGCCGTCATTCCACTGTTTAACAGGTCTTAAATATCCCACAACCCTTGAATAAACTTCTGTTTCCTGCTGGCAGACAGAACATTTTTTCTGTTCCCCGTTAAGGTAACCGTGAGTTGGGCATACACTGAAAGTCGGTGATATTGTAAAATACGGAAGCCGGTAATTATTTGCAACCTTTTTAATCAGTCTCTTGAGTGTCGTAGTGTCACTGACCATCTCTCCAAGGAAAAGGTGAAGGACTGTTCCTCCGGTATATTTTGTCTGAAGATTATCCTGCAACATAAGGGTTTCAAAAATATCATCAGTATAATTTACAGGAAGTTGAGTAGAATTGGTATAATACGGCGCCCCTCCTTTTTGGTAGTCATCTTCATTTGCACAAATAATGTCCTGATACATTTTTTTATCAAGCAGGGCAAGACGGTATGTTGTCCCTTCCGCCGGTGTTGCCTCGAGATTGAAAATGTCTCCTGTTTCTTCCTGAATCTGTGAAATCATGTCACGGATGAAATCCATGACCTTAAGTGAGAAGGCCTGTCCGGCTGGACTTGTGATATCTTCCCCTATAAAATTAAGACATGCCTCGTTCATACCGATAATACCGACAGTGGAAAAATGGTTTTTCCAGTAAAGGCCGGTGTTATTTTTAATTTCTCTTAGATAAAACTTTGAGTAAGGATAAAGATTCTTGTCCGTAAATTTTTCCAGGACTTTACGTTTGATGGCAAGACTGTCAACGGATAAAAGCACTTTTTCTCTTAAGCTGCTGAAAAACTCTTCTTCGTTTTCAGAAACATACCCTATACGCGGAAGATTGATGGTTACCACACCGATAGACCCGGTAAGAGGATTCGCGCCGAAAAGCCCGCCGCCTCTTTTCAAAAGTTCCCTGTTGTCCAGGCGCAGACGGCAGCACATGGATCTTGCATCATCGGGGGACATGTCTGAATTCACAAAATTGGAAAAATAAGGAATTCCGTACTTTCCGGTCATCTTCCAGATCATTTCAAGATTTGGATTTTCCCAGTCAAAGTCGGCTGTAATATTATACGTAGGAATGGGAAAGGTAAAAACCCTTCCTTTTGCATCCCCTTCCATCATAACTTCGGCAAAAGCCTTATTAATAATATCCATTTCCTGCTGGAACCCGGCATATGTCTCCTCTTGCTCAACTCCGCCTATGACCACGGAATAGTCTTTGAGAATAGAGGGCACATAAAGATCCATGGTGATGTTTGTAAAGGGGGTCTGAAAACCAACACGGGTAGGAATGTTTATATTAAAAACAAATTCCTGCATAGCCTGCTTAACCTCTTTATATGTCAGGTTATCATGGCGTATAAATGGAGCAAGAAGTGTGTCAAAATTAGAAATGGCCTGGGCACCTGCTGCTTCACCCTGCAACGTATAGAAAAAATTGACAATTTGGCCCAAAGCTGATCTGAGATGCTTTGGTGGTGCGCTTTCTACTTTACCCTCAACACCCTTAAACCCGCTTTTAAGTAAATCCTGCAGATCCCATCCGACGCAATACACGGAAAGAAGACTTAAATCGTGCACATGAATATCACCTTTTTTATGCGCGCGTCGTATTTCAGGGGGGTATATCTGGCCAAGCCAGTATTCCGTGGTTACATCTGAAGATATATAATTGTTAAGCCCCTGGAGCGAATAGCACATATTGCTGTTTTCTTTTATTTTCCAGTCAAGCTTCTTAATATAATGTTCTACAAGATCAATATGGGCCTTGGTTTCTATTCTTCTTATCTGGGCGTGTTGTTCCCTGTATAAAATATATGCCTTGGCGGTCTTGTAAAACGGGGAGTCAAGAAGCACCCTCTCCACTATGTCCTGAATCTCTTCAACATCGAGAATGTTCTCGATGCACGTCTCGTGGGCCAGAGTTAGGGCGCGAAGTGTTAGCTTTTTGGCTTCTTTTCCCTCAAATTCCCCGGTTGCCTTTCCAGCCTTTGCTATAGCTGCTGTAATCTTGGATGAATCAAATTTTACGATCCTTTCATCACGTTTTTTAATCTCTTGAAACAATTGTACTACCTCCGCTTCTGCTGTGAAATTGGTTTAGGCTCTCAGCGTCGTAATGTCGACAAGAGCCCTTTGAAAAATGTGTAGCTTCTTATTTGGATAATTTGCTTGAAAATCAACTCTGTGAGGTAATCGCTGACTTAATTTTCTTACCAAAGGGAATCTTCCTATCACAACATATTGTAGTATGTCAACAAGAAAAATCAATATATTGTGCTTAAAATTGGAATATTATAAATTACGAAAAGATAGGGGCTTTTATTTTATCAGCGTCGGTTGGCATGGATCTTAGGGCTATCTTAGTTTTTAACCTCTGGTTTTTTAGGATTTTTGTGCCCGTTCACGTCCATTCGGCACAAAAGGGTCGCACAACCTCCGTCCTCTGTAAGCGTTCACAGGTGCAGCAGATGTGCGTGATCAGGGCGATCAGCTATAGTCTGCTATGCTGGTCGCCCTTAGCGCGTGCAGGTGCAGTGCCTGTGAACGCTTACTGATTTTTTAGATGTGTTACCCATATATAGTCGGCATATGAAAGCTTTGCTTCGGTCCCTGAACGTGCAGGGAAAATGGTCTTAAAAGGCTCCTTTATCCTGGAAAAGACCC
>RCNC010000336.1_pt1 | contig 29637 bp, 22 predicted proteins | sample 2041301 | NCBI WGS metagenome assembly RCNC01 (sample SAMN09708231, study PRJNA481090) | Marine sediment metagenome, whole genome shotgun sequencing project. | biome: marine sediment; feature: ocean; material: sediment; isolation source: Sewage treatment plant 13A marine sediment (STP13A) ... | reverse complement strand
TTAAATAGAATAATTATATCTATGTTCTCTTTAGGTTTAGTATCCCAATTTATGGGGTGCTAAGCCTTTTTAGTGCTGTAATCAGGTAACCCGAGAATTGTTACAGTGCTTTAATAATTGCATGGTATTCAGGTTTTTGTAATATTTTACATACTGAATACAAAGGTTTATACGAATTATTTTTAATATAAACCTCTTACTCAATCCGGTTTACCAGATAGAGTAAATTTTATTTTTAGGCGGGTATAGTTCTAAACAATAACCTTTTTGAAATGGCTCTACAAAAATTTTCTGAGAGAATAAGCTTTTCTAAAACAAAAAATCAACTAAATTACCCAGATTTTCTGGAAATTCAACTGAAGTCATTTTCTGACTTTTTTCAGATGGAGACAACTCCAGAAAATCGAAAATCAGAGGGACTGTATCAGGTCTTTTCTGAAAACTTCCCGATATCAGATACCAGAAATAATTTTGTACTTGAATTTCTGGACTATATTATTGATCCTCCTCGTTACACAATTGATGAATGTATTGAAAGGGGATTGACATATAGCATTCCGTTAAAGGCAAAACTTAAGCTATATTGTACAGATCCAAGTCATGAAGACTTTGAGGTAACTGTACAGGAGGTATACCTTGGTACAGTTCCATATATGACTGAAAGAGGTACATTTGTTATTAACGGTGCTGAACGAGTTGTCGTCTCACAATTGCATCGCTCGCCAGGTGTCTTTTTTGGACAGAGCTTGCATGCAAACGGCACAAAGTTGTATTCTGCCAGGATTATTCCGTTTAAGGGTTCCTGGATAGAATTTGCTACTGACATAAATAATGTCATGTATGCTTATATTGATAGGAAAAAGAAATTACCGGTTACTACTTTACTACGTGCGATAGGATTTGAAAGTGATAAAGATATCCTTGAGATATTTGATCTTGCTGAGGAAATAAAAGTTTCGAAAACAGGTCTCAAAAAAGTAGTTGGAAGAAAATTAGCTGCTCGTGTTTTGAAATCCTGGGTGGAGGACTTTGTAGATGAAGATACCGGAGAAGTTGTTTCTATTGAAAGAAACGAAATTGTTCTCGATAGGGAAACAACTATCGAACCAGAACACATTGAAGAAATTGTGGAATCTGGATCAAAAACAATATTACTTCACAGAGAGGATCAGAATATTGCAGATTTTGCAATCATTTATAATACTTTACAAAAAGATCCATGTAACTCTGAAAAAGAAGCCGTACTGCATATATATCGTCAGTTAAGAAATTCTGAGCCACCTGATGAGGCGACTGCTAGAGATGTAATTGATAAGCTTTTCTTCTCAGTTAAAAGATATGATCTTGGAGAAGTAGGAAGATATAGGATTAATAAAAAGCTTAGTCTTGATACAAGTATGGATATCAGGGTTCTTACCAAAGAAGATATAATTGAAATCATTAAATATCTAATTGAACTATTAAACTCAAAAGCAGACGTTGATGATATTGACCATTTGAGTAATCGTAGGGTCAGAACAGTTGGTGAACAACTCCACAATCAGTTTGGAGTAGGTCTGGCAAGAATGGCCAGAACTATTAGAGAGCGTATGAACGTAAGAGACAATGAGCTATTTAAGCCCATTGACCTGGTGAATTCGAAAACTTTATCTTCTGTTATAAACTCATTCTTCGGTACAAACCAACTTTCACAGTTTATGGATCAAACCAATCCATTGGCTGAGATGACACACAAAAGAAGATTGTCTGCACTCGGACCAGGTGGTTTATCAAGAGAAAGAGCAGGTTTTGAAGTAAGGGATGTTCACTATACACATTATGGAAGACTCTGTCCAATTGAAACACCGGAAGGACCGAATATTGGACTTATTTCTTCATTGTGTGTGTATGCTAAAATCAATGATCTTGGTTTTATCGAAACTCCATATAGAGTTGTAGACGATGGTGTAATTAACCTGAATAATGAAGAGGTTGTTTTCCTGAGTGCTGAGGAAGAAGAAGACAAAGTAATTGCACAGGCAAATGCCCTTTACAAAGAAGATGGTCATTTCATTAACCCAAAAGTAAAGTCAAGGTTTGAAGGCGATTTTCCATATTATGATGCAAAAGGCGTTGACATGATGGATGTTGCGCCAAACCAGATCGCCTCTATTGCTGCTTCTCTAATACCTTTCCTTGAGCACGATGATGCCAACAGGGCACTTATGGGATCAAACATGATGAGGCAGGCCGTTCCTCTTATAAGTCCGGAATCTCCAATTGTAGGTACTGGAATTGAGAAGGTGATGGTGAATGATTCAAGAATTCTGATAACTGCAGAAGGCGATGGAGTAGTTGAATCAGTTGATGCAAACCATATTGTAGTCCGCTATACCAGGTCTGATGAAGAAAAATTCATAAGCTTTGATGACGATATTAAGTCTTATAAATTGTCAAAGTTTAAGAAGACAAACCAGAATACTACTATAATACTGAAACCCATTGTTAAAAGGGGTGAAAAGGTTACCAAAGGGCAAATCTTAACTGAGGGATATGCTACACAAAATGGTGAACTGGCATTGGGTAGGAACCTGAAGGTTGCCTTTATGCCTTGGAAAGGGTATAACTTTGAGGATGCTATTGTTATATCTGAAAAAGTTGTGAAAGAAGATGTATTTACTTCAATTCATATTGATGAATACATTCTTGAGGTTCGTGATACAAAAAGAGGCCTTGAAGTACTTACCTCTGATATTCCGAACGTGAGTGAGGAGGCTACCAAAAATCTTGATGAAAATGGATTGATTCGCGTAGGTGCTCATATTAAGCCGGGAGATATATTAATTGGCAAGATCACTCCAAAAGGAGAATCTGACCCATCTCCTGAAGAAAAATTACTTAGAGCTATTTTTGGAGATAAAGCAGGCGATGTTAAAGATGCCTCATTAAAGGCAGGGCCATCACTTGATGGAGTTGTGGTAAACAAGAAGTTGTTCTCCAGATCCATTAAAGATAAAAGATCTAAGTCAGCTGAAAAGCCAATAATTGAGAGGATCGAAGCTGAGTTTAATAAGCAGGTTGAGGAACTTAATAGCAAATTGGTTGATAAACTCTTTATCCTGGTGAATGGTAAAACATCACAGGGTGTAAAAGATTTTCTCAATGCGGATATTATACCAAAGGGAACAAAGTTCACTCAGAAAAGCTTGCAGGGTATCGACTTCTTAAATGTGAATCCATCAAAATGGACAACGGATAAGAAGAAGAATGAGGTCATTAAATCCTTGTTGTATAATTATATGCTTCAGTTTAAAGAGATTGATGGAGTATTTAAGAGAAAGAGATACAATATTGTGATTGGTGATGAACTACCAGCAGGTATTATACAGCTTGCAAAGGTTTATATTGCTAAGAAGAGGAAAGTAAAGGTGGGTGATAAGATGGCTGGACGTCATGGAAATAAAGGGATCGTTGCAAAGATTGTACGTGAGGAAGATATGCCCTACCTTGAAGACGGTACACCTGTCGATATCGTTTTGAATCCATTGGGTGTTCCTTCAAGGATGAACCTTGGTCAGATTTACGAATCTGTGCTAGGATGGGCTGGTCTGAAGTTAGGATTGAAATTTGCAACACCAATTTTTGATGGTGCTACCCTTGAACAAATTAACGAATACACTGCTAAAGCCGGTTTGCCAAATTATGGCAAAACATATTTATATGATGGCGGTACTGGTGAAAGATTTGATCAACCTGCCACAGTAGGAGTAATTTATATGTTGAAACTTGGTCATATGGTCGACGATAAGATGCATGCCAGGTCAATTGGGCCTTACTCTCTTATTACTCAGCAACCTCTTGGTGGTAAAGCACAGTTTGGTGGCCAGCGTTTTGGTGAGATGGAAGTTTGGGCTCTGGAAGCATTCGGAGCAGCGAATATACTGCAGGAAATACTTACAGTAAAATCTGATGATGTTATTGGCCGGGCCAAAACTTACGAAGCTATTGTGAAAGGCGAGAACATGCCTGCACCCGGAATTCCTGAATCCCTGAATGTATTATTGCATGAATTGAAGGGATTAGGATTAAATCTCAAGCTAACTGAGTAGAGTTTAGCACCGGGAATTTTTAAATTTTTTGATTAAAAATTTTAATACTTGTACCATGTCCTTTAGAAAAGACACAAAAGTAAGAAGCGATTTTAAGAAAATTACAATAGGCCTTTCTTCTCCTGAAGAGATTCTTGAGCGTTCAAGCGGAGAAGTACTGAAGCCAGAAACAATTAATTATCGAACATACAAGCCAGAGCGGGATGGCTTGTTTTGTGAAAGAATATTTGGGCCCGTGAGAGACTACGAATGCCACTGTGGTAAATACAAAAGAATCCGGTATAAAGGGATTATTTGCGATCGATGTGGAGTGGAAGTAACCGAGAAGAAAGTGCGGAGAGAAAGAATGGGTCACATAAACCTGGTTGTTCCTGTGGTACATATTTGGTATTTCAAATCTCTACCTAATAAAATTGGTTATTTGCTGGGCTTACCTACGAAAAAACTTGATACCATCATTTATTATGAAAGGTATGTAGTTATTAACCCTGGGATTAAAGAAGCAGACGATATTAAATATCTTGACTTCTTAACAGAAGAGGAATATCTTGATGTTCTGGAAACATTACCAAAAGAAAACCAATATCTGGATGAATCTGATCCTGATAAATTTATTGCGGATATGGGAGCAGAAGCTTTGCATAAGCTTCTTTCCAGGATAGACCTTGATGAACTTTCTTATTCACTTCGTCATCAGGCAAACAACGAAACATCACAACAACGAAAGAATGAAGCCTTAAAGAGGTTACAGGTAGTTGAGGCATTTAGGGCTTCCAGAAATACTAATCGCCCTGAATGGATGATTATTAAAGTTGTACCAGTAATTCCACCAGAGTTAAGACCGCTGGTCCCTCTTGATGGTGGTCGTTTTGCTACCTCCGACCTGAATGATCTATACCGTAGAGTCATTATCAGAAATAATAGATTAAAAAGACTAATTGAAATAAAAGCTCCTGAGGTAATTCTTAGAAATGAAAAAAGAATGCTCCAGGAATCTGTAGATTCATTATTCGATAACTCCAGGAAAGTTAATGCAGTAAAAACGGAAGCGAATAGGCCACTCAAGTCTCTAAGCGATAGTCTTAAAGGGAAACAGGGACGTTTTCGTCAAAACCTGCTTGGAAAAAGGGTTGACTATTCTGCTAGGTCAGTAATTGTTGTTGGTCCTGAGTTAAATCTGCATGAATGCGGTTTGCCGAAGGATATGGCCGCAGAATTATATAAGCCTTTTATCATTAGGAAGCTTATTGAAAGAGGAATCGTAAAAACTGTAAAATCAGCGAAGAAAATTGTTGACCAGAAAGATCCTGTAGTTTGGGATATTCTGGAAAACATACTTAAAGGTCATCCTGTTATGTTAAACAGGGCTCCTACCTTGCACAGATTAGGAATTCAGGCTTTTCAACCAAAATTAATTGAGGGAAAAGCTATTCAGCTTCACCCACTGGTTTGTACTGCTTTCAATGCTGACTTTGATGGTGACCAGATGGCTGTTCATTTACCACTTGGGAATGCAGCTATTTTAGAAGCTCAGCTATTGCTGTTGGCTTCTCATAATATTCTGAATCCTGCAAACGGAGCACCTGTTACAGTTCCTTCACAGGACATGGTTTTAGGTTTATATTATATTACCAAAGCAAGAAAGAGTTCAGGTAAGGAGAAGGTGAAAGGTGAAGGATTAACCTTTTATTCTCCTGAAGAGGTAATGATTGCATACAATGAGGAGAAAGTAGACCTGCATGCAATGATAAAAGTGAGGGTTAATGATGTTGAAAATGATGTTCCCGTTGAGAAGGTAATTGAAACTACGGTTGGACGTGTTATGTTTAATGAATTTGTTCCAGCTGATATAGGTTTTATTAATGAACTTTTAACAAAGAAATCACTTAGAGATATTATTGGTATAGTACTGAAGAAAACAGGAACTGCTGTAGCCACAAGGTTTCTTGACGATATTAAAAATATGGGCTTTAAAATGGCCTTCAAAGGTGGCTTATCATTTAATCTTGACGATGTAATTATCCCTGAAGCGAAACAAACCCTCGTAAATGAAGGGTATGATCAGGTTGATGAAGTAATGAATAATTACAATATGGGTTTCATTACAAATAATGAACGATATAACCAGGTAATTGATATCTGGACGCATACAAATGCACGCTTAACGCAAACCTTAATGAAGCAATTATCTACTGATAATCAGGGTTTCAATCCGGTGTATATGATGTTGGATTCAGGGGCAAGGGGATCACAGGAGCAGATTCGTCAGTTGTCAGGTATGAGGGGTTTGATGGCGAAACCGCAAAAATCAGGATCTGTAGGATCTGAAATTATTGAAAACCCAATTCTTTCAAACTTTAAGGAAGGCCTTTCTGTTCTTGAGTATTTTATTTCTACTCACGGAGCACGAAAAGGTTTGGCTGACACAGCTCTGAAAACTGCTGATGCAGGTTATTTAACCAGACGTTTGGTGGATGTTTCACAAGATGTAATCATCTATCATGAAGATTGTGGAACGCTTAGAGGCCTTGTAGCTACTGCCATTAAGAAAAACGAAGATGTTGTAGAATCACTGTATGAGAGAATTTTGGGTCGTACTACTGTCCACGATGTTTATCATCCTTTATCTGGCGATTTGATTATTGCTTCAGGAGAAGAGATTACCGAGGAAATTGGGGAAACAATTGAAGAATCACCAGTTGAGCAAGTTGAGATTCGGTCAGTATTAACCTGTGAGTCTAAAAAAGGTGTTTGTGCTAAGTGTTACGGACGTAATTTGTCAACCGGACGGATGGTACAAAAAGGGGAAGCGGTTGGTGTTATTGCTGCCCAGTCAATTGGAGAACCTGGTACACAGCTTACCTTGCGTACTTTCCACGTCGGTGGTACTGCTAGTAATATTACAACTGATAGTAACATAACTGCAAAGTTTGATGGAGTAGTTGATATTGAGGAGCTTAGGGTTGTTTCTAAGGTAGATGAGCTGGGGAATAAGGTTGATGTTGTGATTGGTCGTTTAGCAGAATTAAGGATAATTGACAAAACAACTAAAATTGCTTTAAGTACACATAATATTCCATATGGAGCAAAACTCTTCATTAAAAATGGAAGTTCAGTCAAGAAAGGCGAATTGATTTGTGAATGGGATCCTTACAATGCCTTGATCATTTCAGAATCTGCTGGAACTATTAAGTTCGATCACCTAATCGATGGAATTACTTACCGCGAAGAAACCGATGAGCAAACTGGTTTCAGAGAAAAAGTAATAACAGAAACAAGGGATAAGACCAAAATTCCTCTTATTAAGATAACGGATAAGAAAAACCAGGCTCTAAAATCATACAATTTACCTGTTGGATCTCACCTTGTTGTAAATGAATCAGCAGTTGTAAAAGAGGGAGATATCCTTGTGAAGATACCTAGGGCAATTGGAAAATCAGGTGATATCACTGGTGGTTTGCCTAGGGTAACAGAGTTGTTTGAAGCCAGGAACCCATCCAATCCAGCCGTTGTTTCAGAGATTGATGGTGAAGTAAGCTTTGGTAAGATTAAAAGAGGTAACCGGGAAATTATTATCAAGTCAAAATCAGGTGAGATTAAAAAATACCTGGTTCCACTTTCAAGACAAATACTTGTTCAGGAGAATGATTATGTAAGAGCTGGTATTTCTTTGTCAGATGGTGCTACCACTCCTGCCGATATTTTAGCAATTAAGGGTCCTATTAAAGTTCAGGAATATATTGTGAATGAAGTCCAGGAAGTATACCGTCTCCAGGGTGTAAAAATTAATGATAAGCATTTTGAAGTAATAGTTCGTCAAATGATGCGTAAAGTTATTATTGACGATGCTGGTGATACTAAATTCCTTGAGAAGCAGGTGATTGATAAGTGGGAATTTATGAATGAAAACGACTGGATTTACGATAAAAAAGTTGTAATGGAAAATGGAGACTCAACAACAGTAAAGGAAGGGCAAATTATTACTGCAAGAAAATTGAGGGATGAGAACTCTATGCTTAAAAGGAAAGACATGAAGCTAATTGTGTCGAGAGATGTTATCCCTGCAACTTCTAATCAGGTACTTCAGGGTATTACAAAAGCTGCATTGCAGACCAAGAGTTTCATTTCTGCGGCATCGTTCCAGGAAACAACCAAAGTATTAAATGAAGCTGCAATAAATGGTAAGGTTGATCTGCTGCAAGGTTTGAAGGAAAACGTTATTGTTGGCCACTTAATTCCTGCAGGTACCGGTATTCGTGACTATAACGACATGGTTGTTGGTTCGAAGGAAGAGTTTGATATGCTTTTAGGTGATACCGAAGAGAAGACTGATGTTGATGTTATTATAGAAGAATAATTCAAAAAATAATTATTTTTATTCATGGAAGACAATAAAGCCAAAAATCAGATAAGTATTGAGCTAAATGAGGATGTTGCACAGGGAGTTTATTCCAATCTTGCTGTTATAACACATTCAAGCTCAGAATTTGTGGTTGATTTTGTTAGGGTCATGCCAGGGATTCCGAAAGCTCAGGTTAAATCAAGAATAATTCTCACACCCGAGCACGCCAAACGTCTTATGCTAGCATTGCAGGATAATATTAAAAAGTATGAGGCTATTCATGGGTCTATTAAAGATGTCCAGGGAGCTGGAGGTCCGGTAATACCTATGAATTTCGGAGGACCTACAGCACAGGCTTAAAAGTCCAGGAATTGATTGATATAAATTATTAAAGAGAGCTTCCCTTAAAGGAGCTCTCTTTTTTGGTTGAAAGACAGATGAGGCCCTGGTATACTATCTGAAATTTACGAGACTGAAAAAACCTAAGAATTTCTTATATTTGCCAACCTGAAATAATTTTTGAACAATAACTTAAAATATATCATTAATGAAGATATTTGTCTGCCTCGATAATGTACCTGATACAACTACCAAAGTCAGGTTTACAGAGGATAACAAAAAATTTGATGCATCCGGTGTTCAATGGGTTATTAATCCCTGGGATGAACTGGCCCTAACTCGGGCAATGGAGCTTAAAGAAGATAGTGGGAATCCTGTAAATGCTGTTACAGTAATTACGGTAGGAAATAAAGAATCAGAACCTACAATTCGAAAAGCTTTGGCTATTGGGGCGGATGATGCTGTAAGAATTGAATCCACACCTGGAGATAGTTATTCTGTGGCCTATCAAATGGCTGAATACCTAAGAAATGAAGATGGTCCCCATTTAGTAATGGCTGGAATTGAGTCTAGTGATTTTAATGGATCTGCAGTGGGCGGCATGCTTGCAGAGTTCCTAAGTGTACCTTCTGTATCTGCTGTTTCAGGCCTGGAAATGGATGGTGCTTCAATCAAAGTTACTAGAGATATTGATGGCGGAAAGGAAAGTATTGAAATAGCTGCTCCTTTTGTTGCTATTGTTCAAAAGGGAATAACTAAAGAACCTAGAATCCCGGCAATGAGGGGAATAATGATGGCAAGAAAAAAGCCTCTGAATGTTGTGCCTGCTGCAGAGGTTGAGTCGATCACTGAGATTGAGGCGTTTGAACTTCCGCAAGCTAAACCTCCATGTAAAATGATTGAGGTGGAAAATGCAAAAGATCTTATTGAATTGCTTCAAACAGAAGCCAAAGTTCTTTAAATATTTGAATATTGAAATAATAATAAAAAATTAAACCAGTATATAATGGCAGTATTAGTTTTTACTGAGAATTGGGATGGCAAATTTAAAAAGTCATCATTTGAATTGGTCTCTTATGCAAGTGCTCTAGCTGAAAAGATGGGTGCTAAAACCATTGCTTTATCAATTGGAGCAGTGGACGAGTCAGAACTTTCTAAGCTAGGTGAGTATGGAGCTGAAAAGATCGTGAATGTGTCGGATGACCTTTTAAAAACACTTGATAACCAGGTGTACACAAAACTTATTTCTTCGGTTGCAGAAAATGAAAATGCAAGGGTAGTAGTACTTTCTCACAACAATAATGGAAAAGCTATTGCACCCAGATTATCAGTTCGCTTAAAAGCTGGTCTGGCATCAGGGGTAATTAAACTTCCTAGCTCATTTGAACCAGTTATGGTCTTAAAGAAGGTGTTTTCCGGGAATGGATTTGCCAATATGGTAATAAAGACAGAGAAGGCTGTATTGACTCTTTCCAAAAATTCATTTGAAATAAGGGAAAAGAATACAAGTCCGGAAATTATGACTATTTCTTCTGAGGTACAAGCTAGTGATATGAAGACCAGTGTAATAGATAGTCAAAAACAGACAGGAAAGCTTATCTTAACGGATGCAGAAATTGTTATTTCTGGGGGTAGAGGGATGAAATCATCTGACAATTGGGCTCCTATTGAAGAATTAGCTGAAGTTTTAGGTGGAGCAACGGCTTGTTCCAGGCCAGTTTCTGATGAAGGTTGGAGACCACATGAAGAACATACTGGGCAGACCGGTAAAATCATTGCACCAAACTTATACATAGCTGCAGGTATTTCAGGAGCTATCCAGCATTTGGCAGGCGTAAGCTCCTCAAAATGTATTGTAGCGATTAATACAGATAAAGATGCACCCATTTTTGAATCAGCTGACTATGGAATTATAGGAGATGCTTCAAAGGTTCTACCTGAAATAATTAAGGCAGCCAAAGAAATGAAAGCTTCGTAAGGGAGTTTTATATGTAGGTTGAATTCTAATCCCAGAGTTAATTTATAGAATATGAAAAACTAGTTTTGTAAGACTGGATACAATGATTAAACAAATATTATTTGCTCTTTCTTTTTTACTTACAGCAGCAGTATTTGCATTTACAGTGCGGAAAATTTATTCCTATTTTCAATTTACAAAGCCACTTCCTATTAATCAATATGGAAAGCGATTCAGCATTATGCTTAAAGTGGCAATTGGCCAGAGTAAGATATTTAGAAAACCCGTAATTGGATTGATGCATGCCTTAGTATTCTGGGGTTTTCTGGTTATACTTTTAGGCAGCATTGAAATTATAATTGATGGATTTTTTGGACTTGAGCGAAGTCTTGGATTCCTGGGTCCTGTCTATAATATAATCTCTGCGTCAGGTGATATATTTGCCTTAATAATACTTGTTTTTATTATTGCTTTTTTATTCAGGCGAATCTTCATGCATATTAAGAGATTCTCAGGCATTGAGATGCAAGCTTGGTCACATAAGGATGCAAATATTGCCCTTTCTCTCATATTACTGCTCATGGTATCTCTTTTAGGAATGAATACATTCTATATTTTAATGAGCAGTAATGCAGGACAGGAAATAATTGGTGTTTACCCGGTTAGTATGCAATTAAAGAACTTTTTTGCAAGTTGGCAGCCTGAAAACGTACATTTCATGTATGAGTTAAACTGGTGGGTTCATATATTGAGTATTTTCTTTTTTGCAAATTATCTTCCCTATTCTAAGCATTTTCATGTTTTCTTATCAGTACCAAGTGTTTTCCTGAGCAAGCTTGATCCCTTAGGTAAGCTAGATACAATGGAAAGTATTACCAAAGAAGTTAAATTAATGATGGACCCCAAAGCAGCTTTTCAGGATTCTGAAGATGAGGTAGTTGAAAGATTTGGGGTGCTTGATGTAGAAGATGTTAACTGGGTGAACTATTTTGATTCACTTTCATGTACTCAGTGTGGAAGGTGCACCTCTGTTTGCCCTGCGAACATTACTGGTAAATTGCTTTCTCCGAGGAAGATTATGATGGATGTAAGGTATAGAATGAAGGATAAGGGACCAGGAATGGTAAAAGATGGAAAAGATTTTACCGACTCTAAAACACTGGTTAGAGATTATATTTCTGAAGAAGAATTATGGGCCTGCACTTTGTGCAATGCATGTGCACAGGAGTGTCCTATTAATATTGATCAACCTTCTTTGATTGTACAAATGAGAAGATACCTGGTAATGGAAGAATCAGCTGCTCCTGCGGAATTAAATACTATTTTTTCAAATATTGAAAATAACGGAGCTCCCTGGCAATTTTCTCAAGAAGACAGGATGCTCTGGTCAGAAGACTTATTTGTGAATGCAGATCAAAACAGTTGACGATTTGCCAATTACTGGATAGTAAGAAATGGACCAAAAATTAAAAAAGATAGAAGTTCCTGTAATGTCTGAAGTGTTTTCAGGTGGAAAGAAACCTGAATTCTTATTTTGGGTTGGAAGCGTTGGGGCATTCGACGATCGGTATAAGCAGGTAACAAGAGCATTCGTTAAAATCCTGGATCACCTGCAAATAGATTATGCAGTATTAGGTACGGAGGAGTCTTCAAGTGGTGATGTAGCCAGGAGATCTGGAAATGAAATGCTTTACCAGATGCAGGCATTAATGAATATTGAACTGATGAAGGGATATGAGGTGAAAAAAATCCTCACATGTGATCCTCATGTCTTCAATACTTTTAAAAATGAATATCCTGACCTCGGTGGCAGCTATGAAGTGATTCATCATACTCAGTTCCTAAATGATCAGATTAAAACAGGTAAATTAAATCTGGATTCATCTATTTTTAAAAATCAGAAAATAACATATCATGATCCATGCTATTTGGGAAGAGCCAATGGTGAATATAATGCCCCCCGGAAGATCCTGGATAGTTTAGAAGTGAAAAGAGTTGAAATGCCACGTAATAAAAGCTTTGCACTTTGTTGTGGTGCTGGTGGAGGCCAAATGTTTAAGGAAGCCGAAAAAGGAGAAAAGGAAATATTTATTGAAAGAACAGAAGAAGCACTTGCCACCGGTGCCGATTTAATAGCAACCGCTTGTCCATATTGTATGGTAATGTTTACAGATGGTATTAAGTATAAAAATAAAGAAGAAGATGTGAAAAACTATGACATTGCGGAATTAATTGCTTTGTCACTTAATTTATAAATTGAAATATTAACTCATATTTGAAAATAATAGTAGTATGGAGAACAAGGAATTAATGAAGGGTGGCGAATTTATCGTAAAAGATGTCCCGTTTGATGAGATATTTATTCCTGAGGAATTTGATGAGGAGCAGTTGATGATTGCTCAGACATGTCAGGATTTTCTAGATACAGAGGTGTTTCCAAATCTTGAAAAGATTGATAAGCAGGAGGATAATATTATGAGAAGCCTCCTTGAAAAGGCAGGAGAACTTGGCCTTTTAGGAATTTCACTACCTGAAGATTATGATGGATTCGGACAAAATTTTGTTACTTCTCAATTGGCTTCTGAGAAAATCGGTGCAGGCTATTCTTTTGCGGTTGCCTATTCCTGCCATACGGGTATTGGTTCAATGCCTATTCTCTACTACGGAAACGGAGATCAAAAAGAACAATATCTGCCTAAATTAGCATCAGGAGAATGGATGGGTGCTTATTGCCTGACTGAACCAGGTGCAGGCTCTGATGCAAACTCAGGAACTACTAAAGCTGTGCTATCTGAAGATGGAAGTAACTATATTCTGAATGGTCAGAAGATGTGGATCACCAATGGCGGTTTTGCTGATGTTTTTACAGTTTTTGCAAAGATTGATAACGACCGTGTTTTAAGTGCTTTTATTGTTGAGAAAGGTTATCCAGGGTTATCTTTTAACCCGGAGGAGAAAAAGATGGGTATTAAGGGTTCCTCAACCAGGCAAATATTTTTTAATGATGTAAAAGTACCTGTGGACAATCTCCTTGGACGACGAGGTGAGGGATTTAGAATTGCTCTTAATATTCTTCATATGGGCCGGATAAAGCTAGGAGGAAATGTTATCGGTGCCGCAAAAGCTGCAGTTTCGCAGTCTGTTAATTATTCAAATGAACGAAAGCAATTTGGAACATTGATTTCCAGTTTTGGTTCTATAAAATATAAGCTTGCCGAGCAGGTAATTAAAATATTTACTACTGAATCAGCTGTTTATCGTGCAAGTAGAAATATTGATCAGGCTGTTGAACAAAATTTGACGGATTGTACCAAGGAAAAAGCAATGATAACGGCTTATGCTCAATTTGCTGTAGAAGCAGCTATTTTAAAAGTATTTGGATCTGAGACTCTTGACTATGTGGTCGATGAGGCTGTCCAAATCTATGGTGGTATGGGTTACTCTGCTGAGATGCCTGTTGATAGGGGATATCGGGACTCAAGGATTAATAGGATTTTTGAGGGAACGAATGAAATAAACCGAATACTGGTTGTTGATACTCTTCTAAAACGTGGAGCTAAAAAAGAGTTTAATTTGTTTGAGGAGGCAGAAAAAGCCTTTAGTAATCTGAAGAACCTTGCTAATTCAAGTACTAAAACTTCAGATTATTATGGAAGAAAGAGCTCATTTGTTAAAAACTTTAAAACTGTAAGTCTTATTTTAATTCATCTAATTACTGAAAAGTATCAGCGCAAATTGATGTTTGAGCAAGAAATATTGAATGATGTTTCAGACATTTTAATGAATTTATATGTTGCAGAATCAACACTTTTAAGAGTACAGAAGATGGAAGGTTTTAAGGGTGAGGGTAAAATGGTTGAATACAAAGATATTCTTGATGTTTTTGTTTTTGATACAGCTTCCTTGATAAGGAAATCAGCACTTAATGTGATATACTCTATTGAAGATATAACCAACACAGAAGACTTTGTAAATGCACTTGAGAATCTTACTAAAGTTGATGGACTTAATACCAAGGAGGCCAGAAGACGAATTGCTAATCGACTGATTGAGGATAATGAGTACAATTATTAATTTATTTTGTAAACAAACTGGATATGAAAAATATATTACGTGTTGCATTCACATCTGTAGTTCTATTTTTCCTGGTAGGGAGTAATGGATGTAAAAAAGAAAAGTGTGGTTGTGAAGGAGAAACAAAATTTTCGATGACTGAGGAAGTTGGATTTATATCATACAATGAACAAACTATGAGTGCTACCTGGATTCCAAAATATACTTATGGGAATTTTACCATTTGCGACCCTGCTGATTCCTGGGACCTGATCACAAGTTTTGATTCCGGTGAAGAAGTCCTTATTTGGGGTGATGTTAAAGATGATTGTATGGCTCAAATGAATCCGCAGTATTATAGCGGATATTATGTCTTGCATATTGAGAAAATGGAACTTAACGAATTTGGCCATTAATTATAGAGTCTATTTGATATTTGAAGATTCTTGAATGACATATTTTTCTTCTATAATTCTGGATTTTAATTTACTTATAAATTGTTTTTCCCCGACCTTTTGTAACTTGAAATAAACACTAATATATACCACCACCATAGTTGGTTAAGACCAAATGACTAAAGAGCCAACAGAAACTGTAGTAATAATCGGAGCCGGAAACCTGGCCAACAGTCTTGCCCCGGCGCTTAAAGGGGCAGGTTTGATAATTCTACAAGTGTATAGTCGTACCGAAGAATCGGGAGAGTTCCTTGCCAATAAATTAAATTGTGAATATAGTACCCATCTTGACGATATAAGGAAAGATGCGGATATCTATTTTCTACTCCTAACAGATCAGGCAACACTTTCATTCATTAGTAAGTTTGATTTCCCTGAAGCACTGATAGTTCATGCTTCGGGAGGACTTGATATTAGTGTTTTAGAAGGCTGTTCAATGTATTATGGAGTCTTCTATCCAGTTCAAACTTTTACTAAAAAAAATGAGATTGATTTTGAAAATATTCCTATCTGTATAGAAGCTAGTGATACAGTAAGCCAAGAGAAATTATTAGAAATTGCAAAGAAATTGTCTGATGAATATTATTTAATTAATTCGGTTCAACGCAAATACCTTCACGTGGCGGCTGTTTTTGCATGTAATTATGTAAATCACATGTATGATATATCAGCAGATATCCTTAAAGAAGCGAGTCTTCCATTTGATTTACTTCATCCACTTATTAAGGAAACCGCTAAAAAAGCAATAAATAACTCTCCTCATACTGTTCAGACTGGTCCCTCCATTCGTAATGATAAGGTTGTAATTAATGAGCATCTGAAATTGTTGGCCGCAAATCCACATTTTCAAAGTATTTATGAGGAATTAAATTCAAGTATCCAAAAAATATTTAGGGACAATTAAAAGGTGGATTCGTTATTTTTAGAATGATATAATACGTTGTTATGAGTAATTTTAAGGAAGATCTAAGAAAAGTTAAGGCATTTGCATTTGATGTTGATGGTGTTTTATCAAATCAAACAATTACTCTTCATCCCTCAGGGGAACCGATGCGAACAATTAATATTAAAGATGGATATGCATTGCAATTGGCTGTAAAAAAGAATTATCCTATTGCAATAATAACTGGTGGTAATTCTGAGGCAGTGAGAACAAGGTTCCAGAGCCTTGGAATAACAGATATCTATCTTTCATCTTTTGATAAGAAGGTAGATTTCGCAGACTTCAGGTTAAAATATGATCTTGATCCATCCAGTATTCTTTATATGGGTGATGATCTGCCTGATTATGAAATTATGAAACTTGTAGGTTTCCCAACTTGCCCTGCCGATGCAGTTCCTGAGGTTAAACAAGTTTCACGGTATATATCCCATTTAGATGGAGGAAATGGGTGTGTTAGAGATATAATTGAACAGGTATTACGACTTCATAGAAAGTGGATGGATGGGGATGCCTTCCACTGGTAGTGCTTATAGTATTAATCCTTATGAATGTTAACCAAATGCGAGCATTTATTAAACTAATCCGGGTACCAAATCTGGCAATAATAGCAGCAACTCAATACTTAATGCTATATGCCATACTAATCCCATTACTTAAGAATTTATATGTTTATACTGATGCAGGATTGGTTAAAGTTCCGGATTTGCAACCTCAGTTAATGAACTTTCAGTTTCTATGCCTTGTTTTAGCCACTATATTTCTTACTGCAGCCGGGTATGTTATCAATGACTATTTTGATACGAAGACAGACCTCCTAAATCGCCCTGAAAGGGTAATTGTTGGAAAAGCAATCACAAGGAGAAAGGCTATGACTATTCATATAGTTCTAAATACTTTGGGTGTTGGATTTGGGTTCTATGTATCCCTTTCAATTGGTATGCCTTTCTTGGGGATTGTTTTTGCCATTGTTGCAGGACTTTTATGGTTCTATTCAACGACTTACAAACGCCAGTTTCTTATTGGCAATATACTTGTAGCTTTTCTTACGGGACTGGTTCCATTTATGGTAGCTGTTTTTGAAATCCCACCTCTGTTAAAGAATTATAACGAACTTTTAATCTCCTATCAGGTAAATATAATTCACATAGTGTATTGGATTGGAGGTTTCGCCTTTTTTGCATTTATGACTACACTTATCAGGGAACTGATTAAAGATATGGAAGATTTTCGTGGTGATAAGGTAATTGGAAGAAGGTCTATGCCAGTTGTCCTTGGGTTAAAATATACAAAAATTATAGTTATCGTACTGATTGTCATCACTATTGTGGCTTTATTGTGGGTTTATCTATTTTATTTGAGTGATATGATTACATTAGTCTATATGATAATTGGCCTCTTATTACCATTATTGTTTTTGATATATAGCTTACTCAAAGCTTCTTCAAAAAAGGCCTTTCATTTAGCCAGTTTATTTTCTAAATTTATTATGCTTGCCGGAATGGGGTATGCTCTTGTAGCTTATTATATAATTAATCTTAAGTGATACCAATGGCATCATTAGAAATTTTAAAGAATAAGAAAATCATCCTTGCCTCCCAATCGCCAAGAAGGAGAAACCTGATAAATGGTTTAGATATTTCAGTTGAATTAGTTGATCCTCCCGATTCTGATGAATCATTTCCCTCTGAGATGAACCCATTTGAAGTTCCTGAATATCTGGCAAGAAAAAAAGCTGAACGTATTAATGAAAAATTTGATAGCGATTCAATTTTAGTTACAGCTGATACGATAGTGTTGTGTGATGGAGAGATCATTAATAAGCCTGGGGATTATGCAGATGCACTCAGAATGTTACAAACTATTTCTGATAATAAGCATACTGTTATTACAGGGGTATGTTTAAAATCGGATGAAAAGGAAACGACATTCTCTTCCATAACAGAAGTGTATTTTACGAAGTTGTCAACAAAAGAAATGGAGTATTACTTAAATAAATATAAACCTTACGATAAGGCAGGAGCCTATGGGATTCAAGAATGGATTGGATATGTTGGAGTTGATAGGATTGAAGGATCTTTTTTTAATGTTATGGGTTTACCTTTACATAAACTATATTCAGAACTGAAGAAATTTTAATACAATTAAAACCATTTAGAATGAAAAAAATACTTCTATTACTCGTTTTCGTTTTTTATACCTCTTCTTTTTCTACCAGGGCTGATGAAGGAATGTGGATTCCACTTCTTATCGAGAAGTTGAATATTGAAGATATGCAGGAGAAGGGTTTTAAGCTGTCAGCAGAAGATATATACAGCATCAACAAAGCAAGTATGAAAGATGCGGTAATGATATTTGGTGGCGGATGTACTGCTGAATTGATCTCCGGCGAGGGATTGTTAATAACAAATCATCATTGTGGTTACCGGAGAATACAACAGCATTCTACAGTCGAACATGATTATTTAACAGATGGATTTTGGGCTATGTCTCGTGAAGAGGAGCTATCAAACCCTGGCCTTTCCGTAACTTTTCTCAAACGCATGGAAGATGTAAGCGATCAGATTACAGAGGGTGTTCGTGAGAATATGAATGAGAAGGATAGGGAGGATATTAAAGAGAAAAATATTGAAAAAATTATCACGGAAGCTATAGAAGGAACCCAATATTCAGCTCATGTTGAAGAATTTTTTAAGGGCAATCAATTCTATCTATTTGTTGAGGAAAAGTATACTGATGTAAGGCTGGTAGGTGCACCTCCCTCTTCAATTGGAAAATTTGGTGGCGATACGGATAACTGGATGTGGCCCAGACACACAGGCGACTTTTCATTATTCAGAATATATGCCGATAAGGATAATAAACCGGCTAATTTTTCTGAGGACAATGTACCCTTCGTTCCCGCTAAATTCTTTCCTATTTCATTAAAAGGAGTTCAACCCGATGATTTTACTTTTGTTTTTGGCTATCCGGGAAGTACCTATGAATATGTTCCTTCATATCACCTAATGATGCTAACTAAAGGAATCTATCCCAAACTTATATCTGTTCGTGATAAAAAGCTGGAAATTATGAACTTGGCTATGGATGCTGATCCTAAAGTGCGAATACAATATTCTGCTAAAAATGCATCTGTTAGCAATTCCTGGAAAAGATGGATAGGGGAGATCCGAGGACTTGATAAACTCGATGCAATTAATAAAAAGAAAGCCTTTGAAAAAGAATTTCAATTCTGGTCAGACTCTGATCCAGCCAGAAAGCGGGAATATGGGACCTTACTTAAAGAATATAAAGATGTCTATGAGGATTATTCAAAATATAAATTAGCACGGGATTATATAAATGAAGTTTTTCTTAGAACAGGAGCTGAACTAGTGTCGTTGTCAGGTAAATATGATAAACTGGTAAGCAAGGTGAATGATAAGGCCCCGGAGGATGAAATTAGTCAGATTTCAAAAGGACTAATAAAACAAACAAATACTTTTTTTAAAGATTATGACAAGGAAACAGATTATAAATTATTCATTGCTTTATTGAGAATGTTTGGTGAAAATATAGACAAGAAATTCCAACCTTCGGTTTACATTAATATTCACTCAAAATATCAAGACGACTATGAAAAATATGCCAAAGATATTTATGCAAAAACTATATTTAATGATCCGGAGAAATTGGTTGAGATATTGGAATCACCAGGAAAAGGGGATATCAAAAAGATTGAAAATGACCCCATTTATAGAATATTTGAGAGTGTAGATGATTTATATACTCAGAAAGTTCTTCCAGAGTATAAGAGACTTACCTTAGAGCTTAATAAGCTTAATAGGACTTATATGGCCGCACAAATGAAGTTTGATGGCGAGAAAATATTCTACCCGGATGCCAACTTTACTTTACGATTAAGTTATGGAAATGTCAAAGGTTACGTACCTAAGGATGCTGTATTCTATAAGCATTATACAACTCTTAAGGGAATTATTGAGAAGGATAATCCAGAAATTTATGATTATGATGTACCTGATAAGCTTAAGGAATTATATGTTAGCAATGATTTTGGCGATTTTGCTGAAAATGGAGAAATACATGTTTGTTTTATTGCAACCAATCACACAACGGGCGGAAATTCCGGAAGTCCGGTTTTAAATGCGGATGGACATTTAATTGGTGTGAACTTTGATCGTGCCTGGGAAGGGGTTATGAGTGACCTAATGTTTAACCCCGATCAATGCAGAAATATCTCACTGGATATACGGTATGCCCTATTTATTATTGATAAACTTGCTGGAGCCGGTTACCTCCTGGATGAAATGGAGCTTGTTAAATAAAATTTACACAATTTTAAATTAAATTATAGTCAATTTGCAATCGATTATTCAACAGCTTTTGATTCTACAAAATATCGATTAAATTTGTTGCCCTAATTGCTTATTATACTGATTTTAGATATTCAATGACTGAAGAAATTCGATTATTAACTTTTACAGCTGCCTCAATAGGTCTGTTTCATACACTTTTCGGCCCAGATCATTATTTGCCATTTATTGTTATGTCAAAGGCTGGGAAATGGTCTCTGAATAAAACAATTTGGATTACTATTGCCAGTGGAGTTGGGCATGTACTGAGTTCAGTTGCTCTAGGATTCGTAGGAATAGCATTGGGAATAGGTGTAAATAGATTGACCGGTGTGGAAGCAGGAAGAGGAAACCTCGCTGCCTGGATGTTAATTGCATTCGGATTTGCTTACATGATATGGGGTATTCGAAGAGTAATTCGAAATAAAAGGCACGATCACATACACGTGCATGAAGATGGTACTTATCATACACATAAACACTCCCATCAAAGTGAACATTCTCACGTCCACAATAAGGGAAAATCACAGAATTTAACTCCCTGGATTTTATTTACAATTTTTGTTTTGGGCCCCTGTGAACCATTGATCCCAATACTTATGTATCCAGCGGCCGAAAATAATATTTCAGGTTTAATCATGGTCACATCCGTATTTGCTATTGTAACTATTGTCACGATGCTGGTTGTGGTTATTGTGGGGTATTATGGGTTTAGTTTTGTACAGCTGGGAAAACTTGAAAAATATACACATGCTCTGGCTGGTGCAACAATTATGTTAAGTGGCTTAGCTATAATGTTTTTAGGGCTCTGATGATTAAGTAATGAATGGATTTCATTACTATTTGTGTACTTTCCTAATAAATTCTTCTGTTTCAGGAACACCGCCCTGGTAGACAAGGTAGCCATTGTAGGGTTCCCTAAGTGTTATTTCGTCATTCACCGAGGTTAACATTAATTTTTTTACTTCTTCAGGATCGTCAGTTTGTCCAAGTACCCAGCTAAGTTTAACCCAGGCAACTTCAGGTAACATATTCCCAGTTGGAATTATGCCCTTTGCCATCATATCACGACCAGTGTCATAAACAAACATATGCACATAACCCCAAATTGTTTGTAGAGTCATGAACATATGAACCCCCTTTTTCTGGGCTCGCTCAATAGCTGGATAAAGCTCCTTATTCACATGGCCAAGACCTGTCCCAACAAAAATAATACCTTTATAACCTAGGTCGACCAGTGCATCTAGTACGTCCGGTTTCATCCCCGGGTAATAGTACAGCATAGTAACACTATTACTGAAGAAAGGCAAGATTTTTACCGATTTATCAATTCTGCGTTTGTTGTAGTTTTTCTTTATAGGATTAATCTCTTTTCGGCTGATTCTTGCCAGCGGTGTATCTCCAATAGTCCTAAAAGTGGATCGGTATGATGAGTGCATTTTCCTAACTCGTGTCCCTTTATGAAGAAGTCCGTATTCATCAGAAGTAGGTCCAAACATACAAATCATAACTTCAGCAATATCTGAATGCCCGGCAGCTTTCATGGCATGCATCAGATTTAACGCTGCATCAGAACTTGGTCGGTCAGAAGATCTTTGAGAACCCACCAATACTACAGGTACAGGAAGATTTTGGCACATGAAGGTAAGTGCAGCTCCGGTATGATGTAATGTGTCAGTACCATGACCTATGACTATTCCGTCTACACCTCTTTCTATTTCCTTCCCAATTGCCTTGGCTAAGGAAACATATTGTTTGGGTCCCATATTTTCGCTAAAAACAGCAAAAACTTTTTCGGTTTCCAGGTTGCATATGTCTGCCAGTTCTGGCACAGCTCCATATAATTCACCTGGTGAAAAAGCTGGGATTACAGCTCCTGTTCTATAGTCAAGCCGGGAAGCAATTGTACCGCCAGTACCGAAAAGTTTTACCCTGGGTAACCCAGGTGTATATGGGAACTCTTTTTCAGGAATTTTATAGTTGGCTTTCTTATAGCCAGTTTCCTTCATGTTCTCGATTGTATTTACATCGATTCCAATATTGTACCCGGTAATAATTTTTAATACAATATGTTTGTCGTCATCATTTTCAGATCGTGGGAGGACTGTTCCCTCAAAAGTACCTCTGGTAGTTTCTATCTTAGTTTGTCCCCATACGCGAACATGATACTTCTTTAATATCTCTAATGCACTACCCTTATATCCCTGGAAAATATCGTTCTCCATTTAAAGTTGTGTTAAAATTCTTCTATTGAATATTCAAGTAAATTACTAATTAATACTTTCGCTAAGTTCTTTCAAATCGATGTTTCCTATAGCAATGTTTCGCAGCTGCCCCATAATCCAATTGGTTTTTGCTGCCTTACCCTGATGATTTTTATTTTGGTGGAATCTATTCTCCAAAAAAGGAATTTTTGCAATAAGGTCGCCCTTATTGATTTGCCTGAAATTTATACTGGTTAAAATAGATTCAAAATCCATTATAGGATGTTCAATAATGATAGGGAGCATTTTTTCAGCCAATAACCATTGAAGTTTCTTTTCTTTCAAGAATTTGAACAATTGAAAAAGTATCGAATATTTGAATTTGTTAGATGTTTTATAATGACCTTCAGCAAATTTAAGAGTATGACCAAAAAATGTTCCTACAAACTTGGGAGGTACGCCTAACTCATTAGTTATTCTTTCTATTTCAGGGAAGTGATTTTTTGAGAAAATATAAGTGTATGTTTCCTCTGGTATATTCCAATTTCTTAACTTGTTATACCTGTTAATGATGTCTTCAGGCAGGTTCTTTCCAATTTCTTCAATATCCTTGTTCTCCAATGGGATGGGGGCGGAGTCTGTATCTGGATACATCCTGTCTGCTCCAGGTAATACCCGTTCAAAAATAGTTGTACCATCCTCAAAAGACTTACGGGTTTCATTTGGTACGCCTCTGAATGCCATTGTACATCTTTCTTCTATTGTTTCCAAAGCAGTGGTAATATCCTGCTCACTACCCCAGATAACTATTTGGGCATCTTTTCCGCCTGCATTTAATCTGGTTTTTATCTCATCCCAATTACTTTTATTAATACTTGGACTAAGTTCTTCAGTATGTTTAATATTAGGTTTTTCAAGGCAGGCAATTACTTTTAGACGGTCAGAAATTTCATCAGCAAAGGTTTTTCCAGGTTGAGTGAAATGTGATAATATGCCGGAGAAGTTTGGCAGGTTAACTGCCATTAGAGTATCAGACTCCTTAGATTCGGGAAGTTCCATATATATTTTAGCATGTCCCATTTTCCATAGAGATACATTGCCAATACTTTTCCTTAAATTAGCTTTAATTTTTAGTAAGGCCCATTGTCGGAATGCTTCATTATGTGTAAGCTCTGGAATCCATTTTGAATGAGCTACACCTTTAATCTCTACTCTCGTTCCTCCTTTACAGCTAACATTTACATCCTGCCTGCCAGCCCCCATTCCAGTTCTTACCTTACCTGTACTTCGATTTAGAAATCGAATGTAATCACAAGTGTCTTTTACTTCATCTGGGTTAGTACAATCAGGATAAGTCACAGTTTCAATTAGTGGCATTCCCAGTCTGTCAGTCTTAAAGATTCTGGTGTGCCCTATATCGGAAATTTCGCGGCATGAATCCTCTTCAATGCTAAGTTGAATAAGACGAATTTTTTTATAAGGTAGATCAATTTCTCCTTCCACGCCAATAATGGCGGTCCGCTGAAATCCTGTTGGAATGCTCCCATCAAGATATTGTTTCCTTGTTATATGAACTTCACCAACAATGTTCAACTTTGAAAGCAATGAAATTTCGAGTGCAATGTTGAGTGCTTCTTTATTTAATGGGAAAGGTGGAGTATCATCAATATCATATGTGCAAGCAGTCGCATTTTTAATCCTGTAAATAATCTCTTTCCGGGTTTTGAACTCCATTAGCGCTGTTCCATCATATTCTCCTAATTCACTCAATGTAGGACGCATATGTCTTATAAGCTCAGCATCATAATCATGACTGTGATTGTAAATGCCCGCAGGACAGTGGCAGAATAGTTTTTCTTTGGTAAGGAGTTGTTGGTGGATTTCGAGGCCTGATTTAAATCCTATTTTATTATAATTTTCCTGAGTGGCCTCCTTTCGACTAATATACTCAGTATTTTCGAGCGTGGCTTCGTAATTCTCCCTTGGATTGATACCCATTAGTTAAATTTGATTGCAAATTTGCCTTTAAAGAAAAAATAAAAGTAGGAAAACGAAATGAACCAAAGAGTCGATTTCATTATTTTTTACTAACAATAATTGTGGAAAATAATTCGAGATTTTCAATGGAGTTTATCAATTATAGTTTCATTGAATGTTTTGATATTCCCGCAACCGTGTATAATGTGAGTGGAATAATCTTGGTGGACATTACGACATATTGAAAGCTAATCCATCAATGAAACTGGAATTGGGTTCATTTCTGAAGGAATTTCATTTAAAATTGAAATAATCTTCCATTCCCCATTCTTTTTTATAAGTGAAAAGCTATCAACGCCTTTTTGAGGAGGCCTTCCAGAACCAGGAATAAGTGCTTCATAGAGTACCAGGAAGGTGGCAATATCTCCAAGTATCATTGATTCTTTTTTGAGTATTGTCTCTGAAAATCCAGTTTCAATAACATTGCTATTTTCGATAAACTTAATAAAATCATCAACAAAATCATCTACAGATAAAATGCTCGCCTCCTCCCAACTTGTGCGAAGTACTATAACCGCTTCTTCAATAAATAGAGATTTAACCTTTTCCCAATTGGGTGTTGTACCCTTTTTGAATGTAACCAGGTCATACAATTTATCTACAACATCTTCGGCAGAATGTTGATTTTTTGGATTGTTTGATTCATCTGTTTGAGCATGAAATAACATAGAATGTAAGACAAGGAACAGAATCAGAATAATCTTCCGATTGTTGAGGCGATAATCCATGATACTAAGATTTGGTTATGTAAGATCCTATTTATCTGGAATTTGCTCGTCAATTTAGTTCTTTTTCTGTTATTTCTAACAATAATTTAGGATCTTGAATTAATGGCTTCATTAAATTCAAGGCCTTTTCCAGGTTTATTTTTGCATCTGTACTAAAGCCTTCCCGAAAGTCCCAGTCAAATCCTTTGATATGAATCAGCCAAGTTTGGGGTGTAACATTATAAAGTTGATTGCAGAGATCCAATACAAAAGCTGAAGAAACAGCATGCATACTAAATTCGACTCGTGAATCAGAGGGTAATACTTTGGTAAGGCTGACACTGGAAATTTCTTCCAGTGATGCATCTGAAAAAAGAACTATATCATATTGTGAAATGATTTCAGAATCCTCAATATTTAGTTGATAATTGGACTCACATGAGACATTTTCAATATTGTTCTTAATAACCCATGATTCAATAGCTTCTGCAAAAGCTATACCTAAGCCATCATCAGCTCTTCCGGGATTACCATAACCATAGACCAATATCTTATTACTGTTCTCCATATTTCATGAAACAGTTAAATGAAAACAAAAAAAGAGAAAAGTTAAGTTCTTTTTTGATCTAGCAGTTCATCGTTTTTGTTGAAAACTGAGATCTCAAGAGGCATCTTCCCCAAAGCATGAGTAGCACAACTTAAACAGGGATCATAAGCACGAATGGCTACCTCTACAGCATTCATCATTCCCTCTGAAATTACTGCATGGCCATTCATATATTCCTTGGCAACGGATTTTACTGCCCGGTTCATGGGGATATTGTTATTTGTTGTAGACACTATCAGGTTAGCCATTTCAATCTGATCCTGCTCATTCACTTTGTAATGATGGAATAAAGTACCTCTTGGAGCTTCCAAAAGACCTACACCTTCATTTACTCGTTTGCCTTTTACCACTAACTTATCACCAGTAATATCTGAATCATTCAATAGCTCTTTCATCATTTCTGCAGAGTGAAGGATCTCAATGAGTCGGGCCCAATGCATATGCATTGACATATTATTGGGCTTTCCATGAGTGTAAGCTCTAAAGATTTCATGTTCTTTTTGAGCCAAAGGTGTCGGTATAAAATCAACAGTATTCATACGTGCCAGAGGGCCAACCCGGTACCAGCCCTTTTTTCTTCCATATTCCTTAAGGAAGGGGAACTTCATATAACTCCATGATTTAACTTCCTCTCCAATATAATCTACATAGTCTTGGTAATCAACGTCATGAAGTATTTTATTCCCTTCAGAGTCAACTGCTCTTAATACACCATGGTAAAGATCCATGGCACCATCATTCCTTACGAGGCTTAGGTGAGAAGAAGGGAAAGTGGCAAAATTATCAACCAGCGCTTTGTTTGCTTTATGGTATCCTTTAAAAAAGTCAAGTGCCCCAATAGACCATTCAATCATCTTATCAACGTTAAGAGGATCTTCTCCATAGAGAAATAAATCTCTTTCTTCTTCAGTTAGGCTTTTATTTATCCCACCAGGAATAGCACCGGTACCATGTATTTTTTTCCCGGCAGTAGCTTGAATAATTTCCTGTCCGAATTTTCTCATCATTACACCTTGAAAAGCCAGGTCCTTATGCTCTAAAGCTACCCCAATGATGTTACGAATATTAGGGTCAGCCTGGATACCAAATAGCATATCAGGAGAAGCAAGATGGAAAAAATGAAGTGCATGAGATTGGAACATCTGACCATAATGCATCAACCTTCTCATTTTTTCTGCTGTTGGAGTTAGGCCTTTACCTGTTCCGGCTCCCACGATAACATCCATTGCCTTAGCAGCAGCCAGATGGTGACTAACCGGACAAATACCACATAGCCTTTGCACCAATACTGGAGCTTCCCAATAGGGTCTTCCCTGAACAAATCGTTCAAACCCCCTGAATTCAACAATATGTAAGCGACTTTGTACTACCTGGTTCTGATCGTCCATGTGAATAGTAACTTTTCCATGGCCTTCAACCCGTGTAACAGGTTCTATAGTGATTTTTCTTGGCATTGTATTCTAATCTTAATTAATCATATTTAATAACTTCGTAAGGCAGCTCAACATCCACATCCAAAATTAATGCATGTAGAACATCCCAGATCAAGTCTGCTCTAGGTGGGCACCCTGGTAGATGGTAATCCATTTTAACCACTTCATCGCACGGATACACTTTATCGAGAATCATAGGTAATTCCTCGTCGTTCGGAAGAATTTTTTTCTTATTAACTGTCGTGGGTCCATCAAGATAAGCTTCTGCTAGGCACTCCTTAACTGAGATGTCATTTCGAAGTGCAGGCAAGCCACCCATAATGGCACATTCTCCGAAAGAAACTAGAATTTTACATTTTTTGCGAAATTCTTTCAGGGTCTCAATATTCTCTGTATTGCAACAACCACCTTCAATTAATCCAATATCACAATCTTTTGTAAATGTTTTAATATCATCAATAGGTGATTTGTTAAATTCTACAAGCTCAATTAAATCAAGTATCCGTTCATCAATATCAAGGAATGACATGTGGCACCCAAAACATCCTGCTAGCGAGGTAGTGGCTATAATTGGTTTACTCATAATTTCTATGCTTTTTCAATTATTTATTTTTTTCTACTATTTGACCAATTGGAACATGATCGTATTTTCTTTCGCCTATTGGTGTTTCAAACCCTTTTCCTTTAACAAGAATAGATCCAACCGGACAAACTTCCATTGATTTTTCTGCAAGTTCATCCGAAAGGGTTTGTCCTAAAAATTCATCGAAATTAATCCTGATCTTTTTAGCTCTGTTTTCAAATACAAATACACTTTTGTCGCCATCGTCCTTTATTATTCGAATACATCTTTTGCATAATATGCATCGGTTGTGATCGTGATAAATTTTTGGGTGACTGGCATCAATATCTCTTTTATTGAATTGGAAAGGGAATCTCGGAGCCATTATCTGAAAGCGATAGGCAAGTGCCTGAAGGTCACAATCTCCACTTTTTTCGCAGGCTGGACAAAAATGATTCCCTTCTGTAAACAAAAGTTCAACAACTGCCGAACGTAAATCGATTAATTCAGCAGTTTCCACCTCAATTTCCATTCCTTCGGCTACCGGTGTTGTACAAGCAGTTAGGTGTCTGCCATTTACCTTAACTGTACAAACCCTACATGACCCTGCAGGTTTTACTCCTTCGTAGTTGCAAAGGGTGGGTATGTAAATTCCATTTTCGCGTGCAGCATCAACAATATATTTGTCTTCAGTAGAGGTACATTCTTTATCATCAATTATAAAAATGACTTTCTTTTTCATATTTTTTTCTTTTTTAAACGTGAGGAATCCTGTCAACAAATTCGCATGATTCAGTGACCGCTGCTAAGAGGTCAATTCCACTGTCAAATTCCTTTCCTTTATTAATTTTTCCTTCATAAAGGAATCTAAAATTTTCTAGACTGGATAGAACTGGGTTTGTAGCAGTATGACCTAGCCCACAACGGTTTATTACCATCATCTTACCCCAATCTTCAATCTTTTTGAGATCGTTGAGAGTACCGTGTCCCTCTAGAATCTTTTCAATTATTTGCTTTAGTAAGTTTGGAATGTTCCTACAAGGAACGCATGATCCACAGGACTCCTCAATAAAGAAATCTGTAAAATTCATGACCACATCCTTAATCAAATCCCTGGTTTGGTCAAAAATAATCAACGATCCACCGGTTGCAAGATCCGAGTAACATAGTGTTCTCTCGAACTGTTCATGTCCAACTAGGGCTCCTGAAGGACCTCCAACCTGAACCGCTTGTGTGTTCTCAGCACCGGCCATTTCAAGTATGTCGTTAATAGAAAACCCCCATTCCATCTCATAAATCCCAGGATACCGACAGTCACCTGATATACTCAAAACTTTTGTCCCTGTTGATTCTTTCGTACCTAGTGAACGATACCATTCACTTCCGTTTTGAAGAATTCTTACTGCCGAACAAAAAGTTTCAACATTATTTACAGTGGTTGGGAATCCTAAATACCCTTTTTCGACAGGGAAAGGTGGTCTTGGTCTGGGTTCACCTCTTTTTCCTTCAACTGAATCAATTAATGCAGATTCTTCACCACATATATAAGCGCCGGCACCCA
>RCNC010000335.1_pt1 | contig 29640 bp, 22 predicted proteins | sample 2041301 | NCBI WGS metagenome assembly RCNC01 (sample SAMN09708231, study PRJNA481090) | Marine sediment metagenome, whole genome shotgun sequencing project. | biome: marine sediment; feature: ocean; material: sediment; isolation source: Sewage treatment plant 13A marine sediment (STP13A) ... | reverse complement strand
CGTGGCGAGCATTCCGATGTAGTCCGCGTTCGCCCGGTCCATTCCCGAGGCACTCGCCGCGAGCCCACGGAAGATGTTTCCGCCTCCGAGGACCAGCGCGATGGAAACGCCCAGGTCCGAGACCTCTCTGATTTCCTGAGCAAGGCCCTTCAGGGTTTGGAGATCGATTCCGTAGGGTTGGGGGCCGGCAAGGACTTCTCCGCTCAACTTCAACAGGATTCTCGAGTATGTAGGCTCTGTCACGCGGCCTCACCCAACTGAAATCTTACGAAACGACGGACCTCGATGTTTTCGCCCAGCTTCGCGATCACCGACTGGACGAGCTCGTTGATCGTGATTCCCGGTTCCTTGATGTAAGACTGGTCCAGGAGACAAACCTCTGTGAGGTATTTCTTGAACTTGCCTTCCATGATCTTGTCGACCACATTGTCCGGCTTTCCGCTTTCTCGCGCCTGGGCACGGAAGATCTCTCTCTCCCTTTCGGCCTCTTCGGGGGGAATTTCCTCGGCCTTCAGATAGCGCGGATTGGCGGCTGCGACTTGCATCGCGATGTTTTTGACGAGCGCTTGAAATTCGTCTGTTCGGGCGACGAAATCGGTTTCAGAGTTGACCTCTACCAGGACCCCGAGCTTTCCGGTCATGTGGACGTAGGAGCCGATCAGGCCCTCGGAGGCAACCCGGCCTGCCCTCTTCTTCGCGTCTGCGAGGCCCTTCGTCCGAAGAAAGTCAACGGCCTTCTCCAGGTCGCCCTCGGTGGTCGTCAGGGCTTCTTTACAGTCCATCATCCCCGCACCCGTCTTTTCACGGAGTTCCTTTACCATCGTAGCGGAAACTTGCATGTCCAACTCTCCTCAAGCGTCTTTCGGCGCAGAATTTGTGGTGGGGATGCTTCTATTCCGGGGAGGCTTCCTTGTCTGCCCCCTCTTCTCGTTCCTGCTCTTCTGCTTCTGCAGGTTTTTCTTCTTCTTCGGGTTCTTCCGTTTCTCGCTTGTGGACGACCTCCACGGTGCGTGCGATGCCCTTGCCCGGGATTACCTGCCTGACCGTCTCTTCGCGCGCGCCTTCACCCCGGGCACTCTTCTCGAACAGCTCGGCTCCCTCGAGGATCGCGTCGGCGATGCGGGAAGTGAAGAGTCGGATCGAGCGGATGGCATCGTCGTTCGTGGGGATGATATAGGGAATGTTGTCCGGGTCGCTGTTCGTGTCCACCATGACGAAGCTCGGAATCCCGAGAAGTGCGGCTTCCTGGATCGCGATCCGTTCTCGCTTCGCATCGACGACGAACAGGGCGCCGGGCAACCGTTCCATATCCTTGATTCCCCCGAGGACCTTTTCCAGCTTCACGCGCTCTTTTTCCAGCTTGAGCGCCTCCTTTTTTGTGACTTGCTCGTAGTACCCCCGGTCCTTCATCGCGTCGTACCGTTTGAGGCGCTCGACGCTCTGCTTGACCGTCTTGTAATTCGTCAGGGTTCCCCCGAGCCATCGATAGTTGGCAAAGAACTGCCCGCAACGGAGCGCCTCTTCCCGGACGATATCCTGTGCCTGACGCTTCGTGCCGACGAAAAGGACCGACTTTCCGCGTGCCCGAATGTCCCGGATGGCCTCGTAAGCCTTGTTGAAAAACTGGACGGTCTGCTGGAGGTCGATGATGTAGATCCCGGTTCGTGCCCCGTAGATGTAAGGCTTCATCTTTGGGTTCCACCGTCTGGTTTGGTGGCCGAAATGGGCGCCCACCTCGAGCAGTTGCTTCATGGGAATCTTGTTCATGGATCGTTCTCCTTCTTGAGACCCTGTTGGTTCCTCCCCTCCTGTCTTCTCCTGTCGGGACACGAGGTCCTCCTGTGCAGAGGATCGTGCACGCCCGTCAGGATCGAGAAGGGTGCGTATTTTTGTAAACTTTTAACTTGTATCACGCCTTAAGGTGGAAAAGCAAGAAAGCCTCCCCACGCCGGGCTCGGGAGCGTGCCGAGCCATTCCCCCTCCTTGAGGGTAAAGGAAAAAGGCGAAAGGTGAAAGAATCTTTGGCCAGATGGATCCCCGAAAGAGGTCTAAACGCTAGATGGCCAGGCACCGGAAGTTGCTTTTTCCTTTTTCCTTTGACCTTTTACCTCTGGGGCGGCAACGGCGCTCAATCGCCAACTTCAGGAAGGGTAAGACGCGTTCAGCGTCACATAATCGTGGGTCAAATCGGACGTGAGGACACGGGCGGACCCCGTTCCGACATGGAGGTCGATGGTGACCGTGAAGGCGCTCTTTCGGAGGACCTTCACGGCCTGGTCGGTCTTCTTCTCGCCCTGGCCGACCCCGTTTCGCACCAGGCAGACCTTATCATAGAAGATATCGATCTTTTGCGGGTGCACCGAGGGGCCGGCACATCCCAGGGCCGCCATCAACCGGCCCCAATTCGGGTCTCCCCCGTAGAAGCTCGTCTTGACCAGAGGGGAGTTGGCGAGATGGTAGGCCAGCACCTTCGCGTCCCCTTCGGATCGAGCCCCTCGGATTCGGATGTCCACCGCCTTGGTGGCCCCTTCACCGTCTCGCACGATCATGGCGGCGAGTTCGCTCATCATGGGGAAGAGCAGGGATGCGAAGGCCTCGTATTCCGCGCTCCCCAAGCTTGCCGACCTGTTTTTTGCCCTGCCGTTCGCCAGCAACAGGACGGTGTCGTTGGTGCTCATGTCCCCGTCTACGCTGATCCGGTTGAAGGACCTCTCAGCCCCTTCCTTGAGCAGGCGGCGAAGCGCTGTGGTGGGGGCCTTCAAGTCCGTCAGGAAAAAGGCGAGCATGGTGGCCATGTGCGGGCGAATCATCCCGGCTCCCTTGGCGATGCCGCAGAGGGTTACCGGCACTCCGCCGATCTCCGACCTGGACCAGAGCGCTTTGCGGAACCGATCTGTTGTTCGTATCGCCTCGGCCGCATCCAGGATGCCTCCGGGCCGGACTTTCCGAAGGAGTCGGGGCAGGGCCGTTCGGATTCGCTGCACGGGCAGGCGTTTGCCGATGCCCCCTGTCGAGGCGACCAGCACGTCGTGTTCGTCCACCCCCAGTCCCTCAGCGGTCCTCTGGCACAGCCCGATGGCGTCCTTCAGGCCCGGGTCTCCGGTGCAGGCATTCGCATTGCCGCTGTTCACCAGGACGGCCTTGCAGGGGCCGGACTGCACCCTCGCCCGGCTGATCAGCACGGGGGCCGCCTTCACGTGGTTCTCCGTGAAGAGCCCTGCCACCCGTGCCGGCGGGTCCGAGACGATCAGGGCCAGGTCCCTCCTCCTCGACTTCTTGATGCCCCCGTAGATGCCCGCGGCCGAAAAGCCGGGCACGAGCAGGGGGTCTTGTCGCGGCTCGGGTGGAGCCTTGATCAGAGACTTCTTCTTTGCCACTGGTCTTCTCCCTAGCGTCCGCAGCATTTCTTGTGCTTCATCGGTCTTCCGCTCTCATCGACCGCACCACACGGGCAGGGGTCGTTCCTGCCCACCTTCTCGGCTCCCCTCCGAAAGGGCTTTCGCTTCGTGTCGCCCTCGGAGGTGTTGGTTTGGATCGCGTCGGGGTCGTACCCGTGGTCCATGGCCTGTGCCGGGTTTTCCCCCTCGTCCATCGACCGGATCACCGGCTTGGGAGCGTCATGTTTTCTCTCGACAAAGGTGGCGCGAAACACCGCCTCAGCGCTCTCTTGCTTGAAATTTTCCATCATCTCCGAAAAGATATCGAACCCTTCCCTCTTGTACTCGTGCAGGGGATTCCGCTGTGCGTACCCGCGAAGCCCGATCCCCTCCTTCAGGTGATCCATGGCATAGAGGTTGTCCATCCACTGACGGTCCAGGGTCTCGAGCATCCGTTGCCGGATGAAGCCCTCCAGGCTTCGTTCCTTGCCGAAGATGCGGTCCAGGAGCTGGGGAGGGTGGTCCTGGATCCGTTCCACCACCTGTTCGATTTCCTTGTCCTTTCTTTCGTACGTCTCCCGAAAGGCGGCCTCCAGCCTTTCGGAGATCTCTTCCGGCGTGGGGGGGCCGTTGTCCTGGCGGGAGAGATTCTTCGCGATCAAGTACCGGCGGGCGATCTCCGACTCGAGCCCCTTCAGGTTCCAGTCATCCGGGTGGACCCCCTCCGGCAGATACTTGTCGAGCAGCTCTTCCTCTATTTCTTCCATCAATTCGAAGAACAGCTCTCTGATCTCGGGGGTGGTCATGATCTCCTTGCGTTTCGCATAGATGATCTCCCGCTGCTTGTTGTTCACGTCATCGTATTCGAGCAGGTGCTTTCGGACCGAAAAGTTCCGGGCCTCGACCTTCCGCTGGGCGTTTTCGATCGCCCGCGAGACGAGTCCGTGCTCGATCGCCTCCCCCCGCTGCATGCCGAGCCTCTCCATGATGCCGCCGATCCGGTCCGACCCGAAGATGCGCATCAAATCGTCTTCCAGGGAGAGGTAGAAGCGGGACGAGCCCGGGTCCCCCTGCCTGCCCGAGCGTCCCCGGAGCTGGTTGTCGATGCGGCGGCTTTCGTGTCGCTCGGTGCCCAACACGTGGAGCCCCCCAAAGTCCGGCACCCCCGGCCCGAGGACGATGTCGGTGCCTCGCCCCGCCATGTTCGTGGCAATCGTGACCGCCCCCGGCTGGCCCGCCTGGGAGATGATTTTCGCCTCCTTTTCATGGTGCTTCGCGTTCAAGACCTCGTGAGGGACCCCCTTCTTCTTCAGCATCTTCGCGAGCCGCTCCGATCTCTCGATCGATACGGTGCCCACGAGCACGGGCTGCTTCCTCTCGTAGCAATCCAGGATCTCCTCCACGACGGCCTCGAACTTCTCCTCCTCGGTCTTGAAGATCACGTCCGCATAATCGGTTCGCACCATCAGCTCGTTCGTGGGAATGACCATCACGTCGAGTTTGTAGATGTTCGCGAATTCCACGCCTTCCGTATCGGCCGTTCCCGTCATCCCGGCCAGCTTCTCGTAGAGCCGGAAGTAGTTCTGCAAGGTGATGGAGGCGATGGTCTGAGAGGCCTTTGCGATTGTTACGCCCTCTTTTGCTTCCAGGGCCTGATGCAGCCCATCGCTGTACCGCCTCCCGGGCATCATGCGGCCTGTGAATTCATCGACGATGATCACTTCCCCGTTGTGCACCACATACTCCACGTCTTTCTCGAACAGCGTGTATGCCTTCAGGAGTTGGGTGATGTTGTGGATCTTCTCAGTCTTCTCCTCGAACTGCTGTCGGAAAAGGGCCTTCTTCTCCTCTTTTTCGATCAACGACAGAGAATCGTCCTTTTCGGTCTCGTAAAAGGAATTATCCAGGTCCGGGATGATGAACAGGTCGTGCTCGTTCCGGGAGAGTTCCTTCTGGCCGTCTTCGGCAAAGTCCACGTTGTGTTCTTTCTCGCTGATCGTGTAGAGAAGCCCCTCTTCCAGCTCGCCCATCCGCTTGTCCCGCATCAGCTCATTTTCCACGTGGAGCATCTTCTTCTTGGCGTCTTTATTCGCGGCGATGTACTCGAGGAGCTTCTGGTTTTTCGGGTCACCCTTTTCGACCTTCAGCAGGAGAAAGAACTTCTCCCAGTTGTCCGAGTCCTCTTCACCATGCTTTTGCGCATCCTCGAATATGCGGTTCACGATGGAGCGCTGCCGCGAAACGAGCTGCCGGACGGGCAGATTGAACACGTTGTAGCGGTGCGAGGACTTCTCGACCTGGCCCGAGATGATCAGAGGCGTTCTGGCCTCGTCGATCAGGATGCTGTCCACCTCGTCCACGATAGCGTAATGATGTTCCCGTTGGACGCACTCGTCCGGGTCGATCTTCAGGTTGTCCCGCAGGTAGTCGAACCCGAACTCGTTGTTGGTCCCATAAGTGATGTCGCAATCGTAGGCTGCCCGGCGGTCTTCGTTGTCCATGTCGTGCTGCATGACGCCGACGGCGAGCCCCATGAATTCATAGATCGGGCTCATCCAGTCCCGGTCCCTGCGGGCCAGGTAGTCGTTGACCGTGACGATGTGTACGCCTTTCCCCTCCAGGGCGTTCAGATAGGCCGCCAGTGTGGATGCCAGGGTCTTGCCTTCCCCGGTCTTCATCTCCGCGATTTTTCCCCGGTGCAGGGCGATTCCACCGACCACCTGAACATCGAAATGGCGCATCCCTAGGGTGCGACACGAGGCCTCCCGGACGGCGGCGAAGGCCTCCGGCAACAGGTCGTCCAACGGTGTTTCCTGCGCCAGTCGTTCGCGGAATTCGTCGGTCTTGGCCCTCAGCTCGGCATCCGTCATGGAACGCATCTCCGGTCCGAGCTGATTGACAACATCCACCAGGGGGTGAACCTTCTTCAGGTCCCTTTCGTATTTGCTTCCGAATATCTTCTGAATGGACTGGGCAAGCATTTCCTCTTCTCCCTTCTAATAAAGCACGTTATGCCCCCCGCCGCCTTTTCGTCAAGTGGCTGCCGGGGTGTGTGGAAATGTGGCGCGGCTCTTGAGGCAATGTTGGGTGCTATGCATGCTCCACTTCCGATTTGCTTGGGCTCCGTCTCCCTCTCCCCCTACAAAGTCGCCCGGCGCAAATCTCCAGCGGAGCATGCATAGCACCCAACGACCTCTGCCTCACAGCGCCACATTTCCACACAGCCTCAGGACACCCCTGAAGGGCTACGGGAAAGAATTGCCTCACCCCGGATTCGCCCACCCGACCGAGCCCGCTCCCCCGCCCGCGCCCGAAAAAGAGCCTGCCCGGAAGCCACTCGTCACCTACCACCTGGCTGTACACATTTGACAACAACATCATCACCAAGGGGGGGCGGACCGTTTTGTCAAATGTGTAGGTTTGACCCCTTGAATGCATTCCCACGTAAATGTATGGGAATGTGCAAAAAGGGAGAAAAAGGGGAGGGGGGGTGGCAACAGAGGCGAAGAGTCTAATGGCTCGAAAGGAGACTGTCGCTGTGTTTCCTTGGCAGAGGTAGAGTTCTTCTGTGCCATACTGGGTTCCCTCGGAGATTTGTGCCGGGCGACTTCGGGGGAGAGGGAGACGGAGCCCAAACAAATCGGAGAGGGAACCCAGGATGGCACAGAACGGCAAAACTCACCTGAAACACAGAGACAGTCCCAGGCGAGGGCACTAGTCGAGCAGATAGGTCTTCGGATTCACCGGAAGGCCTCTGACTTTCACTTCGTAATGCAGGTGGGGCCCGGTACTCCTGCCCGTGCTTCCCACAGCGCCAAGGGTGTCGCCTCGTTTGACCCGCTGTCCGTTCTTGACGTAGATCTTCGACATGTGCCCGTATCGGGTCCGGTAGCCGTATCCGTGGTCGATCGTGATGAGCTTCCCGAAATCCGATTTCCAGCCGCTGTAGATCACGATCCCCTCCGCGGAGGCCTTGACCGGGGTGCCGGGGCGGGCGGCGATGTCGAGTCCTTCGTGCATCTGGAGCCTGCCCGTGAAGGGCGACACGCGCTGTCCGAAAGAGGAGGTGACCCAGCCCCGGACAGGCCAGATCGTAGGCGTGGAGGCGAGCAAAGAATGCTGGGAGTCGAAGAACCTTTCGACCTTGTAGGCGTTCCTTTCCTGGATTTCCGCCAGCATCTGCAACTCTTCCATTTCCCAGTGTACCCTCTGAATTTGCTGTTTCAGGCCCTCCTCGAGGTACATGTTGATTTCCCGGGTGTCGGGCTGGGGGCCTCCGGCGGCAATGGACGGGTCCTGGGGTTCCTGCAAGTCGAGATTGGCCAGAATTTTCAGCTTTGCGTAAAAGTTCTGCAGCCTCTCCATCTGTCCGGTCAGATGACCGAGCGTGTCCGTGAACTGCTGGATGTGGAAGGCTTGCGCCTGGTTCTGTTCCTGGAGGTTGTCGATTTCGGCTCGATACCGTTTCTCGTTCTGGACGGAGTGGAGGGCGATCCAGGATCCCCACAGAATCGTGCCCGACAGAAGCACGGCCGTGACCATCAGGAGGCAGAGAAGGGGCAAACCGATCTCGAGCTGCTTCGCGCCTTTTGCCTCAGATGTCGCGAGGGATAATCTGTATCGTTTCTGTAACGCCACTTACATCCTCCCTCGATGCGTCAACGAGGAGAATCGAACACGATGGGAAGCATTCTTTTTGGTTCTATTACACATAAATAATAGTACCATAAATCCAACGCAAAGGGAAGATCGAGCCCCCTTTTCGTTACAATTCGGGCATTTACCTTATCATTCGGCCAATTGGGACGAAACCTTGAACCTTATTCTGAGGAGTCTTCTCGGAGTTCCAGCATGAGGGCCTCTTCCTTGCAATCCGGAAAGTGTATGCATCGGATACACTCGGCCCATATCTTGTGGGGAAGAAGTGACTTGGAGATCGGGACAAACTGCAACCTTTGGAAGAAAGAGGAGTTGAAGGTGAGCACGAAAATGCGTTGCAGGTCCAGTTCTCTGCCCTCTTCGAGGCAACGGTTCACCAGGCTTCTGCCAATTCCCTTCTTACGGGCTTCCTCGCTGACGACCAGGGAGCGAATCTCGCCGAGGTCTTCCCAGGTCGGGTGGAGGGCGCAAAAGCCTCGCAACTGGCCCTGCTCGTCTATGTAGACCTGAAAATCCCGGATCGAGTCGTACAACTCTCCGAGAGAACGGGGCAGCAGTTCACCGTTCCTCGCTGAGATTTCGAGCGTTTTGTAGATCAGGGGGACTTCGGTCATGCGCGCTTTTCGAATCATCGGATCTCCGTGGGAGCCTTTTCCTGCAGCATCTCCCGTGCATGTGCCAGGGTCTTCTTCGTGATTTTGAAGCCCCCGAGCATTCTCGCGATTTCTCTTTCCCGCTCCGCTCTTTCTACCGTGTCGACGAGGAAACGCGTGCGCCCGTCCTCGACTTGCTTCGACACCTTCAGGTGCGTGTCCCCAAAGACCGCAATCTGAGGAAGATGGGTGATGCACAGGATCTGGAAATCTTCGCTGAGCCGCTTCAGCCGGGCGCCCACCGATTCTGCCTCCGCCCCGCCGATGCCCGCATCCACCTCGTCGAAAACCAGGGTGGGCAACCCGTCCGAACGTCGCAGCACATTCCTTATGGCCAGCATGATCCTGGAGAGCTCTCCGCCCGAGGCGATTCGCTGGAGGGGCCGGAAGGGCTGACCGGGATTCGGGCGGATGAGAAACTCGATCTGATCCATCCCTGAGGCGTCGATTCTGTGCTCCCCGAGCTGAATCCCCTCCGACGCCTTGCCGGATGGGTCCGAGGGGACGGGCCGGACCTCGACCCGAAAGCCGGTTCCCTTCATTCCGACAGCTTGCAGTTCCTTTTCGATCGCTTTGTCCAGCTTCGCGGCGACCTTCTTCCGTGCCTCGGAGAGAGCGCGAGCCGTCTCGACGAGTTTCGACTCTTCCCGGTCGATCTTCGCCAACAATTCGCGACAGTCCTCTTCGAAGCTGTCCATCCGCTCGATTCGCCCGGCCAGTTCCTGTCCCAGGGCCAGCATTTCTTCCACGGAGCGATGGTACTTTCGTTTCAGTTGATGGAGAAGGCCGAGCCTCTCCTCGATCTGTTCCAGGCGGTCGGGGTCTCCCTGCACGGTCGATGCCTGTTGTTGGAGATGCCGGGCAGCCTCCTCCACGTAGTGCTGCGCCGTTTCCAACAGCTCGGCCGGCTTGGAAAAGGCCCCATCGATTTGCCTTGCTTCTTCGACCCGCTTCTGGATCCCGCTCAGGGTGTCCACGACCGAATCCGGGTCACTGTACAGCCTTCGTTCCCCTTCCCCGCAGACATCGAGGAGTTGTTCCGCGTGGAGATACCGCCCCCTTTCCTGTTCCAGATCCTCCTCTTCCCCGATCTCAAGGTTCGCCCGGGAGATTTCTTCGTGTTGAAACAGGGCCAGATCTCTCTCCGACACCATCTGCTCCTGTTGGGTCTCCAAACGGGCCAGTTGCTGTCGAAGATCGCGCACGGAGCGGGTGAGGTCGGCCACCCGTCTCTGGGAGGGCACCAGTTCCCCGAATCGATCCAGGAGTTCCCGGTGTCTCTTCACCCGCAGCAGCGACTGATGCTCGTGCTGTCCATGAATGTCAGCGAGTCGTTGTCCGAGTTTCTCCAGGAAGCTCAGCGTGGCGGCCCGGTCGTTTATGTACACCCGGTTCTTCCCGGACCGAGTCACCGTTCGCCTTATCACCAGTATGTCCGTGGCCGCATGACCGGCGTCGGCGAGTATCTCGGACAGTTCCGGCGTGTCCTCCAGGTCGATCACCGCTTCCACCCGTGCCTCTTCTGCGTCGGCCCGAATCCATTCCGCCTTTGCCCGTTCCCCCAGAACGAGCTCGAGTGCGGCGACCAGAAGGCTCTTGCCCGCACCGGTCTCTCCGGTCAGGACGTTTAGCCCCTTACCGAAGACGATCCTCGCCTCCTCGATGATGGCCAGGTTTTCTATGGAGAGTTCTCGAAGCATCCCCCAGTGACCCCTCGGGCTAGCGCTCCCCCCACTTCAGCTTGGTGCGAAGGACTTCAAAGTAGTCCTTGAAGGGGGACTTAACCAGCGGCACGGTGTACTCGGACTGCTGTATCTTGGCCACGTCGTTCTCGAGAAAGGGAAGCCCCAACTGGCCGTCCAGGGTGACGTAGGCGTCCCTTTCTTCGGACCGGAGGGTGACTTCAACGGTGGAGTCCACCGGCAGGATGATCGGCCGGTTCGTCAAGGTGTGGGGACAGATGGGCGTGAGGAGAATCGAGGAAAGGGACGGGTAGATGATCGGACCGCCTGCTGCAAGGGAGTAGGCCGTAGAGCCGGTCGGTGTCGAAAGGATGAGGCCGTCTGCCTGGAAGGTGGTCAGGTAGGTGCCGTCCACCCTTACCTCGAGGGTGAGAATGCGGGCCAGGGCGCTCTTGTTGATGACCACGTCGTTCAACAGGGATTCCTCTGTGATGCAGGTTCCCTGGCGGAGGATCTGTGCCTTCAACATCATCCTGCGGTCGATCCGGTAGTTGCCGTTCAGCACCTGCTCGAGGACGGGAAACATCTCCTCGATCGTTACCTCTGAGAGAAATCCCATGCTGCCGAGGTTGACGCCGAGTATGGGGACGTCCCGTCCCTTGATGAGGCGGGCCACGCTCAGGAGGGTGCCGTCACCTCCCAGCACCACGAGCATCTCGGTGGCGGTGGGCAGCTCCGACTTCGGAAGACAATCCGGGTGCCCCAGCTGTTTTCCGGTTTCCTCGTCCAGTACGGGTTGTATCTGCCTGTCGGAGAGCCACCGGACGAGGTCCGTCACGGTCTGGCTAACGTGTTTGTCCTGCTTGATCTTCGCGATAATTCCGACGCGTTCCATATCATTCTTCGGGTATCTTGGTTGACGCTCAGGCCGGAAGACCTCCAAATCTTACCCTAATAGCACACTCCGTTTGTGGCTGTCTATTGGACCCGAAGGGCAAAGGCAAAAGGTGAAAGGATAAAGGGATCGGGGATCAGGGGTCAGTCCCGCCACCCGTGCCCGGGGCTGGGAAAGCGGTGAAGACCCCAAAATGGGTGGCTGTCGGCGATTTCCATGTACAATACGAAGACCATCCCTTTGGCCTTTGCCCTTTCTTTTCCCTTTTCGTGCTCGCGCCTGAATTCGAGGACGAGGACGACGACGAGGACGAGCATAAAGATAGAGCGGGGGCCAACGGAAATTGTGTATTCCGCAGAAAGGAGGTAAAAGGAGAAAAGCGCATGACGATGTCTTTCCGGCGAATGTCCGCGCAGAGGGTGACCTTTTTCGATGAAGGACGAGATCGGCGAGCTGTTCGAAATTGAGGGGCGGGAGGAGGGGAAGGAACGACGGCCCCTTGCGGAACGAATGCGGCCGAGGTGTCTGGAAGAGGTGGTCGGACAGGAACATCTCCTCGGGCCCGGGAAGGTTTTGCGGGAGGCGGTTGAGCGGGGCAAGCTGTTTTCGATGCTCTTCTGGGGCCCCCCGGGGTGCGGGAAGACGGCTCTCGCCCATGTGCTCGCCAAGGGAACGGGCAGCTACTGGGTTGCCTTCTCGGCCGTGCTCTCCGGAGTCAAAGAGATTCGCGAAGTTCTTCGTGAGTCGGGCTACCAGTGGAGCAGAAACCGAAAACAGACGGTCCTGTTCGTCGACGAAATCCACCGGTTCAACAAGGCGCAACAGGATGCATTCCTCCCCCATGTGGAAAACGGGGGCATCCTGTTGATGGGCGCGACCACCGAAAACCCTTCCTTCGAGATCAACAAGGCGCTCCTGTCGAGGACAGAAGTGCTGGTGCTCAACCCTCTCAGCCCCCCCGAGATGGCCCGTATTGTCCGACGGGCCCTGGAAGATCGAGAGAGGGGCCTGGGCGGGTTGGGCCTCAGTATCGACCAGGACGCCTTGGAGGTTCTCTGCAAGGCCTCCCAGGGGGATGCACGCCGCGGCCTGAACGCGCTCGAGGTTGCAACGACCCTCCTCGAAAACCGAGGGCCCTCCGACCGGACGCTCCGGGTTGAAGATGTCCGGGAGGCCCTGCAGAGCCGCGCCCTGTATTATGACAAGGCCGGGGAGGAACACTACAACCTGATCTCAGCCTTCATCAAGAGCCTGCGCGGAAGCGATCCGGATGCTGCGCTCTACTGGATGGCCCGTATGCTGGCGGGCGGTGAGGACCCTCTGTTCATTGCGAGACGAATGGTGATCTTTGCCTCCGAAGATGTCGGCAATGCGGACCCAACAGCCCTGTCCGTGGCCCTCTCCGCGAAAGAGGCCGCTCATTTCGTCGGTCTCCCCGAGGCGGCCCTGAACCTGTCGCAGGCGGTCACCTACCTGGCCACGGCGCCGAAGAGCAACGCCAGCTACCGGGCCCTGTCCGGAGCGCAGCGCGCGGCCCGCGAGCACGGCTCCCTGCCCGTTCCTCTGTCCCTGCGAAACGCCCCCACCGGGCTAATGCGCAACCTCGGTTACGGGCGAGACTACGAATACCCCCACGACGATCCGGACGCGGTCGTCCCGGCGGAATACCTTCCGGACGAGCTTGCCGGAACGGTCTTCTACCGGCCCACGGACCGGGGGTACGAAAAGACGATCCGGGACCGGCTGACCCGTTGGCGAGAGATCCGTCGAGGGAAGGCGAAGAAACGGCGAGGCGGCACTTAGCAGACCGTTGAAGAAGTGGCTTGGAGGCTGTTGCATGACCACAGAGGAACCGTGATGGTCCGTACCCCGGTTCATCCCGACAAGCAGAGGGGTCTTCTGGAGAGATTCGAGCGGCTGGGGATTCTCGAGAGGGATCTTGAGGAACGGTTCGTGCGTGCCTCCGGCAAGGGGGGCCAGAAGCTCAACAAGACCTCCAGCTGTGTGTGGCTCACCCACAAGCCCACGGGGATCCTGGTCAAGTGCGAAGAGAGTCGCTCCCAGGCCCTGAACCGGTTCCTGGCACGCAGGAGGCTGGCCGACAAGCTAGAACACCAAACAGGCGAGAGACAGGAAGAAGAGGAAAAGGCCCGCGAGAGGATACGGCGGAACAAAGGAAGGGCCAAACGAAGGGTACGGAAGAAGCTTGCCGTATCGAAAGGAGAGTCTGAGGCTGGGTGAGTGCAACGCCGCAGATGGCCCTTTATCGACAGCCTCCTAATGGGCCCGGTCGATGACGAAATGGGCGAGGCCGATCAGGGACTGCCGTTCCTCTCCCGCCGGAAAGGCTGAAGCCACCTCGACGGCCTTGTCGATGTGGTCTCTTGCGGCCTCGTAGGTCGAGGCAAACCCGTCGTTCTTCTCGATGAGATTTTTCGCTCGGCCGAAGGACTGCTCCCTGCCCTCCGGCGGTCCGTGGAGGAGTTCGAGCAGGGCCTTACGGTCCCCATCTCCGCAGCGGCTGAGGGCGGCGATCAGGGGCAACGTAAATTTCCCCTCACGGAAGTCCGCGCCCACTTTCTTGCCCAGGATGCTTTCATCGGCCGTGTAGTCGAGCAGGTCGTCGGCCATCTGGAAGGCCATGCCGAGTTCGAGGCCGAACCGGGACATCGGCTCGACGAGTTCTTCCTTCTTCCCGGGCAGCGCACCGATATGGCAGGCCGTGGAGATCAGCTGGGCCGTCTTGCGCAGGATGATTTCCCGGTACTGTGACTGCTCCATTTCCTTCACGCCCACGTTCAGGAACTGGAGCAACTCTCCTTCCACGATTGCGTTGAGGGTCTTGTTCACGACGCGGAGCGAAGGGAGGCCGCCGGCCTTCAGGATGATCGAGAAGGCCTGCGAGAAATGAAAATTGGCAGTCAATACCCCTGCGTCGTCCCCCCAGACGAGGTGCGCCGCCGGCCGGCCCCTTCTCAGGGTGGCCTCGTCGACGATGTCGTCATGCAGAAGGGTGGCGTTGTGGATCAGCTCCACGGATGCGGCCAAAGGGATCCTCTTGCTCGCCGGGGTTCCGCAGAGACGACCGCTCAAGATCGTCAGCATGGGGCGGAAACGCTTGCCCCCGGCAGCGAGGATGTGCTCGCCCACAGAGGACAGAAGAGGGATGCGGGAGTCGGCTCCTTCCTCGTGAAGGACCCCCTCAACGGCCTCCAGGTCGTCTTGGACGTAATCGAATACTGCCTGTATGTTCATGGGGCGCAGGCCCAGGGTGTTCGCTCGTGGTTTCTGCTATAGCCTTCGCCGAAGAAAGGCCTCAATCTCGCAGTTTACCGCCTTGTCAGGCTTTGGACAAGTACCCCTGCCGGAGCAGGGGGTTCTCTGTGTCCAAGGGTCTACAGATTGGATGGTGTGGGTGTCCCGGCGGATGCACCGCGGGCAGGATCCCTCGGAAGGTGAAAGGTCAAAGGTGAAAAGGACAAGGGGCTCAAGCAGAGAAAGGAAGGAGCTCCGGAACAGTCTTCCTAACCTTGAGCCACCGATCCGTCCTTTGTCCTTTTGCCTTTATCCTTTCTCCTCATATGCGTATTCTTCTTTGCGGATGTGCAGCCGTATGATCTTCTTGTGCAGGCCGGACCGCGTGATGCGGAGTTCCTCGGCCGTCTTGCTCACGTTGCCCCGATTCCGGCTCAGGGCGGTCAGGATGACGAGCCTCTCGTAGTGGGTGAGGCTCTCCTGGAGGCTCCTCAGTCCTGACTGAGGGGCCTCTTCTTCGGGGTCGGTATCCATTTCAAGGTGTTGGGGCTCGATCCAGCCGCCCTCGGGCGCACCGCCCATGGCCCGGTAGATGACGGAGCGGAGTTCTCGCACGTTCCCGGGCCAGTCGTGTTGCATGAGCCTCTCGGAGGCCGGCAACGAGAACCCTTTGTATCGGTAATGATTGAACTCTCGCAGGCACTCGTCCGCCAGAAGCTGAATGTCCCGGTCTCTCGTGCGCAGGGGAGGGACTGTGATCATGGTCGTGTTCAGGCGGTAGTACAGGTCCGCACGAAACCGCTTCTTGTTCATGAGCTCCTTGATGTTGGAGTTGGTCGCTGCGATGATCCGGATGTCCACCTGGATGGCCTGGTTTCCCCCAATCCGCTGGATTTCCTTGTCTTCGACGGCGTGCAGGAGTTTCGATTGGAGCCGAGGGGGTATCTCCCCGATCTCGTCGAGGAAGAGCGTTCCGCCGTTCGTGAATTCGAACTTACCGATTCGATGCTGGATCGCTCCCGTGAAAGACCCCTTACGGTGGCCGAACAGCTCGCTCTCGAGCAACCCCTCGGAGAGGGCAGCGCAGTTCACCTTCACGAAGGGCTTGTCACGTCTCTTGCTCAGATCGTGGATCGTTTCCGCCACCAACCCCTTGCCGGTCCCGCTTTCGCCCAGGATCAGGACATTCGCGTCCCTCTCCGCAGCATGCCGGATCTTTGCATAGACCCTCTGCATAAGGAAGCTCTGTCCCAGAAGCCTTCCCAGCCTGGCCTTCCGGACCCGTTCGCTCTGGATCGTTTCCGTCCATTGCTCGAGCTTCTGCCTCTGCAGGGCCCGTTCGAAGATGACCGAAAGCTTGGCCAGGTCGATCGGCTTCACGAGGTAGTCTTCTGCGCCCTGACGGATACAGGCCATGGCCGTGTCGACCGTGCCTTCCCCGCTGATGATGACGATTTTCGTGTGCTTGGCCGACCGGAGACAGTACTCCATCAGGGCGAGCCCTTCGGAGACGTTGTTCGTAGGGGGCAGGGCGAGATCCAGGAGAACGAGATGAAAGCTCTCTGCCTTCAGGCGCTCCGACGCTTCGGGCGCCGTGTTACAGGATGTGACCTGGTAGGCTTCCTGTCGCAGGAACGACTCCAGAATCCGGCACAGGGAGGCGTCGTCTTCGACGACGAGGACCCTGGTCTTCGCCTTTTCCAGCTCCGGGTATTCCTGGGCACTCTGCATTGCCTGGGCCTCCTTGAGGGTCTTGGCAACCTGTGGGAAACCAGGAGAGAGCTGCGGCCCGTGAAGACCCATGCACGTGCGGTTGAAGGGTTCTTCCGGCCGCCTCCGGGAAGCACCACTGCAAAACAGGGGCCAGTCAGGCCCTGTCGCGCGCCCTGTCTCCTGGTATCGAAGAATCCCCTGGGTCGGGGTTGTATCTGAAGGACGAGGAGGACCAAATCGCCGCAAGAGGCTTGAGGCCGGTGAAGGACGGCTCGAGAAGCGCTGGCAAGAAACCCGGCTCTTCGGTAGGATGCGAGAGGCGAACTCCCCCTGAACGATTTTCTATCAGCGGAGTCGTCTTTTTTCAAGGAAAATCTGTATTTGTTCCGTCAAAACCTTCCTGGCCGGAGAATGTGGGGGGCAGGGCATGATCGTGATTGCAGACAACGTGCAGGCGAACCACGGGGCCATTCAGACGGCGGTGCAGCGTGGCGATCCCGGGCCCGTCCGGTCGCTGGCCCGCCGCATAGAGGCGGCTGGGGCACGGATGCTCGATATCAGCGTGGGCCCCCCGGGACGGGACGGAGCGCGAAAGATGGCCTTCCTCGTTGAGGCGATCCAGTCGGTTACCGATCTGCCCGTGCTCATCGACACGGCGGATGCGGATGTCGTGGCTGCGGGCTGTCAAAAAACTCCTGCCTGGTATCGCAGAATCTCCCCCGGGGAGGGTGCTACCAAGAAGCCCGGCTCTTCGGTAGAATATGGGAGGTGATTCCCGGCGGCGGGAACAAGGGCAACAGGAGATGCAAGAGACAATGAATACCCCCGAACAGAGCGGAGGCGACCGGAAGCGGTTCTTGTGCATCCATGGCCATTTTTACCAGCCTCCGAGGGAGAATCCGTGGCTCGAGGCCATCGAGGTGGAAGACTCGGCTGCCCCGTACCACGACTGGAACGAACGGATCTGCGCCGAATGTTATGCCCCGAACGCGCATGCCCGTATTGTCGACGGGTCCGGGCAGGTCCATCGGATGATCAACAACTACGAGTGGATCAGCTTCAACATTGGGCCTACGCTGCTGGCCTGGATGGAACGGCACGGGCGCCGGACCCTGGAGGCGATCCTGGAAGCGGATCGGAAGAGTATGGAGAGGTGCGGGGGGCACGGGAACGCCATCGCCCAGGCCTACAACCACACCATCCTCCCCCTGGCCCGCCGAAGGGACAAGGTCGTGCAAGTGCGTTGGGGAATCGGGGCCTTTCGGCACCACTTCGGCCGGGAACCCGAAGGTATGTGGCTCCCGGAGACGGCGGTCGATACGGAGACGCTGGAGGTCCTCGTCGAAAACGGCATCCGCTTCACCGTGCTGAGCCCGCGCCAGGCCGGAAGGATCAGGTGGGTCGGCTCGGGGGAGCGAGGCATCCTCGAGAGCCTTCCCGTGGACACGAGACAGGCCTATCGATGCCGTCTGCCCTCAGGGGGGGAAATCGCCCTGTTCTTCTACGACGGGGAGACAGCACAACGGATTGCCTTCGAGAAATTGTTGAGGGACGGCGAGCAGTTCTTCCGACACATGAAATCCCGGTTTGATCCCGGCCGGCCGGAATCGCAACTCGTGCATGTGGCCACGGATGGAGAGACCTTCGGGCATCACCATCGGTTCGGGGAGATGGCCGTGGCCTACCTCATCTCCCGTTTGGAGGGGGAGGAAGAGATCCGTCTGACCAACTACGGTGAATTCCTCTCCTTGCATCCCCCTGTATCGGAAGTGGAGATCGTAGAGAACAGTTCCTGGAGTTGCGCACACGGGGTGGAGCGCTGGCGGTCCGATTGCGGATGTCGTCCCAGCGGATCCTCGGCCCACCAACGCTGGCGCGGGCCCCTCCGGGAGGCCTTGAATCACTTGAAGACAAAGCTGGATGAGGTTTTTGAACGAGAGGGCCTGGAGCTATTCCTCGACCCCTGGACCGTCTTCGAAGCGTACGTCAACGCCCTGCTCAGTCGCGGCGAGGAGCGGGTCCGCAAGTTCGTTGCAGAGGTCGCTTCCCGGGACCTGACGGAAGAAGAGGCCACACGGGCATTGAAGCTGCTCGAGATGGAAAGGCACGGCCAGCTCATGTTCACGAGCTGTGCCTGGTTCTTCGATGAGATATCCGGGATCGAGACGGTCCAGGTTCTTAAGCTGGCGGCCCGGGCAATCCAATTGGCGGAAAAGAACTTCCATGTCCTGCTTGAAGAGGAGTTCCTGGGGTTGCTCGAGCAAGCCCCGAGCAATCACCCGGATATCCGGAACGGAAGGGAGTTGTGGAAGAAGGAGGTTAGGCCCACCGTCACGGACCTCGAGAGGGTGCTGGCCCATTTTGCCATCAGCCTGATTTTCAGACAGGATCCGCCACCCCTGGTTGGACATGCCTATAAGGTGAACCGTCTCGATATGTCGATCCGGGAGACGGGCCATGCCCATTTCGTGGTGGGCTCAGCAGAGGTCTTTTCCTTCGTTACCCTGGAGAAGGCAAGGAGGATATTCGCTGTGGTGCATTTTGGCGGCATGGACGTGCAGTTCTTCTGGATGCCCCACAGCGAGTCAGGCAGTTATGAGGCCCTGAAGAAGGAACTCACGGGTGTGTTCCAAAACGGTTCTATGGGCGACCTTTACCAGCGTCTTCTCGAAAGTTTCCGGGGGCCGACCCACCAGTTGCGGGACCTCTTCCGGGACGAGCAGCGAAAGATTGTCGAGGATACCCTCAAGGATCGCGTCGAGGATTACCAGGTCATGTTCGAAAAGCTCTTCGACCAGGATGATGCCCTGCTGCAAAGGCTTGCCGCCCTGAGATATCCGATTCCCGAGCCGATGAAGATGGCTGCAAAGGTGTCCACGGAGAGAAGGATCCGGGAGTTTGCCAGGCGCCTGGAGAGTCCGGAGGATCTGCAGGGATTCTCACAACTCCTCGATCAGGCCAGGCAGTGGGGGTACCGGTACGAAGCCGGGGAATGGGAGCGGCTCCTTCTTGTGCTCCTCGAGGAGGCTGTACGGGGTTTGTTAAAAACGGACGACATCAGCGCGACTCTGGAAAAGGCCGGGTACATCCTGGAAGCGGCCGAGGTTTTGAAGATCAAGCTCAATCTTTGGAACGCCCAGAACCTTTACGTTCTGGCCTGTAACCAGCGGGCGTCCTTCCTGGAGGCTCACAAGGAGGCCGTGACCTCCTTTGCTTCGCGCATTCAGTTGAACCCTGGCGTCCTTTCGCTGGGACCCGCGCCCAAGCCGGATTGACCTCGATTGCGCAGCATTTCCGTTCGCGCTCAGAAGGCAACTGCGGAATCGTCGAATTCTCCCCAGACTTCGCGCAACACGTCGCACATCTCCCCTAGGGTGGCATAGGCCCTGACGGCCAAGATGATGGGAGGGATCAGGTTCTCGCTCGTACCCTCGGCAACCCTTCGCAGGCCGGACAAGCTCGATTCCACGGCCTTTGCATCACGGGATGCCTTCAATTCGTTGAGCCCTTTGGTCTGCTCTCCCCGGACCGCCTCCTGGTCCACGGAAAAGATTTCGCCCCCCTGCTGTCCGGGTCCCCCGGCCACCGACTTCTCGAAGCGATTTACGCCTACCAGCACCTGCTCTCCCGAGTCGACCGCCTTCTGAAAGCGGTAGGCCGCCTCCTGGATCTCTCTCTGATAGTATCCCTGCTCCACCGCCGCGATCGCTCCTCCCATCGCCTCGATTCGGTCCATCTCCTCCTTTACTTTGCGCTCCAGCTCCGCCGTGAGCCACTCGACGTAGTAGGAGCCGCCCAGGGGATCGGTCACATTCGTCACCCCGGTCTCGTGGGCGACGATCTGCTGGGTTCGCAAGGCCATCTGCTGAGCGAATTCGGTCGGTATGGCGAGCCCTTCGTCGAAGCACGACAGGGCGAGGGACTGGACCCCGCCGAGGACGGCCGCGAGGGCCTGGTAGGCGGCTCGCACGATGTTGTTCTCCGGCTGCTGGGTGGTCAGGCTGGAGCCGCCGGTTTGCGTGTGTGTTCGCAGCATGCAGGAGCGGTCCGATTTCGCGCCGTAGCGCTCGCGGATCAAGCCTGCCCATATCTTGCGCAGCGCACGGTACTTGGCCACTTCTTGGAAGAAATCGTTGTGGGTGTTGAAGATCCAGGAGATGCGCGGGGCGAAGTCGTCGATGGCGAGTCCCCTTTCCAGAACCGCTTCGACGTAGGCGATGGCGTTCGCCAGGCTGAAGGCCATTTCCTGGACCGCTGTGGAGCCGGCATCCCGGATGTGATAACCGCTCACGCTGATCGCATTCCACCTGGGGATCTCCGTCGCGCAATAGGCCATCAGGTCTGCGGCAAGCCGAACGGACGGTCGCGGGGGGTAGATGTAGGTCCCACGGGCCACATATTCCTTCAGGATGTCGTTCTGCACCGTACCGCTCAGCTTGTCGGGAGAGACGCCCTGCCGTTCGGCAACCACCACGTACATGGCGAGCAGGATCGCTGCAGGCGCGTTGATGGTCATCGAGGTCGTGACCCGGTCCAAGGGGATCCCTTTCATCAGGGACTCCATGTCCCGCAACGAGTCGATGGCGACGCCGACCTTACCCGCTTCCCCTTGTGCCAGGGTGTGGTCCGAGTCGTAGCCCATCTGGGTGGGCAGGTCGAAGGCCACACTGAGTCCTGTCTGGCCCTGTTCGAGGAGATACTGGAATCTCTCGTTGCTTTCCTGCGCCGTTGCGTATCCTGCGTACTGTCGCATCGTCCACAGACGCGTCCGGTATCCGGTGTCATGCAGGCCCCTGGTGAACGGGAACTGGCCCGGGTCCGCCATATCGTGAGTACCCTTGTCCTGTTTGGTGTAGAACCTCTTCAACGGGATCCCTGACGAATTGCAGACCGGGTCACCCGCCCCCTGGTTTCCTGCCGCATCTTTCGCCTGTTCACCGGCGTTTCCTGGGGTTCCCTTTTCCTGGTCTGCCATGAAGAGCGTCCTCCTTGCCCGGGAATGAAGATCGATGGATTTTTCGCAGCATAACCGTTTACACTGATAAAGATGACATTTTCCCCATGAAGGGATGCAAAATCCATCCCCTCGTGAGCCGATGATGCCATCACCGGTCGCACCTTGACAGCGCCCGGGCTTACAATCTAGGTTACTAATTCCTTGTTGGCAAGTGTCGAGGCAGAAGAGTGATTTCGGGGCGAAGGGGGGTTCAGATGGCTGCAAGTAAAGGGAAGAAGGGCAGGACGAAGAAGAATACACAGGGCAGAAAGTCCCGCCTCTGGCTGCGGGACCTGCTGAACATCCTGGGTGGTCTCCTGGCCGGTGTCCTTGGGTTCTGGATCGTGCAGGAGGTACGGGTCAGTCGGACGACAGAGGATGCCTCTCAGAGGTATCGAACCGTGATTCAGGAGGACCTGCCGGTCCTCAAGCAGGCCTCCGAGGAATACGAAGCCCTCGTCGAGAACGAGGAGAATGTTCCGGAGGCCCTTCAGGGGGTGGATATCACCGGGGCCCTGTACAGGCTGGACGCGTACAAGACGGTTCATGACGACCTGCCCGGCCTGGATGCGGAGGCGAGGCCCCTGCTCCTTTCCTTCTACCTCAACCTGAGGGACGCCGAGCTCTTGAGGAAGCTTATTGTCGAGCAGAGAGAGCATCCACAGGAGATGTCCCAGATCCTCACCCGTGAGTTTTTGCGAACACTTCACGAGGGGACCCAACTCGTTCCGCGACTTCTCTGGGCCCTCGGCCCAGACGAAGAGGCAAAAGGCAAGTGAGAGGTCAAAGGGTTTCATGTCTATCAGGAGAGAAATCGAGCTCAAGCTTCGGCTGGAGGGCAGGGCACAGTACGACAAGCTCTGCCGAGAGATGGGTACGCCCGCGGATGCGTGGGAACAGATCAATCATTACTTTCGGTCGGAGGACGGCAGGATACCGGGAGAAGAGGGCGTCATCCGGATTCGTCTGGAGAGGGGCAAGGCCATCTTTACCGTAAAGTTGGGGGCCTTGAAGGACGGGCTGGCAAGCGCCCAGGAATACGAGGAGCCCTGGCGAGGCCCCCTGGAGGAGATGCCATCCCCGTCGATCGCGATGTGGGATGCCGGGCATGCAGGCCTCCAGGCCTTGGAGCAGAGGTTCGGCAAACGCTTTCCCCTTGTGTGGGTCGGCAAGATGATCAACCAGAGAAGGCTCTACAGGACCGCCGAGGGCCTTTGCATGGAGGTGGACGCAAGCAGGTATCCGGACGGGGAAGAAGACTATGAAGTAGAGGTGGAAACAGACGACCCGGAACGGGACCGAGGCCTTCTGGAGGCCCTCCTCGACAGATTGGGCGTGCGTTTCGTACCCCAGCCCGCCACGAAGTACCAGCGCTTCTTGGAGCATCTAGCAGGCTGTTGAAGAAGACCCATCTTCGGCGTTGCGCTCATCACTCTAGGTGAAAGGTAAGAGGAAAAGGTGAAAGGTACGGATCAAGATCTTAGGAGGAGATTCAGGGGAAATTCGCGTTTCGCCTGTTAAGGATGCTTCTCCAAGACATTAACCACCCTTTTACCCTTTTCCCTGTGGTGGGGTACTCGGGGGCAGTTCGGGGCTATTCGACAATCACCAAATCATCCGGGAAATCGGTGATCTTTTCGGTGCCCTGGTTCGTGACGAGGTAGACGTTCTCCAGGCCGATGCCGCCCTTTCCGGGGGGGAAGAGCTTTGGCTCGATCGCGATGGTCATGCCGGGGCGGAGGGGCTCTTTGAACCCGGAGGCAAGCACGGGCCATTCGTCGAGTTCGAGGCCCACGCCATGGCCCAGGAAGTGGACCTTGTTGTCGTTGCAGCCCATGAAGTGAGGCCAGAAGGGGCTCGTGTCCTCGAAGGCCGCTACGACCTCTGCATAGACCTCGTTGCAGGGCCTCCCGGGCTTCAGCCTGCGAACGGTCTCGTCCTGGATTTTTTGGCAGAGCCGATGGGCCTCGATCCACTCATCCGAGAGGGACCCAAGCGCGAAGGTACGGGTCTTGTCGACGAAGTAGCCGTTGTAGCCGAAGACCACGTCCACGAGGATGGGCTCGCCCGGCTCGAGTTCCTTGCGGCCCGCGCCCTGGGGCAGGGCAGGGTAGAGGCCGAGGGCCCCTACGGGCCCGTCGAAGGGCGTCGGCGAACAGGCGCTTGTCCCGCTGACCACGGGGCCGTAGTACAGGTCCTGGTTCCATCGGCGTAAACGTAACAGCCCCTGGTGTTCACGGCATCGGAGGGCGAATTCGATCCTGGCCGAAAGATCGAGTTCGGTTCGAGACTCCCGGATCATCCGGGGAATCTCTGCAAACACCTCTGCGTGAAGCGCGGCCGCCTTGCGCATGAACCCCAGCTCGAAAGGGGATTTCGTCTGGCGGACTCTGCGGATCAAGGCCGTGGCGTCCTCCAAGTCGGTCTGAGCCAACTGTTTCTGCAGCTGGAGGAATTCCTTGGTTGGCAGGACGTCCATTTCCAGGCCGACGCGCGCCCCTTTCTTCCCGGCCACCCGTTTGCCAAGCGCCTGCAGGCCCGGGTACGGCCGGATCTCCCGCAGGGGGGATTCCCGTCGGGCGCGCTCGAGGCTGCGCTGCACCCACAAGACGGGACTCTCCTCCGAGGGGATCCACAGATACCCATTCTGTGCCGTGCCGGAGAAGTAGAAGATATCCACGGGATGACACACGAGAGCGCCGTCGAACCCCTGCTCCCGGAGGAGGCTCTGGAACAGGGCGATCCTTCTCTCGACCTCTGCCGAAGGCGTCAGAAAGTCGCGATAGATTTCTTCTGCTCTACTCATCATGCCTCCCTGATCCCTTCATGAGGGTTGCCGGATCGTTTGTCAAGGAATAGGGGATTCGTTATCCTGACCGGATGGACAGAGAAAGAAACAGGCTCACCTAAGGAACTAGAAAGGCCATTCTCATGACAGGACCTGACAAGACCCCTTCCGCAGGGGAGTTCGTGAAGATCGTGACCCATGACGATTTCGACGGGGTCGTGTCGGCCGCACTGTGCAGTCTTGCGAACAGGATCGATAACTTCATGTTTTCCGGACCTGTGTCCATCCTGGACCCTGGCCTCGAGGTGGGAGCGGACACGATTGTCTGCGATCTGCCTCATCATCCCGCCGCCGGGCTCTGGTTCGACCACCATATTGGGAATCTCGAAGACTATCGCCTCAAGGGGGGTGATCCAGAGGCCGTACGAGATACCTTCGGGGAGGAGAAGAGCTGTGCCAGGGTGATATACCGTTATTACCAGGAGCAGGGGTTCGCCTTCCCGGCGTTCATGGGCACGACGGTCGAGGAGACGGACACGGTCGACAGCTTTGACTACAAGGACCTCGAGGATTGGCAGCGCGAGACGCCCGGCAAGCTAATTTCCGACTCGCTTCGAATCACCTTCCGTTCGCGGGGAGAGCGAAACCGGTACATGCGTCATCTCATCCGCAGAATCCGCGAGGCCCCTCTCGAAGAGGTGCTGTCCGACCCGGAGGTCGAGGAGAAGTCCCGTCTCTACAGGGAGATGGAGGAAAAGAGCCGTTCCCTCATCGAGCGGATGGCCACCTTTCTGCCCGAGGATGCGGAGCAGGAGGTGGTTCTTCTCGACACTACGGGCCTCAAACATGCACCGTACATCATCAAGAGCCTGGCCTTTCTCTCTTACCCGAAGGCGGTGGCGGTTCTCGAGGTGAAGTGCATGTTTCGTCAGAAACGAAAGACCAATGACCTTTCGTTCTCCATGTCCCTGAGCCCCAGCCTGGAACTCAGCTCTTCGGAGAAAGATGTGGGGGAGATCATGCGCTCCCTGAACATGGGCGACGGACACCGGGGGGCCGGGGCCGGCAGGGTACAGTGCAAGTCCAAAGCAGAGATGATCAAACAGAAAGAACAGATCCTCGAGAAGATCCTCGGCATGTGGGGGAATCAGCGGGCCAAATCTCTGGAAGCGGGTCCCTCGGGGGAAGGGCGTTCCGAGTAGGGGGGAACTTTGGAGTCGCTCGAGGCCACGCTGCCGTATCTGGTCCGGTACTCCTACCTGGGGGTATATGGGCTGATCCTCCTGTTCAGCACTGCGCTGCCCTTTTCGAAGACCCTCGTGATCGTGGGTGCAGGCATCCTGGCCTCCCAGGGCATCGGCAGCCTTCCCGGCTACCTCATGGTTTCGCTCGCAGGACTCGTGACAGCGGACAGCGTCTACTACTCGCTGGGCTATCTCTTCGGGGAAAGGGTATTGGGATGGAAGACCGTTTCGGGACCGCGAAACCAGCAGAGATTCCGCGAGGCGGAAGCGCGCTTCCGAAGGCATGATGGGTTCGCCGTCTTCTCGGCGCGTTTCCTTCCTTTTCTCAGGTGCCCCATCTTTGTCGTTGCCGGGATGAGCCGGATGTTCCCCTTGCGATTTCTCCTGGCGGATTTCCTGTCGGCCTGCCTGCTCGCGCCCGTGGCGATCTCCTTGGGGTACTTCTTCGGGGAGAACCGCGAGTTGCTCGTCCGGTACATCAAGGGGGGAGAATACGTCCTGGCCCTGGTCGTGTGTCTCTTGCTGGTCTTCCTGTTCTTCTTCCCGAAAAGGCCAAAGAGCGACTAGCCGTCTATACACAGACGCGTCACCAGGTCGAAGAGGACCCGAACGCCGAAGAAGAACCCCTCCACCGGAATTCGTTCGTTGTGCCCGTGCATGAGATCGATGAAATGGAAGCCTTCCGGCAGCTTGACGGGAGAGAAGCCAAAACACCGGGTGCCCAGTCGGCTGTAGTGGCTTGCATCGGTGAATCCCGGAACCATGTTGGGGACCACGACGGCAGATGGGTCGTGGTGGCGCAGGACATCGCTCATGGCTCCAAGGATCGGGTCATCCGGCGGTGTAGAGACGGCCGGTTTGAACTCGAGGATCTCGATTTCGTAATCGTCTCCGATGACGGCCGTAACCTCCCGCAGGAAGTCCTCCCGGGTCTGTCCCGGCAGGACACGGCCGTCGACCTCCAGGGTGGCCTCTGAAGGGAGGACGTTCACCTTCTCACCTCCCCGGATGATCGTCGGGTTCGCGGTGTTGTGGAGGGTCGCATAGAGCATGCGGGCCAATCCCTTGTCCGGGATGATCTTGTCGAGGATCAGCCGGCTCAAGCGCCGGTTCAGCACCTGCCGGAGCACCAGCCCCTTCGGGAAGGGTTGATGGCCAGCCATGGTTTCGACAAAGACGGCAGCCTGCGGTGTACAATGGAACGGGAGTCTCTGCGACCCGAGTCTCTGAGCCGCCTTTCCGATCTTACCCACGGCTCCCTCCCAGTTTGGCAGTGAGCCGTGCCCTGGTGCGCCCTTTGCCTTGAGACGCAGCCAGCAGATCCCCTTCTCGGCTATCTGTACGGGATAGAAGTGTTTCCCGTCTGCGATCCGGCTGAAGCCACCGATCTCCCCGAGGGCGTACTCGGCCCTGACCTTCTCCGGGTGTTGCTCCACGAGCCAACCCGAGCCGTACCCTCCCCCTGTCTCCTCATCCGCCACGGCCGCAAACACGAGGTCGCGTTTCAGCCCGGCCTTGTGCCGGCTGAGCAGGATGACGGTCATGAGGCTCATGATGGCCATGTGTTTCATGTCCAGCGCGCCCCTGCCCCACACGAAGCCGTCCGCCAGGACCCCACCGAAGGGGTCGTGGGTCCAGTAGGGCCTTTCCGCGGCCACCACATCCAGGTGGGCGTTCAGCAAGAGGGGCGGCAGGGAACCGTCGCCGCGGAGCCGGCACACCAGGTTCGCCCGGCGAGGAGCACTCTCCAGAATCTCATAATCGATCCGCTCCTTCTCGAGGATCGCGCCGAGGTATTCGCAGGCCTCCCGTTCGTTTCCCGGAGGATTGGTCGTGTCGAAGCGAAGGAGGTTCCGGAAGTACTCCAGGGACTCGTCGAAGACGGCCTTCCATTCGGACTCAGGGATCGAGAGGGGTTCCTTCGCCATGTTGAGCCTCCTCTTGGGGGGGGGATCCCCCTCTTGCGATTCGCATTTTTCCTGCTTTTCTGGCACCCTACAACGATTAGCTCATCCCAGCCCGCATGTTGCATGAAGCCTTCTTTCTGCTAGCGGCGTAATCACGCGAGTTCGGGCGAGTGCGGTATCCCCGAACTCTACCTCGCTACGAAGTCTTGCGCAATATGCGGGCTAGTGTCCTGTCGCAGAAATAGTGATGCACAGGTTAGCTTCGTAATTGGGGACAGCCACCGATTTCCCCACTACGCTAACCATCAATTCGGGTTCAGGAAATCGGTGGCTGTCCCCAATTACGTCTGGGACAGGACACTGGGTTGAAAGGGTCTTTCTTTAAAGCAAGAGCGGGGAATTGCCGATATTCTAGGGTGAAGGGGAGTGCGATGCCGCGCGAGAGAAAAGTCATCCTGCCGGCAAGAAAGCCGGCTCGACGTACGTACGGTCCGGGCGCCAGGCTGAAGGAGGCGGGAAAGAAGGGTTTGGGGTTTCTCGTGAAGGGGATCCCTGCCCGTTGCGCCAATGCCAGCTACAACGCCTACAGCCGGATCTACCAGGGCCAGCTCCGCATGGGCCTCCCCGTGTCGAAGAAGCTCCTGAGGAGCCAGGAAGACATTCGGAACCGGTCTGCGGCGAAACTGGCGCTCTCCCTGTATCACATCTTTTTTCACAAAACAGAGACCCGAATCCCGAGGAACGAGATCAAGCTGGTTCTGCTCGACGAAATGGACAAGGGGAGGATCCGTCTGACGGAAGACGTGATCTTCCTGAGCGAGGAAGAGCTGAGACACCTGGCATCCGCTCGTTTCCACATCCCGAGTCAAGCCCTTCACGGAATCGTTGCCGAGGCCCGTCGTCGAAGGATCCTCAAAGAGACCCTGAGAGAGCACCGGGCGCCGGCCTATTTCGAGAGTGAAATCGAAGAAAGCGAGGAGAACGGACGGGGCGACTACGAGATTGTGCACTACAGGGACTTCACAGACGAAGGTAAGTCCATCGGCTTCCGCCGGCTTGCCAGCATGGAAGCGGTGACCTCCGGGGACAACCGCCCTTCGCTCGTGATGGTTCCCGGAATCGGAGCCAACAGCGATTGTTACAACCTCAACAACCGCCACTCCATGGCAAAAGACCTTGCCGACCTGGGGTTCTGGGTCTACCTGTTCGATCCGAGAGGCATGGGGGTCAACCACGGGCAGTTCGACCCCTTCCTGACCATCGACACCCTGATCGATCACGACCTTGCTGCTGTTTCCCGGTTCATTTTTAAGCGATCTCGGGGGAAACCTTTGATTCTGGTCAGCCACAGCATGGGAGGCATCGTCTCGGAGTACATGGTCCTGAACTGGAGCCTGAGACGGAATTTCGACAGGTTGGATATGCTCACGGGGATGCAGCGGCAAAGGCTCGACAAGGTCCTTCCGCCTCTCGAAGAGGCGAACGAGTGTCTGTCAATGATCCGGGGCGTAGTCACCCTCGGAGCGCCGAAATTCTTCCAGAAGCTGACCCACCCCGTATTCCCGTACAGCCTTTGGCTGAACCATCTTTCCCGCATTCTTCGCCTTCGGAACATTCCCCTTCGGGAGGTTGTCTGGTTGCTTACCCGTGTTCCGGGTCTGCGTGCCGGGACAAAGATGGCCTTCAATATGAACGTGGCCGGGTTGAATCCCCTGATCAGCCCGAAGAACCACAAGAATGACAGAGGATTCATTCTGGATTACCTCCGGGCCTGCGGGGAGTCCTTTCCCCTGGGGCTTGGGTTCCAGTTCCTCAAGGCGATCTACAACGGGGAAGGGTTCAAGCGAATGGACGAGACCCGACTGAACTACTCGAAGCTGTTGTGCTTCTTCCCCGAGGACATCCCTCTCTTCCGTTTCTGGGGCACCGAAGACCCTCTCGCCCCACCCGCAAACACGCGTTTCGGGGACTCTTACCCTCACCGGATCAAGCAGGTTCACCATATCCGGGACGTGGGGGATCTGCGCCGGGTCGAGATTTCGCCCGAGCGGAGCCAGTCGGTCGATTTTATCGTGGAGGGTGCGAATCACCTCGATCTTCTCTACGGGAAAGCGGCAGAAGAGTTGATCCACCCACTTCTGATTCGGGCGATTCGGCAGGCCTGGGGAGGCTGGCGGTATCCAAAGGAACGCGAAGCCGCCTAGTGTGCAATTCCCTATCCCGGCTCGGTTTGTTTGGGCTCCGTCTCCCGCTCCCCCTACAAAGTCGCCCTGCACAAACCGAGCCGGGATAGGGAATTGCACCAGATGCCCCACCGCCCGCCGCCCGACTGATCCTATGGTATCTGTCGTGCCCGTGTGCGTGCCCGTGCCCGACCACCTGGCCTTAGGGTTCGCGCAGAAATAACTTCACATTTTCGCATCCCATCTTTGGGCCATCTTCAACCCCTCCTCATTCGCAAGATCCTCGAC
>RCNC010000334.1_pt1 | contig 29652 bp, 26 predicted proteins | sample 2041301 | NCBI WGS metagenome assembly RCNC01 (sample SAMN09708231, study PRJNA481090) | Marine sediment metagenome, whole genome shotgun sequencing project. | biome: marine sediment; feature: ocean; material: sediment; isolation source: Sewage treatment plant 13A marine sediment (STP13A) ... | reverse complement strand
TCCAAAGACTTGCTACCCGGTGGTTGGCCTACCTTCCGAGGCGGGATTCACACCCGCTGAAATACACGACCTTGCCCGGCCGCACAATAGTTCTGTCCCCTTTTTATTACTTTTTATTATATCTCAAAAGATTTACATTGGTTGTTCCTAACCTGAAAGCTGATCCCTTCTTGACAGCATTCCTAACACGGTTAGTGTCTCTCATCATATATCACACATTGATACATAATCTCTTCCTAGGAATCTTCCGAATCAAGTTGAAGGAATAGAGACTTCAGTGTCTGGCACGTAATATCCTGGGTAATAGGAGAAAGCCATGGATCCAAGAGTGAAATTTACATCATTGCTAACAACCACATTAGTCATCTTTGCTTTTCTTCTACTTGTGGGGTGCGCTGCATCTAAAAAAGATCAGTTCAAACAAGATATGATGGCGCAAGGTGTAAAACCTCTATCTAGCGCTCAGCTTAAAACCCTAATGGCTAATGCAACTCAGCATGAGAAACATCCAACGAAATACGAGGGTACATTTCATTACTCAGCCGATGGAACAGCGGATGGTAAGGTTTGGGGGTCTTTTGGTGAGAAAGTGTACATTGGTAATTGGTACATCAATGATCTAGGAGCAATGTGCCAGAAGTGGGAAGTTAAAGAAAGTTGTTACTTGTATTATCCTGGAAAAGGCAATAACGAATATACCAGAGTTCAAGTATCCGGGCAGCAAACTATGGCTTGGCCTGATGGATTAACTCCAGTTATCATAACATCTGGGATGCAAACGTTATAATAATTTGATGACAAAGACAGGGTCAGGATTGCCGTGGCAAACCAATCACTATGTCTCGCAAGTAATTCCTTATCTACCAGCTATAAACTTCTCAACTAATTTCTTGTTCTCGATTGAGACTTGAAGCTCAATTTCCTTTACAAGTGTCATAAATTTACTGGCAGCAGGAGATAGCATTCGACCGCGCTCACGCATAAAGCCATATTTCAGGGTCATCCATGGCTCGTAAAACGGGATAATGCTAAATTCACCAGCTTCAAGTTCACGCCTGATCTGAAATGGTGCGGCAGCACTGAAGGCATTGCTTTCAGAAATGATCTGCCTTGATTGATAGAGATCCTGGATCTCTATTGATGGTAGCATGTTCGTAGTGTTTTTTTCTGGAAACAGTTCACCAGGGAAATGGGGGGCGATGCGAATGGGGAGTTTTATGAGCACTAATGGATAATTGAAAAAATCTTTTTTGGTTACCCTTCCTTTTTCTAACAAAGGGTGACCGGTGCGACAGAAGAAGACAAATTGGTGCTGTCCTATGACTTCTGTCTCTAATTTGTCATTATTGACCGCTTCACTCAGCTCTGAAAAGCCAAGATCTACCTTCCGTTCAACGACGAGCTTCTCAACTTCATACCAGTCCGATGATGTGACTTTACATCTTATTCTTGGGTGCTCTGAAATTAGTTTTCCAATAGCACGATGACCAGATAACTCTGCTGGATAAGGAGCAAAGGCAACCGACAACTCTCCTGCACCCAGCTCTTTAAAGAGGATAATGTCACGTTCGAGTTCGTGAGTTGCTGCCAGGATTAATTCGCTATGCTTTTTAAATAATTCCCCATATGGAGTTGGGGTAACCTTGCCTCGTTGTCGGTTGAACAGTTTTACGCCAAGAGAATCTTCAAGATTCGCTATGCTCCTCGAAAAAGCAGGCTGAGAAATATTTTCTGCTTCGGCTGCTCTCCGGAATTTGCCATGCCTCAACAGAGCAAGTGCATAGATAATTTGTTGGTATTTAATCATTATGCACAAAAGGTATCATTATTAAGCCTAAAATGCAATTGTGTGTTGCTTATTTATTGCTTAAAGTGCCCGAGATGATACAGCAAATAAGTATCGGGGTATTAAGCATGGCGTTCAGCACTGAAGCTTCACGTGGAAATGAGTGTAGATATGTCGTGCCACAGGCCGTATAAGCAAATATCCGAATAGAATCTGGTTGTAAAACGAGTAAAGATGAACAATGTCTCTTGACTTGAAGAAGAGCTCAAGACGCATACCACTTATTTAGATGGAGGATTACAGATGAAAAAACTGCCTTTTCGTAAGACACTCGTCTCAGCCGCACTGGCGTTGTCAGTTGGTTGTCTTGCGAGTACAGCTGCCTACGCTGCAAAAAAACCGAACATCCTTGTTATATGGGGTGATGATGTGGGCTATTGGAATGTTAGTCATAACAACCGCGGTATGATGGGATATAAAACTCCAAACATTGATCGTATTGCCAGTGAAGGACTAAGCTTTACTGATTACTACGGTGAGCAGAGTTGCACTGCCGGGAGAGCAGCGTTCATAACCGGCCAGCATCCGGTTAGGACCGGTTTAACAAAAGTTGGTATGCCTGGCGCTGCACAAGGTCTTCAGAAAGAAGACCCCACAATTGCTGATATGCTTAAGCCACTTGGCTATGTAACAGGCCAGTTTGGTAAAAACCATCTTGGCGATCGAAACGAATTCTTTCCTACCGTTCACGGCTTTGATGAATTTTACGGTAACCTTTATCACCTGAATATTGAAGAAGAACCGGAATTACCAGATTTCCCAACCGGCGAACTCGGCGAGAAAATATCTCCCCGAGGTGTATTCAAATGTGTTGCCACCGAAACCGATGATAAAACTGAAATTCCACGTTTTGGAGCCTGGGGCAAGCAGTCTTGTGAAGATACCGGACCGCTGACCCAGAAGCGAATGGAAACCGTTGATGGTGAGTTCCTTGATGCCACAAAAGATTTTATAACCCGCGCGATTAAAGACGATAAACCATTCTTTGTCTGGTTTAACGCAACTCGAATGCATGTCTTCACACATCTTAAAGAAGAATCGAAAGGCGTGACAGGACATGGTATTTACCCAGATGGCATGGTCGAACATGACGGACATGTCGGCGAGCTTTTAGATCTTCTCGACGAACTCAATATCTCAGAGGAAACCATTGTCGTCTATTCAACTGACAATGGTGCAGAAGTTTTTACCTGGCCTGACGGTGGTACCACTCCATTTCATGGTGAGAAAGCAACAACCTGGGAGGGTGGTTTTCGGGTTCCAGCGGTAGTTCGCTGGCCTGGGACAATACCAGCTGGTAAAATAGTCAATGGCATTGTCTCGCATATGGACTGGATGCCGACACTCCTGGCAGCGGCAGGCTTAGACAACGTTAAAGAAGAATTGTTGAACGGTACCAAAGCTGGAGACAAAGAATTTAAGGTCCATCTTGATGGCTACAATATGCTTGACTACTTTAAGAGTGGCGGCGAAGGTGCCGGACCAAGAAAAGAGATTTATTACTTTACCGATATCGGTAAACTCGCCGCTGTACGACACAATGACTACAAGGTACATTTCATGGTCCAGGAAGCACATGGATTTGACGTGTGGAAAAACCCCTATACCGAGCTTGGATGGCCTTCCCTCGTGGATCTTCGTGCCGACCCATTTGAGCGTGCAATGCACGAATCCATCGGTTGGGGCCTGTGGTCGACCAAACGCATGTATGTGCTGAGTGGAGCGGCTATTATCGCGACGGATTTTTTGAAAACCTTCCTGGATTTTCCACAGCGCCAGGCACCGGGTAGCTTTAACGTTGACAATATTATCAATCAATTAGAAGCTGTTCGTGCGGCAGGGCAGTAATTTCTTATAACTTTAAAAACTCGACTGACGAATGCAGCAAATGCAGCATTCTTCAGTCGAGTAATGCCCCCCTCAGAATTGATTGAAACTGATAACCAGAATCTGTTAGATCCAGTGACATTTATCAACACTGACGCCTACCCGCCTGTTATTTAATCCACTTGGTATTTCTGAAGTTTATTCTGCAGGGTTTTTCTTGTTATACCCAGCCTTCTGGCTGCCTCGCTCTTATTACCGCCGGTCTCTTTCAGCGTCTGGAGGATAAGAGCTTTTTCTGCATCCTGTAGTGAAGCCGGTTTGTCATTATTGTTTTTTTCCGGATCTCGTGCGTATTTCTGGATAGATAGCGGCAGACTCTTTTCTGTGAGTTGCTCCCCTCTCATCAGGATTATTCCACGCTCGATGGCATTCTCCAGTTCCCGGACATTTCCCGGCCAGGGATAGGACTCCAGCAGTTTCATGCAGGAAGGGGTTACCGCATCAACCCGCCGACGGTTCTTCTCGGCAAATATTGCCACAAAATGATCAACCAGCAGTTCAACATCATTGTCTCTTTCTCGTAACGGAGGAACGATGAGCGTAACAACGTTGAGCCGATAATAAAGATCTTCACGAAATAAACCTTTCTGTACCTCCTGCTCAAGATCTCTGTTAGTGGCTGCAATAATGCGAACATCAACCTTAACCGTGCTCTCACCGCCGACCCGCTGCAATTCACCTTCCTGCAGAACCCGCAGCAGCTTGACCTGCATTGCTGGGGTTGTTTCGCCGATTTCATCCAGAAATAAGGTTCCTCCGTCGGCCTGAACAAACTTGCCGTCCCGTCGTCTATCCGCCCCGGTAAATGCTCCTTTTTCATGACCGAACAACTCCGACTCCAGTAAACTTTCAGCTAACGCAGCACAATTGACCTTTACAAACACTCCCCTGTTTCGCTCACTGTTGTGGTGCAGCGCTTCGGCAACGAGCTCCTTGCCGGTACCAGATTCACCGGTCACCAGCACGGTTGCTTCAGTTGGTGCGACGTAGCTTATCATCTCAAGTAACTCAGCCATTGGAGCAGAATTTCCGATAATTCCGCTCTCAAGAGCATGACTTTCAGGTCTGATCTGCTGTTTTTTCTCCTGGACCTGATGATGATCAAGAGCACGTTCAAGTGTTAACCGAAGTCGATCAAAATCGAGCGGTTTGGTGAGATAATCATGTGCGCCCTGTTTAATGATTTCCACCGCATCATCTACCGATGAGTAGGCGGTCATGATTACCACTGGCAAGGCCGGGTTATTCCTGTGTATATAATCAAACGCCTCACGGCCGCTCATCCGCGCCATTCGTACATCCATGAGGACAGCATCATAGGAGTGTTTTTCTACTGCCTTGACGGCAGTGTCTCCATCATCTGCCTCGACACAACGCCAGCCCCACTCTTTGAGCATATTGCAGAGCATGTAACGATGAACCTGTTCATCATCAACCACAAGAATCGTGGGCTCTCTGTTGGCACCAGTCACGACCAGACCTATGCGTTAATTTTTTTCAGCAGCCAGGCCATGTTCTCACCCAGGTGCCTCATGGTTTCCATACCCTCCTGGTCCTCGGCAACTTCGCCTTTATCGCGCCCGATGCCGATGTTCCAGTAACTTGATCCGACAATAATCATCTGGTTGATCAGGAAGAAGTGGTTCATGGTGTCGAATGCATGGATACCACCAGCGCGCCTGACAGCTACAACCGATGCACCAATCTTTCGTTTATAGAGATGATCGTTGGCACGCCCCACCATTCCGCTCCGGTCAATCAGTGCCTTCATCTCCGCCGAAACATCAGCAAAATAGGTTGGAGAGCCCAGAATAACGACATCGGCCCTGCTCATTTTGTCAACGCATTCATTGAGCATATCTTTTTTGACTGCGCAGGTTCCATCCTGTTCCTTAAAACAGACCATGCATGCCGTGCAGCCTCCCATTTTGCTGCCTGCCAATTCTACCAGTTCTGTTTTGGCTCCCGCTTCTGCCAGCGGCTCCAATACAGTATTGAGCAGCAAAGCTGTATTTCCTTTTCTTCGTGCACTTCCGCAAAAAGCAACTACTTCCATGGCAACGCTCCCGATATAGATTTAAGTAAAACAGTGTTCGTGCCACTGCGCTGGAACGCTATTGAGCACAAAACTTCAAAACCTGTCAGTGATTTTTTAACTCGAACTGATTATATAAACATGGATAAAAGACATAAACAATTATTTTAATTGACATACTGGTCAGCTCCTGCTGTCTCTTGAGCTGTCAGTTGTCACTCTCTAACAGAAGATCTGCCATGGAAACTATATTAATTTTGACAACCGGCGGTACCATCGACAAGGTTTACTTTGACGCCAAAAGTGAATATGAAGTTGGTCCTCCCAATATAAAAACGGTACTCTCTGAGCTGAATCTCTCAATTTCCTACCGAATTGAATCATTAATGAGAAAAGACAGTCTCGATATTACCGATGACGAACGTGCCATTATAAAATCAGCCGTGCAGAATGCTCCCGAGAACACCATCCTGATTACCCATGGTACAGACACAATGGTTGAAACAGGGAAATCATTGGTAGGATTGACAAGGAAAACTGTGGTATTGACCGGCGCCATCGAACCTGCTTTGTTTAAAACAAGCGATGCCCTGTTTAATATCGGCTGCGGTCTTGCAGCAGTGCAAACTGCCCCACCGGGGGTATATATTGCAATGAATGGCCGCATCTTTGACTGTCAGCAGGTCCGAAAAAACCTTGAGAAAAATCGATTTGAACCAACGGCCTGATTGTCAGAGCAACGTTGTAATACGATAACATCATTGGAGACAGCGTGGAGCGAGAATCTGTTAACAAGCTTGTCCTTTTATTTCTGGTAGTTACCATATCTGCCGTTTTCCTGACCATGATTCATCAGTTTTTGATGCCGATGTTCATGGCAGGCCTGGTTTCTGCAATGGTCAGTCCCGGTCATCAATGGGTCAGCAAGCGAATCGGCGGTCGTGAAAATATTGGCTCTATCCTGATCATTCTGGCAATCATTTTCCTTATTCTGGGTCCGCTTACTATTCTGGTGAGCGTTGTAGTAGCGCAGGCGATCAGCGTCGGGCAATCCGTCACTCCATTCGTGCAGGCCCTGATCAATGAACCGACATCAATGAGTAAGTATCTGGAAAAACTACCCTATTACGACCAGGTGCTGCCGTATCGAGACATCATCATACAAAGAGCCGGAGAAATTGTCGGAAACGTCAGCTCTTTTCTGATCAACTCTCTGTCATCGTTTACCAGATTGACCATGAGTGCTATCTTCGGCTCAATCATCATGCTCTATACCATGTTCTATTTCCTCACTATGGGAGATATCCTGCTCAAAAAAATATTATATTTTCTGCCGTTACATGACAATGAAGAACAGCGACTGCTTCGACGTTTTACTTCCGTTGCCCGGGCAACGATTAAGGGAACCCTCATAATCGGAATCATGCAGGGCGCTATCTGCGGATTCACTTTTTTCCTGGCAGGCATCAATGGTCCGGTCTTCTGGGGTACCGTTATGGCGGTCACCTCTATAATTCCAGCTTTTGGAACCGCAATTGTCTGGATACCTGCCCTGGCTATCCTTGCAATTACCGGAAATTTTACTGGAACAATCATTCTTCTGGTCGGTTGTGGAGCCATTGCCGGCAACCTCGACAATATTGTTCGCCCAAGACTTGTTGGAAAAGATACTGAGATGCATGATCTCTACATTCTCTTCAGTACACTGGGCGGAATCTCCATGTTCGGTATTCTTGGTATTATCATTGGCCCCATTATCGCAGCCCTTTTCATCACTATCTGGGAGATTTACGGTGATTCCTTTAAAGAATATCTTCCCGATGTAGGGAGCTTTATAAAAGCAGAAAAGAAAGAAGATATTTGCTCGGTCGCTGACGAGGACAAAGAGGATGAGGAAGTGGTCTGATCCACACTATTGAAGACCAGTCGATGAAATCAAACTGATCATTTGTAAACGCATCACACCTACGAAAAAGAGAACAGCTTCATGAGTTCAGATAATGAACAGATACATTTCGACATTACTCTCCGCAATGACGACCAGGTGACCATAGAGGCCGTCTCCAATAGAAATTAAATAAACCGCTGCATCAGCGAGTCTATAACCTGATCCATATTTTCTACTGTTGCTCCCAGTTCAGAACAGATCCGAAGAGCATATTCACGTTGCTGGGGGTTGTTTAAATCACTCACCCTGCCAATCCTGTGTGCGCGTCTGCCGATGCAGAAAATCATCTGTTCCTGCGGTTCAAGCTGGAGAAATTGACGGATCGGTTCCATCATTTTTCCTTTGTCTGCAGGAAGAACTCCGTCAACTTCCGAAAACAAATTCAGGACATGATCACTTTTTACCCTGCTGTTTATTCCATCCAGGTTGTCAAGAAAACAGAGCAGTTCCCTGGCTGTATCCACCTCTCCCATCTTATCAAAATTTCCATTTTTATACTGTTCGGTCAGTGGCGCAGAGCCGGGCATCGCCAGGGTACGCAAGCGGATAAAATCCGGATTTATCTGGTTCAAGGCATCGGCCGTCTCCTCAGCATTTTCGCGCCATAATGTATAACCGCCAAGACCTGGCATATAATACTCCGACAGTTCCATCCCGGCTTTTTTAATTTTTTGCCCCGCCTTGATCTGGGTCGCTTTATCTACGCCCTTTTTTACCAACTTGAGAACAGCATCAGATCCTGATTCCAGACCAATGTGAATCCTGTTAAGACCGGCATCAGCCATTTGCCTCAGGTTCTCATCACTGATTCTGGCGATGGTCTTTGAGCGGGCATAGGAGGTTATACGGGAGACCATTGGAAAGGCCTCCTTGAGGTGACACAGGATTTTAATGAGATCCGCCGGTTTTATTATCAGGCTGTTGCCGTCCTGAAGAAAAATTGATTTCATACCACCGGTAACGAATCCATAGGCAGCATGAAATGCTTGTCGATCACCGCTGCCTTTATCTATAAGACTCTGCACGTCTCTTCGAGAAACAGTACCTGACGATTTTCTCGCCTCATCGAGTATCTCAACGTAAAATCGGACGGAATCAATATCCTTGAGTACATGATCTACTGGTCGAAGACTGAATGTAGTTGATTTGTAAACCGGGCAGAACGTGCATCTGTTCCACGGACAATTACGGGTAATGCGAATAAGCAGGCTTTCGGCCTCACTGGGAGGTCTGATCGGTCCCTGTTCAAATCCGTTATAGGGTTCCACTCTTTTCATCTTGCATCCAATTAGGCTTTTTGGCCAGGTACGCTCTAGTATGATTAGCTGTAAACATATTAAATATCTGGTATCTTGTCAGCTCACTATAAGATTAATACCGTCAACAAACAACAGGAGGACCAGATGGTTACCTCAATTATCCTGATAAACGCCGAACGCACAAGAATTAACGACATTGCCGAACAAATGCAGGAAACCAAAGGTATATCTGAAGTGTACTCGGTAAGCGGTTCTTACGACCTGATCGCAATTATAAGGGTGGCAAGCAATGACGATCTTGCAGAACTGGTTACCGGAAAAATGAACAGGATTGACGGGATAACTCACACGGAAACCATGCTTGCTTTCAAGGCCTACTCCCGACATGACCTGGAGTCAATGTTTGCCCTTGGAATGTAGGTAACCTCTCAAATACCCGTAAACCTTTATTACCGATAAAGACTTCGGAGCGAAAGGCGTCACAGAGAAGGTCCAGTTGCTGACAGTGCTGCCTTTTTCTGCCGTGCTTGTCGTTTTTTCTTAACCGGGTTGACATGAGAACAGGGCACAGCTGCAAGACATTTACCACAGACATCTGCATACCCCAGGGCGCTGGGAGTTCCCATAGTCTGCCACAAATTTCTGAATTTCCTGCACTACCCTTTGTGTCATGTCCCGGCTCTTGCTTCTGCTGATTTGAAACGATCAAATACTTTTTACTTCTGTTCAAAACTGAATTTAATAACACACCTGCCATCTCCATTCACAAGGCTTTCTTCTATTGAGTGAATTGGTTTTAATCTGAGTGCCTTCATTACACCGTTTCGGATCGCCTGACAGCCACAGGCATATCCTTTCGTCATATTTGCGCTGTTTAAGGAGTCATATGCATTGCATTGACGCCCAACCCAGGTAGCTTCATTACCCAGAATACTCACCGGCTCGTTGATATACATATCATCGAAGAAGCACACCTCCCAGATTTCTTTGAAAATCGCCATTAAATCCTGAATGGATTGAGGCCGTTGTATAGCCCCTGATTTCAAGAGCATGAGCGTATATTTACGGAAAAAACGTTCGTTGGCCTCAAGATTTAACCCATTGGCTTTTTCTTCGCCAAGTTCCCTGACAACCGTGGCGTGCCAGTAAGAATCATGAAGCCACCATAGCTTCTTCACATGGTTAAGTTCTTCAGCAGATGATTCCACCGATGTTCCCCATTTTAATTGTTAAAATAATCTCAACTTCTTGTTTTAAATCCAATTTATCAGAAAAAATCAATTCGTTGCTTGATGCTGCTCGACAATTTGTTACCAGCGTATCTGATATCTAAGAAAACATCGACTTTGCTCTCCGATAACTCAGTACCATCAGAGTGCCTTGCTTGCAGGAGTTTTTCCAGCCATTGAATTCTGCTGCTCTGCGTCATCATCGGGTTCTGCTACCGGCCTATGCTGGCGCAGATGTTCAATGTCGACAGTGTCGCCGTATTTTTTGGTAATTGCCGAAAGTGCGTCCTGTCGTTTACTGAAAATATGTTCCTCACCTATTTTATCATATAATCCCGTTCGTTTAAGTACATCTGAAACCTTGAATTTTGGACGGGTTATAAAAAACTCAATACCTGCTTCTTTGAACCATTCTGACATATGTGCAAGCATCTCTTCACCGGTTGTATCAATCTGGTCAACTGCCTCAATATCAAGTATTGCAACTTTTAATTGCGGTTTATCAGCTACAGCGTTGACCAGTCGTTTCTCCAGATAACCGGCATTAACAAAATACAAATCGCCGTCATAACGAAAAAAAGCCAGGGTATCGCTGGTTTCCATACCAAACAGATGAGCATCTCGCAAGGTGCCGTCTTCATGCATGGCAACTTCAGCAAAGTGTGGGCGCATCGTACGGTAGATATAAAAGGCCAGCGATATTGCTATGCCGATATAGACTCCTTTTTCAAGATGCGGAGCAAAGTATATTGTGGTGTTGAATACCACAAAGGCCACGATGGTATCATGCCAGTTAACCTTCCAGGAATGTACCAGAGGGGCAATCTGAAATAATGATGCAACAGCTACAATAATTACAGCCGCAAGGGTTGCAATCGGCAAGTGATACATCAATGGTGTCAGGAATAACAAAGTTATGCCAACAATGATTCCAGAGACAACCGCGGCAAAGCCGGTTTTAGCACCCGCATCAAAGGCTATAGCTGTTCGTGAAAAAGATCCGGAAACCGGGTATCCCTGCATGACCCCGGCCACCAGGTTCGCCAGTCCTTTACCCACCATTTCCTGATCAGCAGAAAGACGCTGGCGGGTTTTCGAGGCAACCGCTTTTGCCACAGAAAAAGCTTCTACAAAGCTCAAAAATGCGATCATACCAGCCGGTAACATTAATTCCTTGATATGACGGGGATCATATTGGGGCCATGCGAACGAAGGAAGCCCTGCCGGCACCTCAGCGACAACGGCACCTCCCCGGTCGGCATAGCCGGATAACCAGGCGACAGTGGTAGTGATAACAACGGTAAAAAGAATCCCCGGTAATTTTGGCGTGAAGCGTTTGAAGAGAATTAACAGTATGATTGAAAAAATCCCCATGAACAATGTCAACAAATGTGTGTTCTCCGGGATGGCAACAACCAGGTTCCAGAGGGTTTCATGCAGATAGTCCCCAGTAGTAACACTGACGCCAAATATCTTGCCAAGCTGCATACTGGCAATGACAAGGGCAGCAGCATTGGTAAAACCTATAACCACAGAGTGCGACAGGAAATCGACCATAATACCCAGGCGTAAAAACCCGAGGATTAACTGAATCCCACCGGCAATTAACGCCAAGAGTGCAGCATACATAATTGTTTGCTCAGCATTCAGAGCCAGTGGCGCCAGGGCAGCGGCAGTCATCAGGGAGATAACGGCAACCGGCCCATTCTGAAGCTGCCTGGAAGAACCAAAAATCGCTGCGACAATGGGAACTAAAAAAGATGCATACAATCCATAGTGTGGAGGCAGACCGGCAAGTTGCGCGTAGGCCATAGCTTGAGGGATGAGCACCAGGGCCACAGTAATTCCGGCAATGATATCTGCCTTCAGTATCGCAGGATTTTTCAAATCACCAATCCAGGAAAGGAAAGGAATAAAACGCAGCTTCGCTTCATTAAGCGTTTCAAACAGAAATGTTTTCATATCTTTTCGTATGCAATTCTGGATTATCAATATTCACAGTTTGTTATCTAACTACATGGCATTTAGTATAATCACTCAAAGTGTGGCCGGCAAAAATACTCTGCTCCCTATCCCAATCCAGATTTTCAGGATCACCGCTCTCATTAACGCAAGAATTTACGGGGTAATTAGTGGACAAAACATATGGGAGTGAGCCGGTATCTTAGGTTTGATTTTTCCTGCTGTTAATTAAGATTTCCACCAATAATTTGAAGTTACTGGTGGAAATCCTGGCGGAACATATGAGGGTGCAGTTGTAGTTCTGGAGGCAAACTTGCTCTCCAGAGAAAGACCTGGATATCTGTTTATCAATCGAGTTGCGGAATAGTTATTTCTTTTCCATTGCTGGCAGCCGACACGTATGCGGTATAAACTGTCAGGATTGTATCTGCAGCAAGCAGGCTGTTTGACTGAGGTGCAGCTCCCGTGGCTGTGCACTGATAAAAATCCTGTGTTTCGCTCTGGTAACCTGTATACCAATCTTCATCCGGTGAGATATTCGACCAGCCTTCTTTTGTCTCGATCTTCTCCACAACATAAATATCCTGGAACTGGGATCCCCTGGGATTAAATGACTTCATTGAATTGTTCGGATTAATGTTGACGATGGTGCGATGGTTGTTTGCCGTTATTTCAATCCAGTTATGAACACCGCCAAGCACCAGCTCCGAGGCAAAAATATCTGCAAACATTCCATCTTCAAAAACAATATGCATCGACCCAAAATCCTCTATATCGGTGTACCCCGTTTTTATAAATCCCAGATCGCGAAACTTCTCAGAGCGCGTTACTGAATGGACCCGTGCCGATACTGTTACCGGACGAATAGGTTTGCCCTGTGAAACCATCCCCTCGATTTGTTTCAGGTAGAGTACTGCACCAAGAGGATGCACCGCTTTGCCCATGATTGATCCGCCACCGGAGCATGACCATATACCATAAAACGGTGAGTGAGACCCAGAGTGGGATTCCTCGCCATGCATCCAGAGAATCTGGGCTCCCGTCTTCTGGAGAATCTCTTTCTCCTTCTGTATTCCTGGAGCATATACCCAGTTTTCGGCGTAACATATCTGCCCTTGGCTCTCAGCTTCAGCCTTCAACAGGTTCTGAACACTTTGAATTGCCTGCTGCAAACCTGCCTGCCGGTCGAAGGTATCTCCTGAAAACTGTTCATCACCCTGACCAAAATATCCGGTAAACGGTTTTTCGATAATCACATATTTATCCTGTTTCAGGGCCTCTATGCCGATATCTTCATGCGTTGAGGGTGGTGTGCAAACATGGATCACATCACTCTCAAAAATGAGTGATGCCAGGCTGGAAAAGGGTTTCAGGCTGTTGTCTTCTGCAAACTTCAGACAATTCTGCTCAGTAGGTGAATAGACGCCAACAATCTCTGCCTGTACCCCATAGACCTTTCGAATTGCCTCAATATGAAAACGTGCAGCAAACCCTGATCCGACTATTCCGGCACGAACGGTTTTTGTTGAATTACTCATCATTTCTCCTTTTTAACAGGATCATAATTTTAAGTTTAAGCAGAGCTATAACCGACTGGAACCACTTGGCCTTGCTGATCAACGTCAAAATAATAAAAGAGATAAGAACGATACAGATCGGTCTTGAAATAAAGGGAAGAATCTCACCCTCAGAAATGACCAATGCCCGTCTGAAGTTGGTATCCAGCATATTCCCAAGGATCAGCCCGAGAATCATCGGGGCGATCGGATATTCCATCTCTAGCATGATAAAGCCCAGGATACCAAAGAAAACCATGACCCGGACATCAAAGATTCTGGATTGGATTGCAAATGAGCCAACCACGCAAAGTGTGAAAATAAGGGGCATTAATTTTGTCCTGGGCACCTGCAGGATCTTGACAATATATTTCACCATGGAAAGCCCGAGTACAAACATTGCACAAGTGGCCAGGAAGACCATGGCCACGACTTTGTAGACAAACTCCGGTGACTCTATCATGATTAGCGGGCCAGGGCGCACCCCATGGATAAACATGGCCGCAAGAAGTACTGCAGCCGGCGCTGACCCTGGTATCCCCAGCGACAATACGGGTATAACTGCTCCGGCGACAGCGGCATTGTTGCCGGTCTCTGAGGCAATAAGCCCCTCAACGCTTCCCTTGCCAAATTTTTCCGGCTCTGAGCTTCCCCGCTTGGCAAAGTCATAACTCACCCATGCCGCAATATCTTCCCCAACTCCAGGAATAGCGCCGATCAGCGTACCGATAAGCCCCGAACGCACGATCGTTTTTCGGTATCTGAAAATCTCGCTGAAGCTCGGGAGAATTCGCTTGATGCTCGTTTTAACCACATTAACATGGCGATATTTCATCATCGACAGGATTTCAGCAAACCCGAAGGCACCAACCATTGCAGGAATAAGATTTATTCCCCCCGACAGGTTTGTGTTACCAAATGAAAATCGTACATGGCCATGTATTCCTTCCATGCCGATCAGAGCAATAAAAATACCGAGGAAACCGGAAATCCATCCTTTAATCGGGTCTTTCGGGGCCGTCAGGTTACCGGAGATGACAATTCCGAATACGGCCAGCCAGAAAAACTCAAACGATTGGAAATTAAGGGCAAAATTACCAAGCAGCGGGGTGAAAAAAGCCAGCAGGATCATACCGATGATTGAGCCAAGAAAACTTCCGGTTGTACTTATGCCGATGGCCCTGCCTGCCTCTCCCTTCAGCGCCAACGGGTGTCCATCCATAGCTGTTGCCGCATTGGCAGGAGTGCCTGGGATATTTAACAGTATGGCACTTCGTCCCCCGCCATAAATTGCCCCTATATACATACAGACAAGGATTAAAATAGCATTTTCCGGAGGCATACTGAACGTCAGCGTGGTCATCAAGGCAACGCCCATTGTTGCCGTAAGACCAGGAAGCATACCAACTATGATTCCAAGCTGTGTGCTCCATAATACGTCGAAGATCGTCCGTATCGTCAGGAACCCCATCAAGCCGTCAAAAAAATGATTTACCCCTTCAAGCATGGTCGCCTCATGGCAGATCAACAAGAAACAGCTTTTGAAATATGATTGAGATTAACAGGGAAGCAGCCACTGCCTGAATTATTGCAAAAACAAACATCCTCTTTTGACTCAGAAGGGCGATTCCTGGCTTGAATTCAAAAAGACAGATAAAGGTGAAAATATACAGAGCAGTGCAGAGTGAATAATCAAATCGACCAAGAAAACCGATGGCATAGATGAGTGAAATAACCAGGGTTAGCAATACCCTGAAGCCGGCGCCTTGATGTCTGTTTTCACCACTCAGACCGGTTTCTTTCTGAAAAAACCTGTAACCTCCGTGGCGAATCGAGCGGACGAAAAGGATAAGCGCAAGAGAGAGAAGGATAATACCGATCATTCCCGGAACCACACCCGGGGCTGAAAACGGGTCTATCCCACGCCGTTCGAGCCGCGGCATTTCATAGGACATTACTATTACAGAAACACTGAAGGTAATCAGGATAATCGAGGTAATAAAGTCTTTCCTGACCATCTTTTTGTCGTCCATCTGTGTGTAACTAGGATTGAAAGATTTGCCATGAGTGCCAAGGTATCAGGGAGACCAGAGAGCACTCATGACAATGCTTTGAATTATGGTCGAGGTATACCAATTGTTGATGGATCGATGCTGGCATCTCCACTATCGAATTTGAGCCAGGCATCAAGCTGGACCATCGGGAAAGCCTTTTCCATGGCAGTCTCGCCAGTTGCCGGATCAAAAATCATGGCGTTCTGGGCAGCAAAGGTTTTAAGCCCCTGATCATTTTTCAGAGAATCATTCCAGATCGAGGTCAGGGTGTCCACCACTTCCTGCGGAACTCCTTTGGGTACAAAAATTCCAAAATAGATCGGAGCGGTCACAAAATCCGGAATCCATTGCTTGATTGAAGGAATTTCCTTGTCATATCCTTCAATACTGAGGGGGGCATCTGCAAGTACGGCAAGTGCTCTGAGCTTACCTGCTTTGAGCATATCGACTTCTTCTTTTGCCAGCTGTGGAACAACATCGCATTCCCCGGCTACCGTTGCAATAACGGCGGAATTACCACCGTCATAGGGTACATGCTTGTAATCAATATCAGTATAAGACTTGATCATTTCTATGGCGGTGTGTCCTGCTGAGTTAACACCAGCTGTGGCTACTTTGATTTTGCCGGGATTGGCTTTAAATGCCTCAAGAAGTTCCCCAAAATCTTTATATGGTGAGGAGGCATTGACAGCCACGACATTAGGAATAGCGAAATTCAGGAAAAGATGCCAGTCATCAAGTGTCGTATCCAATAATCCCTGTACCTTGTAGACACCGAGGTCTTTTACAGCGCCCGCGGTCCAGTAGAGGCCTTTCTTTGGTTTATCCAGAACGTTTTTTGTTCCAACAGAGCCGGAAGCACCCGGCTGGTTGACCACAACAATTTTCTGGCCGAGAATTTTCTCCACAGCCATTGCCGTTTGTCTGGAGACACCATCGGTTGCACCACCGGCACCCCAGGGAACCACGAGATTAACCGGTTTATTCGGTTTCCAGGCGTTCTCAGCGGATACATCGCCAACAGACAGTAGACCAACAACCAACCCGGAAGTTACAGCCAACGCAGTAAAGAATTTCGTCACGCTTCTCATAGTACTCTCCTCTGATAGGTTTAATATGATTTTGTTCTGCTGAAAGTAATCCCAGCTTCCTCTGCCAGTGCAACGAGCTGATTACCGTAGTCAATAAAGTTCTTCCAGCGCTCCTCGAAGGACGTTTTTACTGAAGGGTCATGGTAGACGACTGCCACATGCGGTTCTATGGATATCGGCATCGCCAGATCATTGTCGCTTATATAACGGAGAATTTCTTTCACCCTGCCGGTACCCTCTCCGGGAAAGGTGTAACGAACGGCACCATCTTCCATTCGACCATCTTTTATGTGAAGATAGGCGACATGCTGGAGGACCTCCTGGAAAAACCTGTAAGAGTCCTGGTAGGGGTACGGTTCTGTTCCATAGATGTATTTCATCGAGACAGGGTTACCGGTATCAAATACCAGCTTCAATGCCGGGGAGTTTACCTTTTCCAGTAAACGAAGGGAGTGATGGCAGCTCTGTCCTCCCCACGTTTCACAATTTTCATGCAGACAGATGATGCCATGGTCCTCAGCCATTTGAGCGATTGTTCTAATGTTCTTAATGATCAGAGATTCAAGCTCACTGCCCAGCTCAATGGGATTTTCAACCTTGTAACTCATGATTCTGATAAACCGAACCCCCGCTTTTTTCATATGTCGGACAGATTGTTTCATTTCTGTCAGATCCAGTTCGAACGAATCCTGAGCAGACCGGCTCCAGTTGGCAATACTGCTCCCGAAGCAGGCGATCTCTATATCGTTTTCCGTGAGCTGTTCATAAATCCGGTCAAATTCATCGTCACTCAGGCTGCTCACATTTTTGCCGTTGACGGTACGCAAATCTATGTGTCCCCAGCCAAGTTCTTTCAGAGCCCTGATCTGAAGTGTCAGATCGTCAGATACCTCATCGGTAAAACCGGAAATTATGGTATGAACTGTCATGAATTATGATACCTTGAAAGAATTGAAAGGTATTCCTGGATCCCTGAACCACAGAGAGATTCAGGATAGTTTCGCCTATATCCTAGCCGAAACGTTCAACTCAATCAACAATTACAATCATAATAAAGGCGTATAAATACGATAAATGATAAGGTAATTGTCAGAAAGTCGTTTCTATGCTTTCCAGATCAAGCGGTACCTGGCTCAGAAGCAGGTCAGCCTCCCGATAGGACTTAATATCGCCGATATCCAGGCGGGAAGATCGCAGCCTGATTGCCTGTACCCGCTCTAACTGACTCAGATAGTCAATAAAATAACCAGGCGCATCATGATTACCAGGGGTTGCCAGAAAATTCTCCAGTCTCTGCCAGAGGGAAGACTGAAAGAAATAGAGCGGTGGAGAGGTCCACGTAGATGGCGGCAGCTCCGGCTTTTCATGTAATTTTATCACCCGATCATCATCTGCCAGCTCAAGGACACCGGTCCTTTGGAGCTTCGCCAGGTCAGTCTCGATCAGGGCAGGAATACAATGGACCTTATCTTTCTGGAATTGCTCCCATAACGGCTTTATCGGAAACAGGTAGATATTATCCCCGCCAGAGACCAATATCCTGCAAGGTTTTCCAATTTTCTCCAGGGCTAAAAAAAGATCTCCTGCAGCACCAAGTCGATGTTCATTTTCGACACAGCCGTTATTATAGATGAGGATAGATGTACTACCGAAGCCACCACTTTTAGTTTTATTCAGGTACCAGTCCTGAAAATGACCATAAAACCTGTCGTTCGTTACAATGTGAACTGCCTGAATACCGGGAAGCGCAACAACTTGATCCATGAGGTAATCAAGGACCGGCCTACCTGCTACCTGGAGAAGCGGCTTGGGGAAATTTTCCGTCAGTGGATACATCCGTGTGGCGAAACCCGCGCAGAGAATAACAGCATTCATATAAAACGAATTCCATTATCTGAATGAGCCAGATAAACACGTGCCTGCCCTGCCGACTCAGGATGTAATTTCTGGTATGTCGTTTCGATATTTGCAACGGCATCAGCAGCATGTTCAGGCCGGACGAACCCGACAACGCAACCACCAAAGCCACCGCCCATGAATCGGGAGCCCATAACACCCTTTTCTGAACTGACGATCTGCTGCAAATCATAAATGGCCTGAATACCGCACTCATATTTTTCCATGGAACTATTACAGGATTCGTTCATCATATGGCCAAATTCTTCAATCCCTCCAGTCGTCCAGGCAGCCACACCGTCTCTCACACGTTGGGATTCGCTGAAAAAGTGATTACATCTTCTTTCCAGATGTGACTCCAGGCTATGTTTAAAACGCTGATAATCCTCGATTGGGACATCGGATAAAAGCTTGGCAGGTTCTCTTCCGGCTAAACGGGAGAGCTGTTCTGCTGCCATTCGGCATTCATCTACCCGCGAATTGTAACCCATCGTAGTCAACTCCCGTGAGTAACCGGAATATACCACGACAATCCGGTAACCATCCTCACCGAACCGGTCAGTCAGGTGAGTTACTTCTTTATCCCTGGTGTTAATATGCAGGAGATTACCCCGTCGTCCAAAAACGATGCTGGTTTGGTCGAGGATACCATTATTAAGACCAATGTATTTATTCTCTGCCCTGTGGGTAAGATCTACATACTCCCATGGCGCAATTTCAAGTGAATTGACCTGAGCCAAGGCATGGAGATATGCGAGAAGAACCGATGCTGAAGAGCTCAATCCGCAACCGGGGAGCATGCCGTCCAATATGCCGACTACGCCCTGTTTAATAGCATAATTTTCATTCAGGGAAAGCGCTGCCGCCCGAGGATAAACACCCCAGAAACTGCCAGAAGATTCTGAGATATCAGCAAGGTTGAAACTGACATTTCCCGGATAATTCTTGCTGCTAAGTCTGACCTCACCACCATCACCGGAATAAAACGCCATCAGCGTAAAAGCATTAATCGTCATTCCCAGAACTGCCCCGCCCTGGTGGTCGATGTGGGCCCCCAGGGGACATATCCGGTAAGGTGAGGCAATAACGCTTATCTTTTCTTCAGAAACACCTTCCTGTACGGATAAGGCCTCTACAATCTTTTCTTTTTGCTTTTTGAGATCTGGGAATTCCACTGTTATGTTCCTCTGGCGCCTGTCATTAGATATTATCTCTTCATCACACCAGTGTGTAGATAAAGATGACAAGTCTTACCACAAATTTCTGTTTTTTTTAATCTTTTCCCACTTTTTATTCCCTATTTGCGTGCCCAGATCTGCACATTTCAGGCTGGATATCAGCCTGAAATGTTAAATTATTCAGCCTCACTTCTGATATAGTTGATAACCTCCCAGGTTTGATCATCAGACAGCTCGTCGGCGAATGAAGGCATGTCCCCTCTTCCGCGCTGAATTTTCCAGAAAAAATCGCCATCACTGTGAGATTTAATTCGTTTTTTTAAATTTGGTGAAGCCATTTCCAGGCCAGACGCTTCCGCACTGAGCCCTTCAAGATTGTCCCCATGACAGGAAGCACAATTCTGGCTATAACTTTTCTTTCCCTTTGCAACCGATGTATCATTCAGCGCTATCGGGTTTTTAATATCAGCCGCATCCTTTGGTGCCATCCATTCATGGGCAATGCCTTCAACTGCAAAAAAGTTAGCTATCAGTAACAGAAAGCCCATACTTAGAAAAGTTTTCAGGAGATTCATTTCTTATCCCTCTTCATATTTTTTTATTAGAATCGTATCTGCAAGCCTACGCCAAAACCATACTCTGAATGGTAGTTGCCAATCACAGAGAAGTCTTTTGATATAAGATAAGACAATACAACCTTCCCCTCCCATTGAGTATGAGTATCATACTGAACCTCTCCATGAAGACCAAGACGCGGAGTCAACTCAAGTTCTTTCTCAAGATAAAATCTGGCGCCACCGTCTGTGTCCACCCAGGCAGCAGATTGGATGTAGAGAGGAAGAAGATACCTTGCTCCAATGACACCACGCGTTACATCACTGCTCGAGTCTTCTCCAAGGAAATCAACTCCCCCAAAAAACGAGGCAAACCTGTTAAGATGATAATCAACTGTTACCAATCCTTCCCAATCCGTTGCATCTACTCCTTGCCAACCTGCTTCCCAACCCGCCTCAAAGCTCAATCGGCTGTTTGCGAGCATCAAAAATCCTTCTGTCATATTGCTTGAAACATCAGCTACTCCATAGAAGTATAACGGGTCTTTATACAGCTGATTTCTCACCGTGGTCACACCGGCCGCAGGCTCAAAACTCTCATAATGGACCAATCGTGCCATGCCAGATTTCATATGGTAAAGGAGGTGGCAGTGGAAAAACCAGTCTCCAACCTCGTCCCCATAAAATTCGATCACCGTTGTGGACATGGGAGCGACATCGACTGTGTGCTTGAGTGGGGAATATTCATCTTGTCCGTTAATCACGCGAAAAAAATGACCATGCAGGTGCATTGGATGATGCATCATCGTTCGGTTGATCATGATAAAGCGGGTGATTTCGCCTTCTTTGATCCTGATTGATTCAGTTTCTGACAGTGGTTTGTTGTTCAGGAACCATGTGTAGCGCTCCATGTCGCCATCCAGGGTCAACCTTACCTCACGAATAGGTGCTCCCGAGGGCAAACTTGTCGGGTTTTGTGCTTTAAGAAACTGATATGGTGTGCCGGGCCGTTCAACTCCTCCTTCAGTCGCACGATCTGGTTGGGAAGCGATATCGGTCTCAAGATAACCGAATTTATTTCCAAAAGATCGTGCCGAAGAGATATTATCATTTTGTTTTCCATCTGTTGTCATGCCCTGCTTCATGTTATGAGAACCCATTGCCGCCATATCGCTAGTTTGATCCGATGACGACCCGGTGTTATCCTGACTTCCCATTGTATCAGAGCTCATGATTGAGTGACCCTTGTCCATTTTATCATGAGTCTGCATGGGCATTGGTGGAATCGAACTTCCGGTAGCGCCTGAAGGCGCCATCTTGCCATGTTCGACGGGCATCTCCATACTACCCTTCGTTTCACCTTTTGCAGGGCTATCCATCATTCCAGGATTCATAGCCCCATGCGGTTTTCCGAGATCTGAGTTCATTTCGCCACCCATATCATGTCCACTCATCCCTGCTGGCATTGAATCACTGGACATCTGATGGACAGGGTGCTCCATTCCCGGCATGTCAAACGTACCCTCTTTGACCAGTTTATCTGACATCCCCATACTGCCAGCTGGGGTAAGGGCAAACACCGAACCCATTCCAGTATGTGCCATCGGTTCATAAAGATTGGGTTTTGGAATAGTTCGGGCAGAATGCTGTGTCCCCTCCCCCAACCATGTCGAAGTAAAACCCGAACCATCGTGAGCAGTCGCCCTCAACTCATAAGAACCTTCAGCCGGCATCTCAACCAGAATATCATAGGTCTCTGCGACACCAATGAGAAAGAGATCTGTCTCGAACGGTTTTACCAGCTGGCCATCAGCACTGATAACGGTCATGGGGCCGCCGGAAAAGTTGAGATGGAAATACGTCGTAGCGGAGCCATTTATAACTCTTAATCGAATGGTTTCGCCGCCTTCTGCTCTTAATTTCGTTAGGGGTTCACCATTGCTTAGAAAGTAGTCATATGCCACATCGGCAAGATCCATTGGCGGCATCCGTTGCAATTCACGCATGAAGTAGTCTCCAAGTCTGCCAGCCTTTGCCGCACCAAGAATACTCTGAGATGAACCTTTTTGAAGCGAGTACCACTCGCTTCCTCTCTTGAGCGTCTTTATGACTGATCCTGGCAGATCTGTTGTCCAGTCTGAAAGCAAAATCACCTGATCCCTGTCAATATCCGTTTTATTATCTTTGATTACAATGGAGCCATAAAGTCCGCGCTGTTCCTGCAGTTCTGAATGAGAATGATACCAGTACGTTCCTGTCTGCCTGATGGGGAATTCATATATATAGGTTTCTCCAGGTGCGATTGGAACCTGGGTAACAAATGGGACGCCATCCATACTGGGAGGAACCAGAAGGCCGTGCCAATGGATGGATGTGTTCACCGGCAGTGTGTTGGTAACGTGTATTCGAGCAATATCTCCCTCCGCAAAATGCAGGGTAGGTCCTGGGATCGTACCATTTATAGTCATGCCAACGGCAGATTTATCTCTGATGGTAATTTCTTGCAGAGCGATAGTCAGATTATATTCTCGAACCGCTCCATAAGTGAACGAGGAAAAGAATGACAGGCCTGTCAAAATGGTAAGAAACACGTATGTTTTCATTATATTCTCCATTGTTTCTCTCAATTCTGCAACAATCGTGCCTTCGCTAAGATTAGACTATAGTGATCGGCTGCCTGACCTACAATATATGATTGTTAAAGGTTTACCTGATACCTGGGTACTTAAGGTGCTGTACTACATTTAGGCAATACACTGATAAATGAGCCAATGCTAGTGTCTTGTTTCTAGGCATACAGAAACGTTTCTTTTTTTCAGAAATAGAACATTCAATAAAATTTATTCTTTAATTTAAACTCTTACGAACTGTCTTCCTTCATTTTTAATATTGGCACATTCTCTGCAATCTGGTTCAGAAATCACCACAATTTGAACCGGTGATACTTGTAGTTTTACTAACATAAAATAAGGAGATTCAAATGACCAAAAGTACTATTCTGACAACTGCAATTGCCGCTCTGCTCCTGATCACTCTGGGTGTAAACGCAGGGATAGCAGCAAAAGACAATGGAAAAAGCAAAACTGCCGGGATGCAGACTGAAAAAGGCAGTAAAAAAGATTCAGAGAGACATATGGGCATAACTACGGGTAAAGAATTTAGTAAGCACGTCAGAGGTCATGATGACAGATTTTCTGGTGTTCACAACCCAGGTAAGCACCGAGGTTTCTCACCTCTAAAAAGTAATTAGATTAAAGAGTTTTATGTTGTACCTGAAATCAGAATAATTCTGATGACAAATCTATTCATCAAATAAGCTTTCCCCCCTTGAGAAGCTCGTTACTGATCCTCAGAAGGTTGATCAACTGGTAGCGAGCTTCTTAATTATCGATCTCTATAAACCCATAAAACACTTCTTACTGTCGGGGAATTCTCCAAGACACATATCTTATCCCTGGACAGCTCTATTTTTCAGGAAGATATACGTTGCTGCCAGAAATACAGCCGTTGCTGAAAACAAATACGGTAAATGGATATTTATTACAAACAGCAGGCTTCCCAATAAGGGACCGAGCGTTTGTCCGAGACTGGTCACTCCTGCAAGCAAACCAAGACTTTTCCCAAGTTGGCCTTCATTATAACTGGACACTATAACAGCTATACTTGGCGTATTGATTGCCATTCCCATGGCCAGAACACCAACAAGAACTAAAACAGCACTTATTGAACGGCCAAACATAAGCATCATAAGACCAATGCCCATAAAAACAAAGCCGAATGGCAGCACCTTTCTGGCACCAAATCTTTCAATAAAACTCGCCACCACCGTGCCCTGGGCAGCCGCCATTACGAAGCCACACACCATGAACACATACCCCAGCTGCAGTGGACTAATAGTCATAACGTTCTGAGCATGAAGAACAAAGGTACCTTCAAACAATGACAGACCAAACTGACTGATGAACGCTAGCAACAATAAAACTCTTATAGTCTGCTTAACATAGGGTTCTTGCCCCGATAATAAGTTTGTATCGGTGTTCGGCAAAGATGTATTGTTCTCTCCAGGGTATGATTCCTGCAGCCAAACTCCAGCAAGAATCACTGAGAAGCCAGATAGCACCGAAGCCAGGAGAAACGGCGCTGAAAAAGCATTGAAGTCAATAAAACTAAGATGCAGTGGATGATTTTTAACAAGTTCACCTACAAAGGAGGCCACTGCTGGCCCCGACACGACTCCCAGCCCAACCGATGTCCCATGCCAAGCAAGCCCCCTTGCTCGGAATTCCAATGGGGTAACATCAACAATGTAAGCGCTGGCAATAGGCAATACAGCTGCTGAAAAGATACCATTGAGCATTCTTGCGCCATATAGCATACCAATATTATTGCTAAAACCAGCAAATGCCAGAGACAGTGAATACCCCAACAAACCAAACAATAATATAAACTTGCGCCTCCCTGTCTTATCGGACAACCTCCCCCACAAAGGCGCAAAAATCATCTGCATAAATGCAAAAATGGCGGTAACCGCACCCACATGAATGGACACCTGGGTAGTTGTCACATCCTTTAGTTCGAGAAGTTCTTGCAAAAAGAAAGGAACGAGTGGAAGGGAGAGACCATAACCAATCATGGAAAGATATAAACAGAGATAAAGGAGCATTAATCTTCTGGGCATTGATTTCATTAGCAAGAGGATTTCTAGATTGGTACACGGTTCCAAATTGCTTCAACAGAATGAAGAAACAGCCGTATAATCATGACTGGAGAGGAATGTGTTTGGGCAGTTTAGGGTCTTACCCGGGACCGGGGTTAGCTACCTGAACAACAATGAGCAACACGCGGAATCATGAATCTAAGCATCATTTGGCTCACCTCCTTTTCATTTTAGATTTTCTTAAGTCGCCAAGTTCCTGCCAAACAGGAAGCGCCGGGAACATCTAACAAGTTCTAACCCCATCTACACTTTATGATCATTGCAGCATGAGGGCTTTTCCCGCTACCTTTCTGGCTATCAGAATTGCCACAACACCCACCACCCTTGCGACTCACAAAAGCAAGCAATGAGTAAATGACAACACCTATCAACAAGGTTATAAGTATATTCCCAAATTCAAGCATATTAACCTCCTCCGTCTAACGACGATTACTCCCCCTCTTCATCGAGTGGGCCACAACCACACAACAAATTGAATTTCTTATAGATCAGCATTATTAGTTCGATTACCAGACTTCCTGTCACACTTATTTAGCCATGATTATTCCGGTATTGATAAGTACCTACGCGAGTTCTTCATATTGATGGGAGTTCCCATTCGAAAACACGCTCATCCACCTCGTCAACACCCCTGATAAGAAGTCGTAATATTTTTGTTCCTTCAGGTACAGGCTGCTTAAAGGTAATGGTGCCTTTGAAGTGGTGCGACGAACCACTGAATTTCCACACGCCACCGTTGGTTGCCTCGTGGTTGTCAAATTGAACAAAACTCACCTTCTCAAAATCATACTTTCCAAGGTCGACAGAGTGCGTATTGAGCGTGAGTCGAAATGTCCTTTCGTTGTCATTTTCCTGTTTAGGGGTCACGTATGTAGCACTGATATTAACTGCACCTTTATTGTCGCTCCGGGTTAAACTGTCCCCAAAAATGGAAAAGGCCAACACAATGCTTGCTGAAAAAAACAAGCCGATCGTGAAAATTGTCAGGGTTGATATTGTATGAATAAAATATTTTCGAAGCATCATCGTAGCCTCCCTAGAAAAAAGATATTTGGCCTTTAAATTTTATGCATGAACGAACTGTTCTTCCGCAATTTTCGAAAAGTTCGATTATTTGTGCATTAGTCATATCAAACCCATCTTGATGTTATTGAATAGTTTCTACAGTCAACACCTGTTTTTATGTGAGGCTTTGAATGCTGCAACCCTTTACCTGTTAATCAGCATATCTTGTGCCTGTTTCAGAAAGAACACCAGATATTGACCTAAACAACCGAAATAGTGTCTATAAATTTTCAACGACGGATTAAGTGAGAAGAATTCTAGGTGATAGATGTAAAATAAATGGGCAGGAGTGGGGTGGTGTTTTTTAACAATACGTTCGATTTCTATACAGAATAATACATCACTCGTTGGTATCTTTTGTTTCAGTACTCAATTGTATCGAACACTTGAGTTCTCCTTCAGCAAAAAAATCAAAACATTAGCGAGTTGATATTCCAAAAAAAGTCGAAAAGTATTCTACCTAGGTAAATCGCAGCAAATCGACAGCTTCTTCACGAATTTTAAACCTATAAAGGCATTCTGTTCTCTCCCGCACTATCAATCACAAGCTATTACTCTCTGTCTTGCTTTCTTACAAAAACTCACTTTAGACTGGTCGTTTGCTGCCTTATTCCTGGACACCTGCTTGATAAGAACAAAAGACACCACCGCTAAAACTCTTTTTTTTTGTTATCAAATCAGTACCCTAACTAGGGCGAAGGTCTCGGTTTAGAATTGGCACACCATATGCACTACTACAAAGTAGACAGTCAATTCAACCTTATAAGGAGACCATAACGATGGAATATGGATTTCAGAGATTTAAATCACTCACAATTTTCTTTTTATTTTTAATCGGACTCGCTTTATCGGCCAGCATGGTTGGGGCTCTCTCGCACCCTGACCCAACACTTGAGCGAACCAGCAACAGTGGCGGAGTACTAATTGCTGCTAGCTACGATCCACCCCAGCAAGATCAATCTGATAAGACATCTTTTAGCCTGACCTTGAGTACCCACTATGTTGATCTTAAACAATACGATATCAAGAACCTGGCCTTTGTGAGAGTAGATGAGGAAATGATTCAACCAGCCACTAACTGGGTTGCTTCCGGGGACAACCATCACATTCATGGGACTTTGAGTTTTCCCAACCACAAGCTGGAAGGCAGCCAACTGGTTCGATTGATAATAAAAAATATTGGTGATACCAGCGACCGTATATTTGAATGGCACGCTCCTGTCACAAAACAATGATTTTCGAGGATAGGCAAAACTAAAGAGGAGGCAAGACATGAACAAAAAATATATACACAACCTGATTCCACAAGCCGGAATGTTGTCCGGTGTTGAGGCTATGATTGACAGGGGACTTGATGAGAAAACAATTCCCCTGCCGATACACGGCTTGAGCTGTGCCTCTTGTGTCTCGAAAGTTGAGAAAGGGCTACTGGCAACTGAAGGAGTTGCTGGTGCAAAAGTGAATCTGGCCACCGAGCGTGCAACAATTGAGTACTATGAAACGAAAGTGCAGCCAGCCGACCTGATACGGGCTATAAAAGAGTTAGGCTATGATGCAGGCGCAGAAACGCTAACCTTTCCTGTGGAGGGTATGAGCTGTGCCTCATGTGTTAATAAAGTCCAAAAAGCCCTAAATGGCGTCGATGGAGTTATTTCAGCAACCGTCAACTTCGCCTCCGAGCAAGCCACGGTTGAGTTTTTACCAGGAATACTCACCAGCAAACAAATTAAAGATACTATCCAGGATCTTGGTTATATCGTTCCCGAAATTCTTGACGACGAAAATCCCATTGAGCGCGAGAAAAGGGGCAGAGACCAGGCGTTAAGGACTCTCCGGATAAAATTTTTCACGGGATTGAGCTTGGTAATACCTCTCTTGATTTTGGCACAATGGGAAAATTTGGGATTATCCCTCATTATACCACTATCCTCCCAGACCAATTTTATTTTACAGCTGTTACTGCAGATTCCTATTCAGTTCTGGGTCGGGCGCCAGTTTTTTGAAGGAGCCTGGAAGGCCTTGAAGCACAAGACAAGCGATATGAACACACTCATTGCGGTAGGAACTGGTGCAGCTTTTATATACAGCGTACTGGTGACCTTTGTCCCTTCCTTGTTTACAGCAGAGGGATTAACCGCAGAGGTCTATTTTGATACCGCCGGTGTTATCATAGTGCTCATTCTTTTAGGCCGATTCCTGGAAATGCGTGCTAAAGGCCAGACCTCAGAAGCCATTAAGAAATTAATCGGACTGCAGCCAAAGACAGCTCGTATACTCAAAGAAGATGGGGAAGAAACAGAAATTCAAATCGAAGATGTTGCTATCGGAAATCTGGTCATAGTTCGGCCAGGAGAGAAAATTCCTGTCGATGGCGTTGTCAGAGATGGTGTTTCCTCAGTAGATGAATCAATGGTGACCGGCGAATCAATTCCGATTGTCAAACATCCTGGAGACGAGGTTATAGGCGTTACGATCAATAAAACCGGCTCATTCTCCTTTGAGGCAACCAAGATTGGCAAGGATACCATGCTTTCTCAAATCATTAATATGGTTCAAGACGCTCAAGGATCAAAACCACCAATTGCCAGATTGGCTGATGTAATTTCAAGCTACTTTGTTCCAGTCGTAATGGTTATAGCCCTGATCACCTTTGGTGTCTGGCTTACTTTCGGACCGGAACCTGCCCTTACCTATGCACTTCTTAACTTTGTAGCAGTCATGATTATCGCCTGCCCCTGTGCACTTGGACTTGCCACCCCCACCTCTATCATGGTGGGAACAGGTAAAGGTGCTGAAAATGGCGTTTTAATCAGAGGTGGAGAAGCTCTTGAGACCGCACATAAACTAAATACCATTGTACTGGATAAGACAGGAACCATTACACTGGGTGAACCCTCAGTAACTGACATTGTGACCCATAACGGTTTCAACGCCGAAAAGCTGTTATCACTTGCAGCCTCTGCGGAGAAAGGCTCTGAACATCCTCTTGGAGAAGCTATTGTGAACGAGGCTCTTCGAAAAGAAATCAAGCTTGTTACCTTAAAGAACTTCAATGCAATTCCAGGACACGGTATCTCCGCAGAAATTGATCACAAAGAGATCTTGTTGGGAAACCGTAAGTTGATGGACAATAAAAACATATCTCTTGGAAGTCTGGAGGAACGAGCTACTGAACTCGCACTCCAGGGCAAGACTCCCATGTTTATAACAGAAAGCAGTAAACTCGTCGGTATTATCGCCGTTGCCGACACGGTTAAAAAGAGTTCTCCTGCGGCAATTAAAGCCCTTCAGAAGCTTGGTTTAGAAGTGGTCATGCTGACTGGCGACAACCGTCGGACAGCAGAAGCTATCGCAAGAACCGTAGGGGTTGACCGA
>RCNC010000333.1_pt1 | contig 29666 bp, 23 predicted proteins | sample 2041301 | NCBI WGS metagenome assembly RCNC01 (sample SAMN09708231, study PRJNA481090) | Marine sediment metagenome, whole genome shotgun sequencing project. | biome: marine sediment; feature: ocean; material: sediment; isolation source: Sewage treatment plant 13A marine sediment (STP13A) ... | reverse complement strand
CCCAAGGGCACTTCCTTTGGGGCGCCTCCGGTAAAATTTTTCGCACGCCTTGATCTCGACCAAAATCCCTCATTTCTGGACGGACACTATTTAACGGTGACGACGGGGCAGGGGGCTTTTATGATGATATATTGTGCGTTGGATCCGAAGAGCAGTTTGCCTACCTTGGAGCGGCGTTTAATGCCGATGATGATTTCATCAATCGCATTTTCTTTGGCGTAGTCGACAATATCCTCTCCCGGTGTCATGCCCCGCACGAGAAGTTTGGTTTCACACTGGATACCGTCCTCGTCAAACATCTTTTTGGCCGATTCCAGATTTTCGGTGGCATGTTCCACTTCAACGGCGTGAGTGACGCTTCCGCCGGTCAGCGATGATACGATGATCACTGTCGCATCGAAAGCGGCGGCGTGTTTTTTTGCCAGAGCCAAGGCATCCTTGGCAGAATTGGACCCGTCAAAACCGACCAGGATTTTCATTTATCTCTCCTTTTCTGTTGCGGTGGCATCATGCACGACAGGTCATGATGCCTGAATCTGAGTTATTGGGGGCAGTGAAAACTGTCAAAACCACGTTTAAGACCATCTGTCAAGAAAACAGTCGTTTCGTGTGGGTTGTATCAGCGCATGCTTTTCATCCGCTCCTTGCGACTGACAATTTCGCTGATACGAATGCCGTACTTCTCCTTTTCCACCACCACAAAACCTTTGGCGATCAGTGTCTGGTTAATCAGAATGTCAACCGGTTCTCCTTCCATCTGCTCCAGTTCAACCACCGAGCCCGGTCCCATTTTAAGAACGTCATTGATCCGCTTTCGCGAGCGTCCCAGTTCAACGGTAACCTGCAGGGGGATGTCCATTACAAGACCGAGGTTTTTGAACTGATCGACGTCGCTGTCAGTGCTAGGCGATATCACCGTTTGGACGTTTTCCGCCTGTGCGCTTTTTTCTGCGGCTTCCTCCGAGCCTTCAACGGCAGTGGATTTCTCCCGCTTGACGCTGGTTTCAACGATGATGATGCTATCTTTATGGGAAAAGAGAAATCGGGTGGGCTTGTCAAAATGGGTGGGGTTCACTTTGAAGTCCCGACCGTTGGTGATGGAGGGCGTGGATAATATGCAGGAAAGCCCCGCATCCACAAAGTTGGATTTGAGATTGCCTCCGATGATGTTGCTCACTTCGCGGATCACATCGTAAACCTCTTGCTCGCTTTCGACTTTTTCGATTTCCACGCCCAGCATGGCCGCTGTCATTTGTCTGCCGAAATCGTCATTGATCTGGATATTGAGCAAACCATCCACTTCGCCGGCGAAGGTGACCGATCCTACGGTTCGCATCTCTTCGACAAAGGACTCAGGGACCTGCTGAATGGCTTCTACCTGCATGTCCAGCATGGTGTAAAAGACGTCTATGACTGAGTTGACGATGGCCGTCTTGATGTCCACACCGGCGATCCGCTCCATGACGACCTCGCTGGACAGGTCGCTCATCATATCTTCTTTGGCGCCGATTTCCTCCTTGGCGCATAATTCTACCTGTACATATTCATCTTTTTCCCGGAACACGAGTGTTACCGGTGGAGCGATATCTATGGGGTCGATCTTGAAATCACTTCCCGAGGTGATGGATGGCGTCGATATAACGCAGGTGAGTCCGGCATCGAGAAATTCCGTTTTAAGATTTCCGGCCACGATATTGGCCAACTCGCCGATCACATCGGTGATCGCCTCATTACTCTTGATTTCATCGGCCTCGATGCCCCGCATGGCGGAAGTCACTGTCCGGGCGAACGCCTCGGAGAGATTGACACTCATCACCCCTGCCACTTCGCCGCCGAAATGGATCGTCCCCACCATCCGGCGGTCTTCGAGACCGGTGCCCACGTTGTCCTCGACCGCTTCCAAATCCATGGACATCATGGTCTTGAAAGTTTCGATGAGCGTGGACGTGATCGTCTGGCGTATGGTGTCGTCGGTGATTTTTTCCATCGGTTCCCCGTGGGTATAGCGGTTTTAAATAATCCCTATTGTAGAGGCGTTTTCCTATTTTTGTCAATGATTTACAACAAAAAAGGCCCGGGCAGAGCGCCCGGGCCGAGAGTTGATTGAACGTTGAGCGTCGACTTAGAACAGGCCGCTTACCTTGCCGGTTTCGGTGTCCACGTCGATGCGACGGAAGGCCGGGTTGGAGCCCGTTCCGGGCATCAGGCTGATGGCCCCGGCACAGGGGCAGAGGAACTTGGCACCAGAGTAGATCAGCACGTCGCGGATCGGCAGGGTCCAGCCCTTGGGTACACCCTTGACCGTCGGGTCGTGGGACAGGCTCAGGTGGGACTTGACCATCATGGTGGCGAAATCGTCGTACTTGGGATCGTTTTCCAGCATCTTGGCCTTGGCCTCGGCTTCGGGAGTCCAAGACACGCCGTCGGCACCGTAGACTTCCTTGGCGATGGTGGCGACGCGGTCACGCAGTTTCATCTCCAGCGGATAGAGGAATTTAAAATCGTTCTCCTCATTACAGGCGTCAATGACTGCATCGGCAAATTCCAGGGCACCTTCGCCGCCCTTTTCCCAGTGTTTGGACTCGGCGCAGCGGGCGCCGGCCGCTTCGGCAGCCTTGCGGACGACGGCGCACTCGGCGTCGGTGTCCGTGTAAAAGCGGTTGATGCAGACCACCGGGTTGATACCGGCCTTGCGGATGACGCCGATCATATGGACCATGTTCTCGCAGCCGTTTTCCACCAGTTCCAGGTTCTCCCTGGTGTAGACTTCGTCCATGGCGATGCCCGGGACCACCTTGGGGCCGCCGCCATGCATTTTCAGGGCCCGGATGGTGGAGGTGAGCACCGATACGTTGGGTTTCAGGCCGCTGAAGCGGGACTTGACGTTCCAGAATTTCTCAAAGCCGATATCGGCTGCGAATCCGGACTCGGTGACGTGGTAGTCAAATAATTTCAGGCCCACGCGGTCGGCGATGATGGAGCTCTGGCCCACAGCGATGTTGGCAAAGGGCCCGGCGTGCACCATGCAGGGGTTGTACTCGGCGGTGCACATGAGGGTCGGGTTGATGGTGTTGCGCATGAACGCGGTCATTGCGTTGCCTACTTCCAGGTCGCCGGTGGTGACCGGCTTGCCGCTCTTGTCGAAGGCCACAGTGATATTGTTGAGGCGTTCTTTGAGGTCGGCCAGGTCGCGGATAACCGCCAGAATCGCCATACACTCGGAGCCCACGGCGATGCCGAACTTGCTCTGCATGGTGAAGCCGTCCATGCGACCGCCGAGGCCGATGATGATGTTCCTCATCGCCTGGGCGCAGAAGTCGATGATCCAGCCCATCTCCACGCGGGTGGGATCGATGTCCAGGCGGCGCATGCCGGTGAGGCGGGCCAACTGCTCGTCATTGTAGTTGCGCTCATGCTGCATGCGGGCGGTCATGGCCACCATGGCCAGGTTGTGGGCATTCATGATGTCGTTGATGTCGCCGGTGAGACCCAGGGAGAACTCGGTCATGGGGATCAGCAGGGAGTTGCCGCCGCCGGCCGCCGTTCCTTTCACGTTCATGGTGGGGCCGCCGGAGGGCTGACGCAGGGCGCCACCCACATTGACACCGCGCAGGCCCAGGCCTTCCATCAGGCCGCAGGAGGTGGTGCTTTTGCCTTCACCCAGCGGCGTCGGGGTGATGGCGGTGACTTCGATGTACTTGCCGTCGGGTTTGTCTTTCAGTCGGTCGATCACTTTCAGGAAATCAATTTTGGCCAGACGCCCCATGGGAAGCATTTCATCTTTCTGGAGTCCCAGCTTCTCCTGCCATTGTTCCGGCGTCGGCATGTTTGCTTCTGCTGCTTCTGAAATCTGCCAGTCCGCCATATTAACCGCATCGTAAGCCATCTATCCAATCCTCCTTTAGTTAATGATTAACAATGGGGGGCCCTGATGGCCCATCACCAGGTGCCGCTGCACCGTAGGGTCGCATGAAAAAACACAATCGAATTGATATAAGATTAGAATGATCGAAATTTTTCCGGGAACCAGAAAAACGCGCCCAATTTAACACGCCTATCCGATTTTGGCAAGACTTATATAGTTGGTGAAAACCGGATTGAAAAGAATAATAAAGTACTGAAAAATTAGAATAATACGTGATGTTGAACCAGGCTTTAGCAACCGTTGGGCACCCCCTGGGAACCGTTGCTCTGAAGATGATAGAGCCGGTAATAAAAGCCTTGCCCGGCCATCAGCGACTCATGGTTGCCGGTTTCCACCATCACGCCGTTGTTGAGCACCACAATCCGGTCGGCCGTTCGGGCGGTGGTGAGACGGTGGGCCACCACCACGCAGGTGCGACCGTGCATCAGATTGGCGATGGCATCCTGCAGGTGGACTTCCGTCTGGGAGTCCACATAGGAGGTGGCTTCATCCAGAATGATCATCTCCGGATCAGCTGAAAAGGCACGGGCTACCGAGATCAACTGGCGTTCACCGCTGGACAGGGAGGCGCCGCCCTCCGAGATGCGGGTGTCCAGACCGTCCGGAAAGCGGGCGACCAGGTCCATGCAGCGGGAGGCGTCAAGGATATTCGCCTGCTGCTGAGGGGTAATGTCGTTGGCAGAAAAGAAAATATTCGCTCGCAAGGTGCCGGTGAACAGGAACGGATCCTGCATCACCAGAGCGATCCGGCTTCTCAACACCGCCGGCTGAATCTGCCTGCAGTCAATGCCGTTGAAGTATACGGAGCCTGATGTGGGTTCGTAAAAGCGCACCAGCAGATTGACCAACGAGGTCTTGCCGGATCCGGTGGCCCCGACAATGGCAATGGTCTCGCCAGCATCGATCGTCAGATCAATCTCTTTGAGGACGGGCTCGCTTGCGTTGTAGGCCAGGGATACGGATGCAAAACGGATCTGTTCCAGCGGCCCGGGGATTTGAAGGTTGCGCTGCTCAGACACGGCGTCGGCCCGGGTGTCCATGAGTAGAAATATCCGTTCCGCGGAAGCCATGGCATTTTGCAGGAGATTGTACTTTTCCGCAAGGTCCCGGATGGGGCGGAAAAACATTTTCATGTAGGCGATAAAGGCAGCCAGCACGCCGATGCTCACGCTCTGGTCCAGCACGTGGGCACCTCCGAAATAGACGACGATGGCGATGGCGGTGACACCCAGGATTTCGATGATGGGCATGAACACGGCAAAGATATTGATCTGGCGCATGCCCGCCAGGTAGTTGTCGTGATTCAGCTGGGCAAAGGTATCGAAGTTCTCCTGCTCCCGGCGAAACGTCTGTATCACCTTGATGCCGGCGATGGTTTCGGAAAAACGGGTGTTGATTTGGGCCACCTTGATGCGCAGATCCCGAAACACATCTCGAACCTTCCTGGAAAATCCGAAGGCCGTTGCCGCTACCAGCGGCAAGACGACGAAGGTCATCAATGCCAGGCGCCAGTCCATGGCGAGAAGTACAATGGCGATGCCTGCCAGCAAAAACATATCCTTGAATACCATTGAGATGAAGGAGGTGAACATATCATGCATGTTCTGGATGTCGTTGGTTACCCGGGTCACCAGCCGGGCGATTGGATTGCGGTTGAAAAAGCCCAGGGGCATCTCCTGGATATGACGGTACAGGCCAACGCGCAGGTCGTGCATGATCCGATGACCGGCCATTTCCATGATCAGGTTCTGGGCAAATGTAAAAATGAAAATGGCCACCACCACCCCTAAAAACAGGGCGACGATGCGCAGCAGACCGGACAGATCCGCATGGCGCAACCGGCTCAAGCTGGCAGGGTCGAGGCGCTCCAGGTCTGTCAGCCGGATGGCTGCCTGATTTTCCCGGATCCGAAACAGGTTTTTTTCCCGGTCAACCACCTCGGCGACGACAGGATCCTCAAGGTCAACGGACAGCCACCGTTCATCGGCCTGCTGCCTATCGCCCGTGTCGCCGGCAATTCGATCCCGGGGAACAATATGACGGTCGATGATCTCCTTGGTGATGTAGGGGACGGACAACTCCAACAGGGTAATGGCCACTACCAGGGCCACGGACAGAGCCAGTTTGGCCCGGTGGGGGGAGGCATAGGGAAGGACGCGGCGAAGCAGATTTAAATCATAGGGCTTCCCCAGCCGCTGCTCTTCGTCGTAGCCGTAATCAAATCGCATTTTCGAGCTCCTGGAGCCCATGGGCCCGGGCATAATATCCACCGGCGGCCATTAACTGCGCGTGGCTGCCGCTGGTGACAATCCGCCCCATTTCCATCACCACGATTTGATCTGCATGGCGCACCGCCGACAGCCGGTGGGAGATAATGATCATGGTTTTGTCTCCTGCCATGCTCTGCAGGGTCTCCACGATGCGGGCGGCCGTGCGTGTATCCACCTGGCTTACCGGGTCGTCGAGAACCAGGATGGGTGCGTCATTAAGCAGGGCCCGGGCCAAGGCCACGCGCTGTTTTTGTCCGCCGGATAGAATCACCCCTTTTTCCCCAACCACCGTGTCGAATCCGCGGGGCAATTCGTCGATGGTGTCGTCCAGCGCTGCCAGGTGGGTTGCCCGTTGCAGGTCTGCGTCCGCTACTCCTTTGCCGCCGAAGGTGATATTCTCCCGGACTGTGCCCGCGAACAAAAAGGGTTCCTGGGGAGAAATGGACACCAGTGACCGCAACGACCGGATCGTCAACTGGCGGATGTCGGTTCCATCGATGCGAATGCTGCCTGAACCCGCATCGTAAAGGCGCATCAATAATAGCATTATCGTGGTTTTTCCGGCACCGGGCGGTCCCACGACGCCCAATGTCTGACCCTTTTTTATGCGTATATCAATCCGGTCGAGAACGTTGCCACGACTCGGATCGTAACCAAAACTGACATTTTTGAATGTCAACGTCCGTTCAAATCCGGAGACGGAAATGGCGTCCGGAACTTCGGCCAGCTCGGGTTTGGTGCTGAAGATTGCGTTCAGCCGGTCCAGGGATGCGCGGCCGCGCTGGATGAGATTGGTTACCCAGCCCAGGGCCATCATGGGCCAGGTGAGCAGTCCCAGATAGCTGATGAAAGCCACAAAGTCACCGGGGGTGATTTTGGAAAATATGGTCTGGCGGCCGCCCTGAAACAGGACGATGGCCAGGCTCAGGTTGGTCAGCAGCATCATCAGCGGGAAAAACGCACCGGTGATTTTCACCAGGTCGATATTCTCGCGCACATAAGCGTTGGAGATCCGGGTGATCTCTGCGGTCTCGGCCGCTTGGGCGTTATAGGCCATGATTACGCGGATACCGGCAAAACGTTCCCGGACCGCTTCGGTGAGTTCACTGAAGGCGCCCTGCACCCGCTTGTAGCGGCGGTGCATCCGCCGGCTGAAAAAACGGGTGCCCAAAACGATCAGGGGCATGGGAATCAGCACGTACAGGGTCAGCTCCAGGTTGATATAGATCATGAAGCCGATGGCTGCCGATCCTAAGAACAGGGCGTCATTCAAGGCCACAAGCCCCATCCCGGCTGCCATGCGCACCTGCTGGATGTCGTTGGTGGCGTGGGCCATGAGGTCGCCGGTGCGTGTCTGGTCGAAATAGGCCGGCGACAGGGTCTGAATATGGGCGAAAAGCCGGTTGCGCAGGGCTTCTTCGGTCTTGCGGGCGGTTCCCAGGAGGCAGCGGCGCCAGAAAAACCGGAAAAAGCCGATGCACAGCCCCAGGGCCAGTATGGTCACGGCATGATTCAACAGACCGCTGTGATCCACCTGCAAAAGGGTCAGGTCGTCGACCACCCGCTTGATGACGAGGGGGATGAAAAGCTGGAGCAGATCCACCACAATCAGGCACAGCAGGCCGAACAGGATGCTGCTTCGGTTGGCGATCAGGTAGGGTTGTATCAGCTTGAAAGATTTCATCGGTCCTCATTTACAGGGTGAACGAAGGCTTGTCTGATCCGTGTTGGCTGTTCGTTCTCCAGTGGAAGTGAAATTCAATGTAAGGCAGGAACGGGAAGCGGTCAAATGGCGTCGGTGGATAAATGAAAACGGGTCGGCGGGCGGTGACCATTGGGTGGCTGAACCGTCGCCACCCTAATCCGGAATCAGGTTGATGGCCTGAATGCGATACCCATTGGACTGCCGGCCAACGAGATTCATTGCCCCGTAGTCCTGGGCAATGCGAAACAGGTTTTGCGGTGGCATGCCCAACAGGTGGCAGAGAATCATCCGGTTGACGCCGGCATGAGCCACAATCAACAGGTTGCCGCCGGCTTGATCGACCGCCTGTTCAAAGACCGGGACCACGCGCCGCTGAAGGTCCATGAAGCTTTCACCTCCCCCCGGCGGCCGGAACCGGGCCATCTCCATCCCGCGTTGTCGAAAGGCAATGGGCCAGCGCTCCCTGACCCGTCGGAATGTCATTCCGTCCCAGCCACCCAGGTTGATTTCTCTCATGCTGGCGAGCGGCTCGACGATGAGGGGACGGTCGGCGCAAAGGATGCGGGCGGTTTCCTTGCAGCGGGACAGATCACTGCAAATGATGCGCGCGATCGGTACGTCGGAGAGCCATTCCTGCCAGCATTGCGCCTGGCGGCGCCCCATTTGACTCAGCGGGAGATCCGTCTGACCAATGAAACGTTTTTGATTGGTTTTACACAGGTGTTCACCATGGCGAAGCAGTAGAATCTTTTTTTCCGGACCTGACACCAGCCAGGACCTCAGACTATTTTTCATGGTTGCCGCCTGATGATCCCGGCTGTGTTCAACAGTTGACCAATCGTCTGACCTGATAGTTGTTCCACTTTGCTTTGGATCGTGAGCGCAGCACGCTGGCGCTGGTCAATTTCCGCTGAGGCTTTCGGGTCGTGGCCGTATTTTTTCAGCTTCGCGTCGAACCGTTGCTTCAGGCTTACCAGCGTGGTCCCGGCCACCAGCTTGTCTGCCAGGTAAACGATCTGCGCCTCGTCCAAGGGGGAATCTTGAGACGGGCGGATATCCATATGAATCGCGATGAGGGCGGCCATGGTGGGAAACCCCATTGCATGCAGCAGATGGGCCCCGGCGGCAGCATGGTTTATCTCCGTTCGTGCCACATCGTGAACCCGGGCGGCGGATTGAACCAGGTGGACGTCAAGGGCTCCGCCCCTGTAATTGACGGCCCTGGCCAGCGCCGTGGCTACGCAAGCCACCCGATGGCAGTGGTGGATCAGCGGCCCGGGCAACTTGCGAACCTTTTCCATGAGCACCCGGCACTCATCTTCGGTGAGCCGGTCGGACGTCGCCAGCCGGGTTTCAAGACGCTGAAAGTCATCCGGTGTGTCCGCATCCAGCAGCACACCTTCATCGGCCACCTGGACGTCCAGGGCCGTTGCGTCGAAACGACGAAGCAGCGCGCCGAGCCCGCCGTTGCCGCCATGGGATAAGATGGCCTCTTTCAGCGCGCCGTCGATCAGCGGCGGGTGTCCCCGCTTATCATCAAACACCGGATAGGCCACGGGTGACGGGAGCCGATCGAAAGCATCCATCAGCATGGCCAGGGTGTGCGGGCGAACCAGGGGAATATCTACCGGATGAACGAAAAAGGATGAAACGTCTGACGCAAGTGTATTGATGCCGGCCAGCACGGAAGCGAACATGCCTTCATCATGTGCCGGATTGTGGACCACGGCCACCGGCAGGGAGGTCAGCGCAGACCGAATAGTTTGGGAACGAAAGCCGGTCACCACCCGGATGTCTGTCACGCCGGCGCTGCGGTAAAGGGATACGACGCGTTCCAGCACCGTTCGCCCGCCCAAGGTCAACAATGGCTTGAATCGCCGCATCCGCCGGGAGTAGCCGGCGGCAAGGATGATGACGGATCGTTGACGCCGACGGGTCATGGAAGCCGTCTTCTCCCTGTGTCGCTCATTTTCCTGCGATCATGGCCATGTACTGGCTTTCGGTGAGGATCGTCACCCCCAGGCGGTTGGCCGTGTTTATCTTCGAGGTACCGACGTTCTCACCGCAAACCAGATAATCGGTCTTACCGCTGACGGCTGTCTGCACCGTGGCGCCCAGCGCCCGGGCCTGTGCCTGCATCGCTTCCCGGGCGCCGTGAATCATTTTTCCGGTAAAGACGATACTTTTGCCCGCAACGGGACTGTCGATGGCCTCCTGCTCCGTTGCCAGGGGCGTGCGCCGCAGATTGAAACCCAAGGCGAGCATGTGGCGGATGGTCCCCTCCATGGCGTCGATACTGGTCACGATACTCTGGCTGGTCTTGTCGCCGAACCCTTTGATTTGGGCGATCGCTTGGGGATCCAGCTTGACCACATTTTCCAGCGGCACATGGGCCAACAGTTTGCGGCTGTCCCCGGTGCCCAGGTCCGCGATGCCGAAAGCGGCCAGGAACCGCCAATCCTCAACCGGCTTGGTGCGGCTGATGGTGATGGCTTCGGCTAGATTCTTTGATTGCACCGGTCCGAACCCCATGGATGAGAAATCTGCCTCAGAGAGCCGGTAGATCGCCTCCAGACTGTCATGGCCATTTTCGACAAGCTTACGGATGGTCTTGATGCCGAACCAGTCGGCATTGCCCAGAATCCGGAACCAGTGGCTGATGCGTTGCTCGATCTGGGCCCGACAGGCGTGGTTGGTGCACATGAGAAAATCGTTCTGCCACACCAGTGGTCCACTGCAGGCGGGACACGCCTCGGGGCGCTCCACCTCTCCCCGGATCTCCAGAACGGCTTCCAACTTGGGAATGACCTCGCCGCTGCGAATGACCTCGATACGGGTGCCGATGCCGATGCCTGAATTGCGGATGTTGCCCGCGTGGTGGGCGGTCACCCGGCGGATGGTGGCGCCCGACAGCGATACCGGGTCCACCTCCAACACCGGCGTGATCTTGCCGGTGCGGCCCACCTGCCACTGGATGCCGGTTACCGTCGTCTGGGCTGTTTCACCTTTGGTCTTAACGGCGATCTGCCAGCGGTAGTGGTGGGCGGTGGCGCCCATCTGGTCTTTTAACCGGTCATCCGTCACCTCGGCCACCATGCCGTCTGTTGGATAATCCACCTCCTGCAACAGATCCTGGACCAATTGTCGGGTATCCGCCACCAACCGGCGTCCGTCAACGGTAATCGAAGTGGCCTGGCTGTAGGGGACGAAGTGGACCATACGGTCGTTCAATGCGGTTGTGGCGTTTTCGTTGAGTGTATCCGAGGAGATGATGCCCACCACCATGTTGCGCGGGTGTTCGAAAAAATCGGCCATATGTTGGTCGAAATAGCTTTTCACCACCACAATTTCTCCCATCCCCTGGCCGCGGCCGCCGATGGGAACAACCCCTTTGGCAAAGGCGCTGGAGATCTCGTAACCGACTTCTCCGTTTCCCCGGGTGGTGAATACGCTGCCGTCATCCCGACCGGCCAGGCCGTCCAATTTGGGCGTCAGTCTGAATGTGACCGAATCGATTCCAAGGACCTCAGCCTCCTTTTGCACCCGGGCCACGAAGCGTTCCAATTGTTCTCTGGTGTAGGCTTTTTCGATGGAGAGCATGGGTGTGGGGTGGCGGACTTCCCGCCGGCCGGTGAACGGCTCCGGTTCCACGGCCTGCAAAAACGGATGCTCCGGCGCGAGTTCGCGCAGTTGCTCCACCAGCGTGTCGTATTCGGCGTCACTGACAATGGGGGCGCCTTGGCGATAGGCCTTATTGTAAGCGATCAGCAGATCGACCAGTTCGTTTAGGGTATCTTGGTTCATTTTTTTGGTTCTATGTTCTGGGCTCAAGGGTTCTGCGTTCATCGGCCACGCTCATCGTCGCCCTGCAGGTCGTCTCACGGGCGATTTTAAATGCCGGGGTGTTGAAACCCGGACGCCACTGATAATCGGAGAGTTCATCGGAAACCACCAGGATACCCGCGGCCTCCATTTCGCGAAATCCGGCCACCGTGAAAATGGCGGACAACTCCATTTCGACGGCCAGGGCACCTTTGGCCTGGTAGTGTTTCACCTTCTCAACCGTTTCGCGGAAGATGGCATCGGTGGTCCAGACTGCGCCCTCGTGGAACCTGGCCCCCTCGTTTTGCAGGGCCAACCGGACCTGGTGCACCAGTGGCCGAGCGGGTAGGGCCACCCGGCATGATGGGTCGCAGTAGTGGCCGGACGTGCCTTCGTCGACCATGGCGCTGTCCGGTAGGATGATGTCGCCGGCTTTTACCTGTTGGGATACGGCGCCACACCAGCCGACAAAGAGGATCGATTCAACCCCCCAGACGCCCAATGCTTCAACGATCATGGCGGCATAGGGGGCCCCGATCATCGGACCGGCCAAGGTGAATCGCCGCTGGTCGTCCGCATGGACCTGAAGGCTGCTCATGTAAAGCTTGCGTTGTTCCACCATCGGGGTGTCCGCCAGGCGCGCCAACAGACGCAGGTCGCTCTCCGTGGCCGCCAAAATGGCCAGGGGGCCGGTGTCGGGCGGCTTTTTCCCTTTCACGGGGTTAACGATGGCGCGGCGGTCAGGCATAGTCTATAATTCGAGATCATGTTTTTGGACTGCGTTATCGGTCGTCGCGGTATGCCTAACCAGCTTCCTTCCTCTGGCCTTGCCAATAGCATGATCTCGAACCGTAGACGTCCAACTTGGATACAGAATGAAATGGTCCGCAGATATGCTTTCGTTCAGGAGGTTGTGAAATGTATCGTAGGGTGGCGGTACGAGTCACGCCAACCGTCCGGTGCAGTTGGCAGGTCAGGTCGGTCGCTGCAGGTCGGTCAGTTCATCCTTGATTTCATCCATGATGTCATACAGCCAGAGGATGTCTTCGGTGGTCAGGCGGCCGGCCTTCACCGGGGCCCGGTCACTGCCGTCCTGTTTTTTGAGAATACGGGGGCCGATCTGCACCTTGGCCTCCCCCTGGTCGTAGCGGTTGATGGTGATCAACAGCCCGGTCTCCGGGCATTTCCATTTTTTTAGCACCTTGTCTTTGTTTGGATCAAAGGCCATTTTTTTTCTCCTAAATTAGAATTGTGGGATTGAGGGATTTTGGAATTGAGGAATGAATACCGTTTTGATCCTTTTTCAATCCCTTAATTACCAAATTCCCAATTCCTTAATTGACCTTTTGTGTCCGGGTCATGTGGATATCTGTGAGAAATCGGCGACCTGTCCGAAAACGGCCGATATGGATGCCAGCAGAGCCAGTCGGTTCCGGCGAACGGCATCCTCGTCGGCCATGACCATGACCTTGTCGAAAAAGGTGTCCACCGGATCACGCAGGGTGGCGATGGCGTCCAGGGCGCTGTCCAGGTCACCCTGGTCCATGAGGCGGGCCACCTGCCCGGTTACCGTCTGGCAGGCGGCATGCAGGTCACCCTCCGTGGCGTGTGCGAACAGGGTCGGATCGACCGGCGCGGCGCTGGTTTCCGTGGCTTTTTTAAGAATGTTCTCCACGCGTTTGAATGCCGCGGCCAGGGGCTCGAAACCCGGCTGACCCTTGAGTTTTTCCAGGGCACCCACCCGTCGTTCTACATCGGGGATGCGGTCCGACGAGACGCTGGTTACCGCGGCGATGATGTCTTTGGACCGTCCCTCGTCGGCCAGAAGACGGGCGAGACGGTTTTTCAGGAAAGTCAAGACGGCGTCCGCAATTTGAGCCGTCGGTTCGGTGCGCTTGTCGGTGAACAGGGAGCCCCCCTTTTCCACCAGTTCGGCAAGCGACACGTTGATATTCCGGCTGCGCATGATCTGCAGGATGCCGATGCCCTGGCGCCGGAGGGCATAGGGATCTGCCGCACCGGTAGGAATCAGGCCGACGGCGAAGCATCCGCAGATGGAATCGATCTTTTCGGCGATGGAGAGCAGGGCGCCGGTTTCAGTCTCCGGCAGTTGCCCGCCGCTGTGGGTGGGCCGGTAATGCTCCTCGATGGCAGTGGCCACATCCGGCTCCTCACCGGCCGCCTGGGCGTAAATCCGCCCCATGATTCCCTGGAGTTTGGCAAATTCCCCGACCACCTGGCTCACCAGGTCCGCCTTGCACAGGTAAGCCGCGCGGGTGACCTTCTCTTTCTCAGCCGGGTTGACGGCATCGGCCAGCCAGGCGGCGATGCTTTTAACGCGCATCACCTTGTCGTACATGCTGCCCAGCTTGGCTTGAAAGAGCACGCCTTTGAGTTTCTCCACCCAGACTTCCATGGGTACCTTGATGTCGGCGGTGTAGAAATAGCGGGCATCGGAAAGCCGGGCGCGCAGAACGCGCTCGTGACCGGTGGCCACCAGGTCCATATTCCGGGTTCGGGTATTGTTGACGGCGATGAAGCCGGGCATCAGCCTGTCCGTCGCGTCGATCACGGCGAAGTATTTCTGGTGCTCGCGCATGGCCGTGATGAGAATCTCCTTGGGGACCTCGAGGAAGATGTGGTCAAACCGACCTGCCGTGGCGATGGGGGTTTCCACCAGATTGGTGACGATGTCCAGCAGTTCTTCATCCGGCAGCACCCGTCCACCCATGTCAGCCGCCGCAGCCATCACGGCCGCTGCGGTCATCTGCCTGCGCTCGGCGATATTGACCACTACATTCACCGAGGCCATTGTCTGCACGTAGGCCTCCGGGGAGGGGATGGCCACCTTGCCCGGGCTCATGAACATGTGGCCCAGTGACTGGCGGCCACTTTTGATCCGGCCGCCCAGGGTAAACGAAACCAGCTTCGTGCCATACAGTGCCACGATGCTCTGGATGGGTCGGGCGAACTGAATCGAGAGGTCTGCCCAGCGCATGCTCTTGGGAAAGGGGGTGGCAAGGATTACCTCGGGCAGGATGGTTTTGAGCAGCTTGACGGTGGCCTGCCCGCGGTTGGTTTTGCGGGCGCTCAGGTACCGTCCTTTGTCTGTCTGGACCACTTTCAAGCGCTTGACGGCAACGCCGGCTTTTTCTGCGAATTTTACCGCCGCCACGCTGGGTCTGCCATGATCGTCGAAAGCGATTTTTTCCGGCGGGCCCATGAGGTCTTCGGTAACGGTTTCTTGTTTGGGCGCTACCTGATCGACGGTCACCGTCAGTCGCCTGGGCGTGCCAAAGGTGCGGGCCTGCCCGTGGCCGATGCGGGCCCCGTCCAGCCGTTTCAGCAGGTTCTGGGCCAAGGCGTCCAATGCCGGCTGGATGTATCCTGCCGGGATCTCTTCGGCGCCGATTTCAAGTAGTAGGGTATCCATATTCACCTCGATCACGCGTTCACGTTCGATATTCGTTCTAATCCGTTTCACCGGCGATCAATCATGCTGTTTTTTTCAAGAGCGGAAAGCCCATGGCTTCACGTTGCTTCAGGTAGCCCACGCCGCAGGCCCGCGCCAGATTTCGGATCCGGGCGATGTAACCGGTCCGTTCGGTGACGCTGATGGCGCCGCGTGCGTCCAGCAGATTGAAGGTGTGGCTGCACTTGAGGGTGAATTCATAGGCCGGAAGCACCAGACTCGCTTCGATAATCCGTCCGGCTTCGGCTTCATAACGGTTGAACAGGTCCAGCAGCATGTTCACGTCGGCCTTTTCGAAGTTGTAGGTGGATTGCTCCACCTCCTGCTGGTGGTGGACCTGTCCATAGGAGACCGTGTCGTTCCACATCAGGTCGTAGACGTTGTCGACACCCTGAAGGTACATGGCGATGCGCTCCAGGCCGTAGGTCAACTCCACTGAAATGGGCGACAGCTCCATGCTGCAGGCCTGCTGAAAATAGGTGAACTGAGTGCACTCCATGCCGTCCAACCACACCTCCCAGCCCAAGCCGGAAGCGCCCAGGGTGGGCGACTCCCAGTCGTCTTCCACGAAGCGGATGTCGTGCTCCAGCGGGTCCACGCCCAGGGCCTTCATGCTCTGCAGGTAGAGTTGCTGAACGTTGGTGGGGGAGGGTTTAAGCAGCACCTGGTACTGGTAATAATGCTGAAGGCGGTTGGGGTTATCCCCGTAGCGTCCGTCGGTGGGCCGCCGGGATGGCTGGACGTAAGCCACATCCCACGGCTCGGGTCCCAATGCTTTCAAGGTGGTGTGGTGGTGAAAGGTTCCGGCGCCTACTTCCTGATCGTAGGGCTGAACCACCACGCAACCCTTACGGCCCCAAAATCGGTCCAATGTGAGAATGACATCCTGAAAATTCATGCGCGTTTCCTCGACGGTCCGTATCGATAGTCAAACGGTTGATAAAATTAATAATCGATTGAAATTCCCGGATATGACACGGTGTTCGATAGGCGACTTACGTAGCATTATCGATAACGTTTAACAAGACCGGGGTTTGCCTTCAGGGCAATGCCAACGGCCAAAGCAAAAATGTCAATTGGTGGTCGCGCTTTCGCGGTCATTGATAGTTGCTGGGTTCATCTACATTAAGCCGACATCCTTCATTGGACATTTTTAATTTGGCCGTTGACATTCAAATGGGGTTGTTTACATGACTCCGTTGGCGTCTACACCGCAGGTGAGCAATCCGGCCGTAGGCCGCCCTGACAGCACCTTTTTCCATGCCCGCTTCAGGGCTGCCATGGCGTCGGTTGCACCGATGGCCCACAGGCATCCGCCGCCTCCGGCCCCGGTAAACCGGGCACCGCATCCGGCTTCGAAAGCGGCTGCCGCTAACCGGTCGCCCATGTCGTCTAACACCTGTGGGGTCATGGCCTTTCGAATGGCTGTCTCCCGGTTCATGGCTTCGGCGGCTGCCTGTATGTCCCATCGGATGATCGCTCGGGCAAAATCCTGGGTCAGGCGGACAATTTCATGCCAGTTTTTACGGCCGTTTCCGCTGATGAACTGTCTGACCCAGGACCGGTTGACATCCTTGGATACATGGGTGACACCCAGGTACGCCACCAGCAGGTGGCGGTCCAGGCGCCGAAGCGCTTGCCCCTCCAACAGAGGCTTTCCGGAGAACGGTGTCTGGCCCGGATCCGCCGGCCAGGTCCATGCGTTGACCCCGCCGAAAGCGGCGGCCAGCTGATCCTGGAGGCCGCAGGGCACACCGGCCACGCTCTGTTCGATGGCGTGGGCCAGGAGCACCATCCGGTCACGGGAGATTCCCTTTTTGCCCAAAGCAATCAGCGCCTTGGAAAAAGCGGCAATCAGGGCTACGGCAGCCACCGACGATCCCCCCAGCCCGCTTTTGGGCGGTGATGAGGAATGGATGTGTATGTGAACCCCCCTGGCGCCGAAATAGTCAGCCACGGCGAACATGAGGCCCAGGGGGTGATCGTAGGGGGCGTCTGACGGGTTGAATACCGCGTCGGCGAAGCCCGCTGATGAGACCTGTATCCGATTGCCGGTGATCGGGCGCAGGTTGACGGTGGTGCGTCGATCCAAGGCGATATTAACCGTGGATGGGGCCAAGTGCCTCAGCGGATAATGAAAGCTGCTGATGTCCAACGTCCCCCCGAAATCGATTCGACAGGGCGCCGATGCGTCGATGGGATGGCTGTCCAGCAGCGGCCCGATATTGCCCAGTGTCATTGCATTGGTCCGTGTTGCCATGATTTTCCATTTAGATTTATATATTAGTGTTTTAAGTATTAAGTGTTAAGTCGATGGTTTCTGTCGATTATATATAGATTCCAATCCTTAACTTAACACTTAACACCTAAAACTTAACACTATGTATTTATATTACAAAAAAAGCACACACTTATGGTTTTGCCGGTACAGGTGTTTTCCTGCCACCCATTGTTTGCCGGATAGCCCGAAGTACCTTAAGGCTTTTGGGGGACTTGCCGATGTGAAAGGGAACGAAGGCTTCCAGAAATTTCAGCCCCTCGGAGATGGCCGTGGGCGCAAACCGGACCCGGGCGGCCCGCTCCAGGTTCCCGGTGTCGGTCCACATGAGCTGTTTCAACGTGCCTTTGGAGATCTTCAGTCGGCCATTGGTGGGGATCCCGCAGGTCGGGCAGGCAATCCCCCCTTTGGAGGGATCCGAGACCACCGACGCATGCCGGATCTGGTCCAGGCAGGTTTTGCAGGTATGGCAGTGGTCGAAATTGGGACGAAATCCAGCCAGTGATAAAAAGCGCATCTGAAACAGGATGCTGAGCACTTCCACGGGCGTCTCTCCCCGGTTGAGTTCGGCCAGCACATGCGACATCAGTCGGTATAATGGCTCCTGGGGTTCTCCCTCGGCCATCCACAGATAAATCAATTCCGACCAGTAGCTGGCATAGACGGTTTTAATGATATCTTCGCGGATTTTGAAAAACGGATCTTCCAGAGACGCCTCCTGGAGCACCGGCATGCCTTTGCCCCGGCCTTGGGCCAACACCACGTTAAGCCGGGAAAAGGGTTCCAGTACCCCGGAAAATCGTTTGACGCTCTTTTTAGCGGATTTGGCAATGGCACTGGTCTTTCCCTGTGCCTGGGTGAACAGGGTGACTATGAGGTCGAAATCGCCAAACTCGATGCGACGGAGCAGGATGGCGGGTGTGTTCAGGCTGGCCATGATCTCAGACGCCGAGAAATCTGGTGGCGATGGTAAAGTAAAAGTAGACGCTGATGATATCGACGGAGGTGGTCACGAACGGACCGGTGGCAACGGCTGGATCGATATTGATCCGTGCCAGCAGCATGGGCACGCATGATCCCACCAGAGCGGCAACGGACATCGAACAGATGACTGCCAGGCAAACTGCCAGCGCCAGCATGTGGGTGCTGTACTGCAATTGGGCCACCGACCCGATGAGCAGACCGTAGACGAGGCCAAGGATCAAGCCTACGCTCAGTTCTTTACCCACCACCGAACCGATGTCCCGGATATTGAGCCGCCCGGTGGCCAGTCCGCGCACCACGATGGTGGAGGACTGGGTGCCGATATTGCCGCCCATGCCCATAATAACCGGAATAAAGGCGGCCAGGTAGGTGATCCTGCTCAGGCTGTCCTCGAATTGGCCGATGACGTAAAAAGCGAATATCCCGCCCAGGCAGCTGGCAAACAGCCAGGGCAGGCGGATGCGGGTGCTTTTGAGGATGCTTTGGGTTTCAACGAATTCTTCACCCACACCGGCCATCTTCAGGATATCTTCGGTCGCCTCTTCGCGGAAAATATCGATGACATCGTCCACGGTGACGATTCCCACCAGCCGGTTGCTCTCGTCCACCACCGGAACGGCCAGGATGTCGTAGCGGGCGACCAGTTTGGCCACTTCCTCCTGGTCCATGTGCGTCTGCACGGAAAGGACATCGGTGGCCATGAAGGATTTCAAGGGCGTCTGGGGTTTGACCACCACCAGCTGCCGCAGGGAACAGACACCCACCAGGTTGCCGTATTCGTCCACCGCGTAGAGATAAAAGGGCATCTCGACATCGGCAAACTCTTTCTGGATTCGCTCGATGGCCTCTTTGGCGGTAATCTCCTGGTTCAGGGCGATAAAGTCGGGGTTCATGATACCACCAGCGGTATCGTCTTCGAATCGCATGAGATCTTCGACCTCATCGGATCCCTCTTTCTTCATCCGCTTGAGCAGGGTGCTGGCGGTTTCATCGGGGAGTTGATTCAGCAGGTCGGCGACGTCATCGTTGGGCATGTCTTCCAAGATGGCCACGACTTCATCCGGATCCATGCCGTCGATGAGTTCGACAAAGAGATCTTCATCCAACTCGCTGAAGACAATCCCCTTTTGCTCCACATCTTCAATCATGTCGAACAGCAGCCGTTGATCCTGGAGCGACAGGCTCCTGAACAGGATGGAAATATCCGCGCCGTGGGTTTTGTTGACGATTTTGTGAAGCCGGCTGCTGGCGCCCCGCCGCAACAGCCGTTTGACGCTGATGGTCAGAATTTTTTGTCTATCCTGTTGCATGGGAGAGTTCGTTGGGTCCGTTGGGTTCGTTGGGTTCGTTGAGCCCCCGCCCCCGATCTCTTGCTCTTGAGCCTTAAGCGTTGACCTTTGAGCTTTCAGGGTTGAGCTGTTTTCTCGTCAGGGTATCTTCAGGCTTACCACTTGACCGCTGTTTCCGAAGATCTTCACCGGTCGCTCATTCAGAAAAATTTGCAGCCCGGTGGCGTTGCCAATCATCAGATTGAAGTTGTCGGTTCCTTCCAACTCCAGACGATCCTCGGGCTTTAAATCATAGGACCGGGCATTCTGTCCGTCCACAATCACCTTCAACCAGGTTCGCTCCACGGCGATAATCTGGAGTTTGAGCTTGTCCTGCGTCTTTGCAGCGGACGGGCGGTTCCCGGCTGTCTCAGCTCTTGAGGCAGCCGGTTCGGACAAGACCGTGCCTTCTGGCGCCGTTGTGTTTTGCGGCGGTGCCGGAGCCATAAAAAAATCGGTGTACCGCAGCAGAAACAAAATGCCGACGATTAGACCCACTGCCATCATCGCCCGACGGAAGGCCCATAGTTTTTCCCGACGTCTCAGGTGATTCTGCTTGGCGTGTTCCTGCTGTTTCAGGTCCGACAGGTAGAACTCGACGGCGACGTCCGCATTGGCCCCCACTGCATCAGCGTAGATTCGAATGAAGCTCTTGACATAGGCCGGTGGGGGGAGCCCCTCATGGGCATTCTCTTCAATGGCCTTGAGGCAGTGGACGGCGATTTTTGTTTTTTCGGCGACCGTTTGAATCGCCAGTTCTTGTTTTACCCGAAAGCTTTTCAGATAGCCGCCAAATGTATCCTGATTCGTTTCCGATTCCATAGAGAAGAACCGCTATATCCAAGGATCTTGAATCTTATGCGTTCGATTCCAATCCTAATTGATGATTTTGATGTGTGACTGACTGCGTAGATCCTCCAGCCATGAGAGAAATTTTTTATCCACCACCTCGGCAAACAGTTTCTGGTGGATCTCTTCCCTTACGCTATCCAAGGGCTTCCCTTCGGTCCGGTTGACCGCCTCCACATAAAAGAGCTGATACCCCTGATCCGTTTCCAGGACTGCAGTTGCCTGGCCCGGGGCCACCCCGTCGAGCGCCGCCTGGATTTTTGGAGAAAGGGTCTCTTTGGAAAACTCGCCGATGTCACCGCCGTCTGCAGCGGCCGGGCTCTGGCTGTAGGTTCGGGCCAAATCGGCAAAGGATTCTCCGGCTTCGAACCGTGAGTGGATTTGTTGCATCTGTTCGCTTACCGTCTGCTTTTCGGCATCGATAGAAAAATCCGGAACCCGCATCAGGATATTTCTTAAATGGTAATTAAGCGTTCCGCCGTAAATCTCAGGGTGGCTGTCGTAGTAGTCCCGGATCTCTTCTTCGGTGATGACGATCTTGGACTTGACCTGATAATTGACCAGCCGGGTGCGAAGGACCTGCTCTTTGATTGTTTCCCGATACCGCTCCATGGTCATTTTATCCTGTTCCAGAAAACGGCGCAGGTCTTCATCGGTAAAGGTGTTTGCTATTTTGATGCGTTCGATGGTGCTGTCGATCTCCGTTTCATCCACCTGGATATCGTAGCGTTTGATCTCCTGATCGGTGAGCTTTTCATCCACCAGGCGGTTGAGCATCTCATTTCGAACGTTGAATAGCATCTGCCGCTCTTTGTCCAGGTCGAATCCCTGCTGGCGGATGCGCTGGGCATAAGGTCCCATCCGTTCCTCGAGTTCGGTCAGCAAAATGATGTCTTCATTGACCACAGCCACGATCCGGTCCAATACCTCGGATGCGGCCGAAGCCGTGGCCGTGGCTGTGAAAACCAATACCCACACCCCAATCAGCATACCCAAAGACAAATTTCGCTTCAAGGCAACTATTCCTTTTCCTGACCGGTGGATCCGGCGCCGGGGCGTTGGGACCGCTCCCACAGCTCCCAGTTGATCTCGACCCCGTAGCGCGCTCGCAGCCCGTCCATCCATGGCGGATACGCCGCTTCCACCTTCTCGAGCCGGAGCCGTTCAACGATGTGATGCTTCAAATCGGTCTTCGGCGGACTTTCATCATTGCCGGCAAAGTCTTCTTCGTGGGCTTTATAGTAAGCTTCAATATCCTGTGCGGTTATGTTCACCGGTTGAACCAGTTCCCGGTCCACCACTTTTTCCATAAGCAGGCGCACCCGCAGCCGCTCCGTCCACAATGAATAGGGGATGGCGCTTTCCAGCAGCATCTGTTCGAATTCGTCTTCCGGGTAATCCTTTTTAATTGCCTGGATCGCCGCTTCAACTTCGGTATCATCCAGTACGATGCCCAGTTCATGAGCCCGGCGGTCGACGATCACCTCTTCGGTCATTTGATTCAGCAGGCGCAACCGCGCATTTTCAATCATCTGAGGATCCACCGATCGGTCGTCGCTATAGGCAATCCGGGCAGCCTCAAAGGCGCGTTCGAACTGGGCTTGGGTCACGGTCTGCTGGTCGGTGCGGATCAGCACGGCATCCTGCTGCGATGAATTGTCCGGTCCCGAACAACCCGTCCATGCAACCATTGCTGCGCAACAGATGAGGCGGCACACATGCCTCACAACCGGCGGACAGCGTCGCATCGCCAATTTTTCATCATGAGTATAACTCACTGCAAATTTTCTAAATATGGTTCTCATAAGCCTTCAGGAATTAACATGTTGCGCTATTTCGATCAAGATGTTTTTCGCCTGGGCCAGCATGGTCCGCGCAGTCCCTTTGACCAGCGTGGCTTTGAGCTGGTGGTCCGGGGTGAATTGGTAGGGTTGTTTACCGTTGGTGATCATCTGGACAATTCCCAAGGGTCGCTGTTGATGGGTCTCGCTGAATGCCAGGCACAGCTGCTGGCCGTAAAGGTCCAGGCGCTTGATCCCGGCACGGACCGACAATACACGCAGCATGATCTTCAACAGCAAATTTTCCGTCTCTTCGGGAAGTGGGCCGAATCGATCCGCCAGCTCAGCCTTCATGGCGGCGATTTCCTTGAGATCGGTCATCTTGGCCAGGCGGCGATAGATGGACAACCGTTGGTCGATATTGACCACATACTCCTCGGCCACATAGGCGGACATGGGCAGGTTGATTTCCGGCTCCAGTCCTTCGGTGATGGGCTCCCCTTTCATCTGGGCCACGGCCTCTTCCATGAGCTTGAGGAACATATCATAGCCCACGGCGGAAATGTGGCCGGATTGGGACGCGCCCAGAATCGCCCCGCCGCCCCGGATTTTCAGATCGTTCATGGCAATCTGGAAACCGGATCCCAGATCGCTGTGTTCCATGAGTACTTTGAGACGTTTTTGGGCATTTTTTCCCAGCCGGGTTTCTTCGGGAATGAACAGGTAGGCATAAGCCTGCTCGTCGGACCGGCCCACCCGGCCCCGCAGCTGGTAGATCTGGGCCAGACCGAACCGGTCTGCCCGGTTGACCAGGATGGTGTTGGCCGTGGCCACATCGATGCCGGACTCGATGATGGTGGTGCACACGAGCATGTCGATCTCTCGGTTCATGAAGCGCATCATTACCGACTCCAGATCCTCTTCGGCCATCTGCCCGTGGGCAACGGCCAGGCGGACCTCGGGTACCCTTTCCTGTAGATAGGCGGCCATACGGTCGATGGCCTTGACGTTGTTGTGTACGAAAAAGATCTGTCCGCCCCGGGTCAGTTCACTGCGGATGGCCTCGCTTACCACGGTGTCGTCGAACTCGCACACGTAAGTGATGATGGCATGGCGTTGCTCCGGCGGTGTAGAGATCACACTGATGTCCCGGATGCCCATCATTGAGAGATGCAGTGTTCTGGGGATGGGGGTGGCGGTGAGGGCCAGCACGTCTACGGTGGTTCTCAGTCGTTTGAGCTTTTCCTTGTGCCGAACGCCAAATCGCTGCTCCTCGTCGAGGATAAACAGTCCCAGGTCGGCAAAGGTGACATCCTTTTGAAGCAGCCGGTGGGTGCCGATGACGATGTCTACGGTGCCTTTTTTTATCTCTTCCACGATCCGGCGCTGCTCGGGCCGTGACCGGAAACGGCTCAGGCAGGCGACCTTCACCGGGTAGGCATCAAAGCGCTGGACAAAGGTGGCGTAATGCTGTTCGGCCAGCACCGTGGTTGGAACCAGCATAGCCACCTGTTTGGCCTCGCTGACGGCCAGGAACGAGGCTCGCAGGGCCACCTCGGTCTTTCCGTAACCCACGTCTCCGCATACCAACCGGTCCATGGGGGTGGTGCTGTGCATGTCCTCGAGTACATCTTCGATGGCCTTGAGCTGATCCGGGGTCTCCTCGTAGGAAAAGTTTGCCTCGAAGTCGGCAAAATGGCTGTCGGCTGCGCCGTACCCGTGCCCGTCGTTGACCTTTCGCTGGGCGTAGATCTTGAGCAGTTCCCCGGCGATTTTTTCCGCTGACCGACGCACTCTCTCTTTGGCCCGCTCCCAGGCCCGGCCGCCCATTTTGTCCAGGGCCGGCATCATGCCCTCCACCCCCATGTACTTCTGGATCAGCCCCATGCGATCCACGGGCAGATAGAGGCGATCCTCATCCCGGTAGACGACCAGCAGGAAGTCATTGACGGTGCCTTCCAGGCTTAGTTTAATCAGCCCTTCGTACTGACCGATGCCGTGCTCGTCGTGGACCACCAGGTCCCCCTGCTTCAAGTCGGAAAAGGCCAGCAGTTCAGTTCGCACGGTCGTTGCACTGCGTCTGGGGCGCTTGGCCCGGGGGCCGAAAACTTCGGCCTCCGTGGCTACCGCAAGACCGTCTGTCGGCCAGATAAATCCTGCACTCAGGCTGCCCCGGCAGATGAACAGCCCCCCCGGCCGGAGCTTTTGCGGAAACGGTTGGCCGGTGACCGCTTCGACGCCATGAAGAGCCAGAATTGAAGCCAGCCGGCCGACCTGGCGGTCGGTCTCACAGGCCACCACCATGGTGCGACCCGCATCCTGTTGCGCTGCAACCCACTTCACCAGCGGGGCGGCCGGATGGTCGGTCTTCCTGGCCTGCTCCATGGCCAGCAACAGCTCGCCGTTGTCTGCAGTTTCGGCATATACGGTGTGACGATCGACAGCACCGGTCACCACCAGCGGTGCCAGCGAGACGGCCCGTCGACGGGTTAGATCGGCACTGATTTCTTCCCAGTTTAAAAACAGGTCCGTCGGCTCCACACATAGGTGTTTTTCGCTGCGGGCTTTGCGATGGTTAACCTGGGCAAGCTGTTCGCTTTTGGCGGCGACCTGGGCCAGTTCGGCCGGATTTTCGGCGATGATGACCGTGCCTTCCGGCAGGTAGTCGAAAAGGGTGTCCATGTGGTCGTAAATCATCGGGGTGAGATTCTCGATGCCGGGAAACACCCCTTGCTCCTTGATGCGCTGCACGATGTCCCGGACGGCGGTGCGCGGCAGTTCCTGTTCGAGTCCGCGTGCCCGGAAGCGGCCGACGATTACATCCAGTCGGGCTTTCTCTAAGGTTACTTCTCTGGCCGGCAGAATGACCGCTTCGTGCACATGTTTCAGACTGCGCTGGCTGGAAGGGGAAAAAAAACGGATGGTTTCTGCAAAGTCGCCGAACAATTCGATGCGAAGGGGGTTTTCATATAGGGGTGAAAAGATGTCGATGATACCGCCGCGGACGCAAAAATCGCCCGGCTCTTCCACGACCACGCTGCGGGTATACCCGCCGGCCACGAGTTTGGCCACCAGGCGATCCGGTTCGATCTCCTCTTCGGCGAGGATCAGCTCCGCAAAGTCGGCCAACACGGACTTGGGAATCAGTCGTTGACGCAGGGCCGTGGCTGCGGTCACCATGATTTGCGGCTGCTGACCCTCGATCATGGCATACAGCGCCCGGATGCGACGGGCAGCTGTTTCGTTATGGTAGGACATGAATTTGAACGGGGAAATATTGTAAGGGGGGAAGAGAACTGCGGCGGAGCCCGTTTCTCCGGAAAAGAAATCGATTTCCGCCTTCCGCTGTTCGGCGGCTTTGGTCGATGCGGCCACCACCAAAACGGGCGACTTGAGCACCCGTCTGACGCCGGCTGCCAGACGAGCACCGGCGCTGCTTCCCATACCGGCAACCACGAGGGGGCCGGTGCGCTCGGCAATGGCACGGATCAGCCTGTCCGATGTACTTTTTTCTTGCTTTTGATTCATAAACGCTATACGTGATCCTTCTATTTTTCAGCCGGCGCAGCTCAGCTGGCGGCGCAGCTGATTCCCAATAAGCATCTAAAAAATCGAAATAAAATGCTTGCTTGCGAATCAGCGGGACAGTTAAACGCCACCGTAGCTCAGTTGGTAGAGCAACGCACTCGTAATGCGTAGGTCCGCGGTTCGACTCCGCGCGGTGGCTCCAAAACCAGTTCCGGGTTCCCTCATCTGCCTTGCGGGAACCCGTTTTTTTTGACACCCGGCACCCGATGGCATCCGGATCGGCACAAGTCTGCCGATGGGCGCCTTATTATCGCAACCCGCATCGCTTTTGCAACCGCGGTTTGTGATCATCACCCTTTTTTACCATCGTCAGGGTGCCGGTTGCCCGATAACGCCAGTCAGGACAGGAGAGATTTTTCATGCAGCTTTCACCCGAGCAGCAGGTCGCTGTCGAACATACCGGCTCACCGGCCCTGGTTGTGGCCGGCGCCGGATCGGGAAAGACCCGAACCCTGACCGCAAAATTTGCCTACCTGGTGGAATCGGGCATGCTGCCCGAACAGATTCTGGCCATCACTTTCACCAACAAGGCGGCCGAGGAAATGAAGGGCCGCCTGATTCGGTTGACCGGCATGGGTGTCCAGCGCTTTCCCTGGGTGCGCACCTACCATTCCGCCTGCTTCCAGATCCTTAAGGAATACAGCTACCTGATGGGTTTTCATCCGCCCCTCCAGGTCTTTACGTCTTACCACCAGCTAAAGACCGTCAAGGATGTGCTGTTAACCCTGAATTACGATAAAAAACATGCCATGTCCGTGCTTGGGCAGATTTCCAATGCCAAAAACAGCGGACATCCCGGTTCCTATTTAGACAACCATCCCCGGAAGGGCAATATCCGCCTGGCCGATGTGTACGAGCGCTACGAAGGGGTCCTTAAAGCGGCCAATGCAGTCGATTTCGACAATATCCTGCTGTTGACCCGTAACCTGCTGCGGGACCATGCAGACGTCCGGCAGCGCTTCCAGACCCAATTTCAATACATTCTTTGCGATGAATACCAGGACACCAACGACCTGAACGAGGAGATTACCGCCCTGCTGCTCAAAGACGGGAATCTTTTTGCCGTCGGTGACGACTGGCAGTCCATTTACTCGTTCCGGATGAGCAACGTCGGTCATTTCCTATCTTTTAAAAGGAAGTACAAGGGCGCACGGATCTTCAGACTGGAGCAGAACTACCGCTCGGCCGATGAAATCGTGCAACTGGGCAACCGGGTTATCGGCCATAATGAAAACCGTATGGAAAAGGCCTGTTTCTCGGACAAGGAAGGCGGCGTGGTCGAGACCCATGAGTTCTATACCGACCAGGAGGAGGCCCGCTGGGTGGCGGACAAGATACGCAGTATGGTCAGAATGGGTATTCCCTATGAAAAGATGGCGGTGCTCTACCGCACCAAGTTCTGCTCCCTGCCCTTCGAACAGGCCTTCCGCCGGGCGCACCTCCCCTACCACATGATGGGCGGCAAGGGCTTTTTTGACCGGGTGGAGATCCTTGACCTGAATTGTTACATCACTGCCGCGGTGTTCGACAAGGATGACACTGCTTTCGAACGGGTCCTCAACACGCCCAAACGAGGCATCGGGCCGGGGACCGTAAAAAAGATATCTCAGATGCGCAGGGGACCCATGAGTCTGAAGGAGGCCGCCCGGGTGGCGGTTTCCGAACGCGTGCTCACCCCCAAACTTTACCATTCCCTTAACGATCTGCTGGCACTTCTGGACGAGATTCGGGACCTGCGACCTGATGAAGCCATACGCCAGGCGATTGCCCGCACCGGTTACATGGACCATCTGGAAAACTATACCCGATCCAATTCCATGGACTTCACCGCCCGTCAGGAAAACATCGATCAGTTGATCCACGCCGCCTCCCAGAAGGAGACCATCGTTGACTACCTGGAAGAAGCCGCACTGGTCCGAGAGGACAAAGATGATGAGGAGGAATCCAACGGTGTCAACCTTTCCACTGTGCACGGGGCCAAGGGCCTGGAGTTTCACACGGTTTTCGTGATCGGGTGCGAAGAGCAGTTGTTCCCCCACTGGCGATCCATGGACAGCGCCGAAGACCTGGAGGAGGAGCGTCGGCTCATGTATGTGGCGGTGACCCGGGCAGAGCGCTGTCTCTTTATTACTTCCGCCAATTTTCGAAAAGGCCAGTTCAACCCCCGCAGCCGCTTTTTAGACGAGATCGACACGGTATTGGCCAATCGGTAGCTGCCTCTTTCCGTTGAGGTGGGATGCCGAACGTGGTTAACGTTTCTGGATTCTCTATTGCCCGTCAGCTGATTCCGGATTAAATGTTTATGGTATCTTATGAACTTGACATCCTTCGGTCTTGCGTATATTTCTAATAGCTGTATGATTTTATTGAACAAAGCGGTATTTCAGCGCTTACTATAATTCTTGAGATACCCTGATGTGTGTCGTGAGGCACAGAATCGAGAACCGATGAATTGTATCGATGCCGTAGAAGGCATGGCCAAGGCTTTGCTGGGAAAGTTTTTGGATGTTTCCACAGAGTATCGCATGGACGACAGTGAATATATCCGCAATGTCAAGGCGGTTATCGATGCGGTGATCCTCTTTGTCAAAAACAATCCGGAGGTCAGCGACAATCCTGAGCTGATCCGGGATGTCCTTTACCATTTTGCGAAAATTCGATGGCTGGCGCGTCTGGAGAAAACCGTCGATTCTGATCAGGAGGCGGGTGCCACGCGAGACCTCGAGTACCAGGAATACTGTTATGATTACCTTTATGCACACGGTAACTACCCGCGTTGACCCAACACGCATCCCGTGGCAAACGCCGGATTATCCAAAAAGGGAAATTCTCAAATGACCGAAACTGAAGATGAAGCGCTCAAAGCCGAAATTGACGAGATAATGAGCAGGGTGGATACGATTATGGACAAGGTAGCCCGGATCATTCCCGAAGATAAGAAAGAAACCACTGGGCAGGAGTGACCGAGTCGGGTTCCATGATCCGATGCTGCTTGAACCCCAATACCTGGAAACCGGCAACCATTTCTCTCAGGAGGCGCTATGGCATTGACCAAGAACGACATCGTCGCTAAGATGAACGACTTGGGCTTTACGAAAAAAAATTCCATTGAAACCGTTGAATCCCTGCTCGAGATCGTCAAGGGGACCCTCGAAGATGGAGACGATCTACTGGTATCCGGTTTTGGGAAATTCTGCGTGAAGGAAAAAAAGAAGCGACGGGGCAGAAACCCGGCCACCGGTTCCGACCTGACCCTGCGGGAGCGCAGGGTGGTCACCTTCAAATGCTCGGGAAAACTGCGAAGCAAAATCAACGACAGCTGATTCTAACTGCCTGGATTAAGCCGTCCAGGCGGGCCAGGACACCAGAATTTTCCCCAACGGCTGCATATATTTGTCTTTTGGCTCGGCGACGGCGTTACGTCAAAGCCCCCATACCAAGACCCAAACTGAGCGATTCACCTTTCTCGAAGAAGGTCGATGGGTAACGATCACGGTTCGGTACCATCGATGGTTGTATTCAAAAAGTTAAACCGATTGGGGGTCCGATCTTTATCCGCCTCAGGCGGATCACCACATCTTCGGCGTTAGCTATCGCCGCGCATAGTCCACTATAGCGCGACGACATCTGCCTTGAATCTGCGGCAAGCTCGACAATCGCTCAG
>RCNC010000331.1_pt1 | contig 29758 bp, 23 predicted proteins | sample 2041301 | NCBI WGS metagenome assembly RCNC01 (sample SAMN09708231, study PRJNA481090) | Marine sediment metagenome, whole genome shotgun sequencing project. | biome: marine sediment; feature: ocean; material: sediment; isolation source: Sewage treatment plant 13A marine sediment (STP13A) ... | reverse complement strand
AAAGCGGCCAGGATGCAAAAATGGGTTACTGATGCAGGTCAGCCAAAACCAACCGCATACACAAAGGGAGAAAAAGATTTCATTCGTATGTGCGAGAAGGAGGAGCTCGATCTGGTCTTTACAGCCACACCCTGGAAATGGCATGTTCCGATTTGTCTTTCTGCAATGCAAAATGGAAAACATGCAGCGACAGAAGTTCCGGCCGCTGTCACGATAGACGAATGCTGGCAGCTGGTTGAAACTGCAGAAAAATTGAACAAACATTGCGTAATGAACAAAGTGCCATAGAGAGGGGGCGGCTACGGCGAGGGAATCGCTCAGAAGGTTGCGGGCCGGGTGGATCGAAAGAGTACAGCCCGTTACAACACACCAGGGCGCGCGAGAATGGCGCGATCCGCAGAACGCAGCGCTTACTGCTTCGGACGATCTGGATCGGCACCGACTAGGCAGTGCACCGCCACGCCGCCTGTGTTGATGTCTGTCCCTGTCGGCGAGACCGGGATGCCATGGCGTACCTTAACCTCTGTCTCGATACCGGCCACAAGGCCGCGGCCAAGCTCCAGCGCCTGCGCTGCGCGCGCGTGACTGTAAATGGTGAGTAGCTCACGGCCGAGCTCGGGATCCGTTGCATAGGCAAACTCCGCGAGGCGCTCTATCCGCGGCCGCTCATCAAGCATGCCGGCCTCGAAGGCCGTGAGGGTAGATTGCACGCGCTCAAGCTGTTCTTCCGGGAACGCACAGGTGTAGTACATAAGTCGCTTGAATAGCCGCCCGGCGAACACCGTTGCTTCCTGGAGCTGGAATTCCGGATTGATGAACGTTGAATCTGCGTTCGTGGTGAGGTAACGGTGCTGGCCGTACTCAGGGGGCACGTCGTTCACACCGATCCACCAAGGCAGGAACGGTGCCGTGACCGAACCGGTGGGCGCAACCCAAAGCAACGCCAGCTCCGGATGCTGCAAGTCGCCTCGCAGGTGGGCGACCTGGCCATAACCAGCGTGATCATCGGCAATCCTCGGGTCACGTACCAGGGCCATTATTTCCTCGACGGTAACCGGCGCCATTGCCAGGAGCTCCGCCTCGATGTCGGCTGGGGAGAGATATTTGGTGCCGGGCGAGCGCATGATACCGCCGAGGCCGTAAACCTGATCAACGTTGAACAGTCGGCCGGAATTCGGCTCGTACCAGCCCTGCTCGATGGCGAACGAGATCAGGTTCTCCGACCCCATGAAGTCAGGGTGCGACCTGTAGTCGGCGGGCACGTCGCCAATGTAACCTGGGTAGTTCACTCGTACCTCGTCCGGTCCGAGACGTTCGGCGACCCACAGGCCCTGGCCGCCAGCGAACGAGATTATCACCCAGCCTTCCTGTGGATCGGCGATAAGGTGCGAGTTGCCGCCGTAGGTGGTGTAGCCGTAGGTATCGATTAGATTACCGATGATCTCCACGGCGTCTTGCGCCGTCCGTGCACGCTCCAGCGCGACGCGCGCCAGGTCGCTGTAATTGGGACCGGTTTGATTCGGAGGCGTCATTTCGCGGAGTTCTTCACGCGAGGGGGACCAAACGTCGCGGACAGCGACTTGGTGCTCGTTGAGCCCGCCATTGGTAATCGGTGCCGGAAAGCCTGCAAAGCTGGAGTAGTTCATGGTGATGTAGCGGAGCGTCTCGTCAACTTGCGGGATCTGCGACAGCCTCCCAGGCAGCCTGGCTCGCTCGGTGGCACCCACGGTGATTTGCGACCCGGCTACATGGGTCCGGCGCGGGACAATCTCTAGCCAGTGGCTGGACGGCTCCTCACCGGTACCGCCGATCAAGACGCTGCCATCCGCAGTCAGGTTACGACCGACATAGAAGGCGTAACTGGCAGCGGCGGACGCCGAGAGCAGCGGCAGCAGAAGCAGGCTGAGGAGAATGGCGTGCAGTCGTAAGGGATTGCGGTTGATCATATCAATCTCCATGCCGTGAATCGGGGGCCTCTCTCACAGGGGAGTGGTGTGACAGAAAGATTGTATATGATTCGGTTCACCAACACGTCACCACTACAATGTCTGACGCGATAGAAAACGTTGTACTTGGTGTCGTTTCTAGAAATTGGTCCGACCTACTCATATGAACAATAGTAGATTGTTATGGCGTAACAATATTGAACAAGCACTCGAAGCGGTTTTGACAAGTTTAAGTGTCGATCGATCGTAATTGTTGGATGAAAAATCAACCAACCGCACCGCTCCCTCCCGAAACTCCGGGGAATATCGTTTCCCTTTATTTATCAATCCATCCTCTCCAAGAATAGAACCTCCGGGAAAGTCGGGGCGGTTCACGCAGGTGATTGTTGCGTGTATTGCTCCTACGGTGATGTAAAGTGCCCGCCTATACAGCAAGGCGATTCTTGTTCTGCATAGCTACAAAACGGTAGCGGTATGACCCCAAAAGAACTTCGCAACGCGCGCCAATATTGGCTGCGACGTCTAAGATATGGCAATTAACGCGTTGTACCCACTCTCGGGCATTGGTCATGGACACCCTGTTTCATGTGCTTTCCTGAATTCGTGCAGCCACGTTATTCTGCCGCTTCCAGTAACTCAAGCGGAACACGGGTTCCGTATTCCGTGGCTCCTGCAAGCCTCGAGAAATACCAATGGCTCAAGCGTGCGATGGCCTCTATCTTTTCCGCAATTTCGTCAGTCTCACCATAATTTCCCATAACGGCCAACGCGTATGGGCGTCCCGGTAAATCGACTACGCCCCATGACGTACGTACACCCTCGATGACCCACTCTTTTGAAGGATCCGAATGCCGCTTGGGGTGCCATCCTGTATGGTGCTTTTGCATCTGGACAGCCACTTGAGCAGCCAGTTGACTGAGATTGAAAATCAATAGCGCCAATGCCGTCACGACGACCAGCAGCGTGATCGTCATTTTTTCCTGAACAGATTTAGACGTGCTCGTATTTGACATAATAGACCTTGTATTCGGACATAACGTCAGCCATAGAGTGTAGTCAGCGACCGGCATTGCCGAGGTGATGCAGCGCGCTTTCCACGACATTGATTTTACAGGGTGTTTTGCGAATCCAGGCGAGTTCACTATGATCGTCGCGGCGGTCCCGGAATGCCTCTGTACAGACCAGCCCTACGCACAATGTTGTGCAGCTGCACCAATAACGGTCGCGATTCGGGCCGATCAGGAACGCACAAAAATGTAACAATTCGAGGCTTCGCCCGGTCAACAACGCAGACAACAAATTGGAAAAAATTATGAAAGCATCCGACCTGTTCGTTCAGTGCCTCGAGGAAGAGGGCATCGAGTATATTTTCGGCGTACCCGGCGAAGAGAATGCCGACTTCATGATGTCGCTGGAAAAATCAAAAAAGATTCGCTTTGTTCTGACCCGGCACGAGCAGGGTGCAGCATTTATGGCCGAGGCTTACGGTCGCCTGACAGGCAACCCGGCCGGCTGTCTCGGTACCCTCGGTCCTGGCGCTACTAACCTGATCACAGGCGTCGCGAACTCCAATATGGACCGCGCACCAATGCTGGTACTCACCGGCCAGGGTTCAACGGATCGATTACATAAAGAGTCGCATCAGATTATGGATGTGGTCAGTATGTTCAAGCCGGTTACGAAGTGGGCGGCGACCATCCTTAACCCGGACACCATTCCGGAGATCGTACGCAAAGCGGTACGTGTTGCCCGCACGGAAAAACCAGGCGCTGTGCACCTCGAATTACCAGAAGATGTTGCCAGCATGGAAACCAGTGAAGTTCCAATCACACCACGCCGTTTTCGTCGCCCGGTCGCTGATGAAAAGATCGTCGACCATGCCTTTGCCATGCTTGAACAGGCCAAACGGCCCGTTATCATTGCCGGCAATGGCAGCATTCGCAGGCGCGCGAGCGAGCAATTAAGAAAATTCTGTGAGCAAACAGGAATCGGCGTGATAAGTACCTTCATGGCCAAGGGCTGTGTCGACATGGATGCTGACTATTGCCTCTACACCGTCGGACTTGGCAGCAAGGACCGGGTCGCGCTGGCAATCGATGATGCTGACCTTATCATCACGTTTGGATTTGACATGGTCGAATACCATCCGTTGTTGTGGAATCCGCAGGGTGATAAGAAGATTATCCATGCCGATTTTCTTGCCGCAGAAATTGATGCGCACTACAACCCTGAGGCGGAATTGATCGGCGATCTGGCGCATACCCTGTGGATGTTTAATGAACGGGCAGCGTCTTCTACTGCCATGCAATTCGATTTCAAGAATCAGCATAAAGCCCGTGCTGAGATGGCAGAGGATTTCGCAGAATACAAGGATGACAAAACCGAAGGCTCAATTCGTCCGCAAAAAGCGATCTGGGATGTGCGGCAAGTCATGGGACCGAACGATATTCTGCTTTCAGACGTTGGCGCTCACAAAATGTGGATCGCCAGGCATTATCAGTGCCACGAACCGAATACCTGCCTGATCCCGAACGGTTTTTGCTCGATGGGATTCGCGTTTCCGGGCGCCATTGCCGCCAGCATTGTGCATCCCGAGCGACGCATTCTCGCACTCTCCGGCGACGCCGGGTTCCTGATGAATTTGCAGGAAATGGAAACAGCGAAGCGCCTCGGTAGCAATATCGTTGCGTTGGTGTGGGAGGACCATGCCTATGGCCTGATCGCGTGGAAACAGGAAACGCATTTTGGCAGCCATACCGACCTGGCTTTCGGCAACCCTGACTGGAATCAACTGGCGTCAGCATTTGGCTGGCACGGTCACTACGTGTCAAACAGTGAGGATTTTGCCGGTACGCTGGACAAAGCGTTCGAGGAGGAAGGCCCGAGCCTGGTTGTAATGCCTGTCGACTATCGTGAAAACCTGTTGCTAACGAAGAAGCTTGGCGAAATATCGTGGTCGAACTAGGTCAAATGATGGTCGCCAGCGACTTGCCACCGGCAGGATCGACTGAGGTCACGTCACCGTATGACGACAGCTTGCTGGCAACAGTCAGCACCGGTGGCGCTGACCATGTAGAGGCGGCGCTGACAGCCGCATATTCTCTGTTTCGGGACCGTAGCAATTGGATAGCGAAACCGGAAAGACTGGCAATTCTTGAACGCACCATCTTGCTAATGGAATCGCAACAGAACGAACTGGCGATACTCGCTGCCAGCGAAGGCGGCAAACCACTGGCAGATTCAATGGTTGAAGTCACAAGAGCTATTGATGGAGTCAGGCTTTGCATCGAGTCGATACGCGCGCACGCAGGTGAAGTTGTTCCCATTGCGACCACCCGGGCTACTTCGGGGCGCGTAGCGTTCACACAAAAGGAACCCATTGGGGTTGTGGTTGCGGTCAGCGCGTTCAACCATCCATTGAATTTAATCGTGCACCAGGTAACGCCGGCAATTGCGACAGGCTGCCCGGTTATCGTCAAGCCCGCCGCTGATACGCCGCTTTCATGTTTAAGATTTGTAAAATTGCTGCATGAAGCCGGATTGCCTCCGGCCTGGTGCCAGGCCATTGTCACCGACAGCAACGCAACTGCACAAGCGCTCGTTACCGATAAGCGCGTTGGCTTTTTCAGTTTCATCGGCAGTGCAAAAATCGGCTGGATGTTGCGCAGCAAACTGGCACCCGGTACTCGCTGTGCGCTGGAACATGGTGGCGCCGCACCGGCCATCTTGTTAAACGATTTTGATTTCGACGCAACTGTCGCGTCTGTCCTCAAAGGTGGCTTCTACCACGCAGGCCAGGTGTGTGTATCGGTACAACGTGTTTTTGTGCCGCGGAAAATGGCACGTCAATTTGCCGATGCTCTGGCAATTGGTGCAGAGGCTCTGGTGGTTGGCGATCCAAGCAGCGACACAACCGAGGTTGGGCCATTGATTCGCGAAGCGGAGGTAGACCGGGTTGCCGAATGGGTGACAGAAGCGGTGTCAGCTGGTGCTGAATTGCTGTGTGGCGGCGAACGACTGGCAAATCACTGTTATGCACCAACCGTATTGCTTGACCCTTCGACCGATTCGAAGGTCAGTACGATGGAGATTTTTGGCCCCGTGGTCTGTGTCTATGCATACGACGACGTCGACGAGGCAATCACTACCGCTAATTCTTTGCCAGTTGCCTTTCAGGCGGCTGTTTTCGGCAATGACATTGATCAGCTCATGCATACCGCCGCACAGATTGACGCATCGGCTGTCATGATCAATGACCACACGGCGTTTCGTGACGATGTTATGCCTTTCGCCGGGTTGCGTGAGTCGGGTCTGGGCGTTGGCGGCATTCCACATACGATAAACGATATGCAGATCGACAAAATGCTGGTTATTAAATCCGGCGGATAAATACCGGGTTCCGGCTCACTACCACCCTGCGATCTACCGACTTGAATCGCGTCAATGCCAGCGCAGGCAATCGCGGCAGGATGCCGCTCCCACGGCAACTGCGCGGAGCTCGTGGGAGCGGCATCCTGCCGCGATTGCGCTACGTCATAGCCGAAAACGACCGCTTAATTTACGGGCCTTGTTGGCAAAGGAACATTACACAACCCGATTCGTTCCGCCGGATCAACAAACCATTCTTCGGCGCGATACCGGCGTGCTTCTATCAACGCCTGAAACGTGTCGGTGTCAGTTCGCAATAGCTCTACCGCGAGCCGCTCATCTTCCGCCAACTCATTGCCAAAACGAATCGACACTATCGGCACGTACTCCGCCTCATCTTCATAAAATCCCAATGGGCCGGTGCCTCGCGGCAACGTAGTCAGGTGCTCGATTCCGTGCACGACGCGCCCGACAAGCGTTACATTGCGATCGAGGTGTCGCGGCGCATGACCGGTTACAACATATAACTCCGCACCATTGCCACTCTGCGGCGAATTCGCGCGACCAACGCCGAGCATTCCATAACAGTGCGTCAGCCATGCGCGGCCGTCCGCATCGTCTCTCGCCACCGGAAAACCATCGGAAAAGCCGACTTCATCGGCGTAAGTATCACCGCTGGCTAATGTGACGAATGGCAATCCTGTCGCACTACGGTAGGGCTCAAGCTCAAGCGATGCCAACGCATTTCCCTGTGGTTTCGCCGCGTCGGTGCCAGCATTCACATCGCCCCATTGCACCACGTAGTTATCCTGCGAACGGATAATAGCCAGGCCGTCGAAGTAACGGTTGCCAACCAGCTTGCGGATGTTGGCAACATGCGCCGGAGCAAATTTTGGCGCTAGTTCAAATACAACGAGGCCATCACTCAGTTGCATATACAGCGTGTTGTCAGGATCGAGACTTCGCCAGTCTGTATCTTGAGAAGCATCGAGCACGCCGGCCATCGTCGGGCGATCCTGAGCCACCGATGCGGCGGCCCAGATGAGCAGTGTAATCATGAAATAGCGCAAGACTATCCCGCTTCGGTAATTCCCATGACCAGGGTAACGATCAGGATTGGTGGAATTATGAAACGAATCATGAATCGCCAGAAACCGAAAAACAGTCCGTCTTTGACATTGATCTCTTCCAGCTTCAACGCCTTGGGTACTAACCAACCGAAGAAGATCGCCAAAAATGCACCGCCAATCAGCAACAGGTTGTTCGCAGCAAGGGTGTCGAGCGTATCGAATATATCCAGCCCCTTGTACGAGGGAATGAATTCGAGCAGGCGCACATCTTTCCACGTGCTGAATCCGAGTATGGATGCTATACCGAGCACCCATCCAGCGCCGGCGACCCAAAGGACGCCCCGCTTGCGTGGAATGTTGAGATGTTCGTCCACCCAGTTGACCACACCTTCCGCCAGACCGATGCATGATGACAATGCCGCGGAGATAAGCAGGACGAAAAAGATGGCCCCAAACACCTGGCCACCCGGCATCTGGCCGAACGCCAGTGGCAGCGTCTGGAATACGAGCCCCGCGCCGGCACCCGGGTTCAGGCCGTATTGGAAGACGAGTGGGAATATCGCGAAACCGGCGAGGACCGCGACACCGGTATCCATCAGGATCACGTATGTCGCCGAACGCGGGATCGAAAAGTCCTTGGGCATATAAGAGCCGAACACAATCAGGGATCCCATGCCGATACCAATCGAGAAAAATGCCTGTCCGATCGCCTTCATGACAATTCCAAACGTTATTTTTGAAAAATCGGGTTCGAGAAGAAAGCGAAGTGTGGACGCCATGTCGCCGGCAAACATGCCATAGAACACCATGACCAGAATTGCACCGAATAAGGCGGGCATCAGGATCTTGACGGCTCGTTCGATTCCCGCTTGCACGCCCTGGCGGATAATGAGGATGATCAGGATATGTACGAGCGTGTTCCAGAATATCAATTTGGCCGGGCTGCCCAGCAATTCGCTGAACATCGCGCCGGTTGCATCGGCATCAGCGCCCGCGAATACGCCGGTCGCGGCCTTTACGAAATAGTCCAGCGTCCAGCCGGAAAGCACCGTGTAGTAAGAAAGAATCACAAAGGCGCAGCAGATACCCAGTGTTCCGACCCAGCCCCAGCCCGAGCTGCGACCACATTCAGCAGCAACATTCACCAAACTCTGCGAAGCGCTTGCCTTGCCACGCCGGCCGATCGAGATTTCTGTGATGAGTAGCGGTAAGCCGATGCCGAAGGCGCACGCGAGATAGATGATCAGGAATGCGGCACCGCCATTTTCACCAAGCTGGTAGGGGAATCGCCAGATATTGCCCATGCCGACAGCGAATCCCACCGCCGCCAGAAGAAAACCCCACCGGGACGACCATTGCTCCCCTGAACCTGCAGAACCCGCCATTTGCTACCCCTTATTATTGTTTTGTGGCTGTCCGGCGCACCCCTGATTGCGCCAGCCGATACTGCATCTTCTCATAAACACTGAAATTCTTCGATTTTGGACTAATATCTGTCACAGATCGGGACAACCCGGCCGCACATAACCATTCGCAGCACTCACTGGAAACAATCACATGACACGTCTAATCACAATTTTTGCCGGATTGCTTATCGCGCTCGGCTCAGCGAACGCCGACACGCTCATCCATGCCGGTCAACTTATCGACGGCGACTCCGACCGGGCCGTCAGCGAAGTTACGATTCGCGTAGCGGGTAGTACGATTACTGCGATCGAAGACGGATATACATCACCGGGTACAGGTGACACGGTTATCGACATGACCGGGCAAACCGTCATGCCTGGATTGATGGACATGCATGTTCATCTCACCGGTCAGTACTCCGCGAGAAGCAATCTGAATCGATTTACGCTTAACGAGGCAGACTACGCATTCGATTCCGCAATGTATGCGAAACGCACGCTCGAAGCCGGCTTCACCGTCGTACGTAATCTTGGCGATGGCTTTAATGTCACCGTTGCACTGCGCAAAGCGATTGATGCCGGTGACGTTCCTGGACCGAAGATCTTCACGGCTGCCAAGACCATTTCCTCAACCGGCGGCCATGGCGACCCGACTAACGGTTGGGCCGCACACTTTGGCGCAGACCCAACACCGAAGGATGGCGTCGTAAATAGTGTCGACGATGCACGCAGAGCTGTGCGCCAGAGATATAAAGATGGCGCGGACTGGATCAAGATTACCGCAACCGGTGGCGTATTGAGTGTCGCCAAGAGTGGCCAGAATCCGCAGTTTACGGTGGAGGAATTGACGGCGATTATCGATACCGCGAAAGATTACGGGCTACGCGTTGCAGCACATGCGCACGGCACCGAGGGCATGCGGCGCGCGGTAATTGCCGGCGTTGCGTCGATTGAGCACGGCACCTATATGACGGACGAAGTCATGCAACTGATGAAAGAGCACGGCACCTATTATGTACCGACGGTGATGGCCGGAAACTGGGTCGCAGAGAAGGCCAAAATTGACGGCTTCTTTCCCGAACTGGTGCGACCAAAAGCTGCAGCGATTGGCCCGTTGATTGAGGATACTTTCTCCAGGGCATACGAAGCGGGTGTGAAGATAGTTTTTGGGACCGATACAGGCGTCTCGCCGCATGGTGATAATGCGCAGGAGTTTGCCTTGATGGTAAAAGGTGGCATGCCTCCGATGGAGGCGATTCAGTCAGCAACCAGTGTCGCAGCTGATTTCCTGGAAATTGGCGATACGCACGGTCGTCTCGAGCCTGGCAAACAGGCAGACATTATTGCTGTGCCGGGTAACCCGCTGGATGATATTACGCTCATGCAGCAGGTGAGCTTCGTGATGAAGGGCGGCGAAATCTACAAGGACCTGTAAATAACCCGTAGGAGCCCGCCGAGCGGGCGACAAACATTGAAGGCCATGCCCTTCAATGTTTGCAAAGCATCGTTCTGCTGCAGAACTCGCGTCGAATTCCATTTGGTTTTTGTGAACGCTGATCGCCCGCTGGGCGGGCTCCTACAACAAATTTACAAAATTATGGGTCAGGGATGCAACGACTCATCCCAACCCAGCACTTTGTGTTTTTCAAGAATTCTTTTGAGATCTTCAATGGGTATCGCTTCAAGCGTACCGCGCGAACTGGTCACTGTCGTCGCCTTGAAGATCGCATTGTATATCGCCTCCTCCGTCGCTTCTGCCGCAATGGCGAACAACGGCGACATTGACTCGTTTACCAGCGCATCAGATGTGAACGGAACCTCGCTAAAGCGCGGTCGCCTTACGCTCGGGTCCGTCGAAAAAGCGATTACATAGTCGCCGGATCCATTGCTCGCAAAAGATCCGGTCCGGGCAAGACCCATTATCGCGCGCATCGCAAGTCGATCGAGACTACGGGCATTCAGTGGCGCATTGGTTGCGACAACCATCATGATAGACCCATCTTCCTGATGATCATCCGCGCCCTTGTTTTCCAACTGCTCTCTGTAGGAGTATTTGCCAAGCTCACGACCAACCGGAGCCCCATTAATTGTGAGCGTTCCGCCATAGTTAGTCTGTACGAGGACACCGACCGTATAACCGCCCAGTGAGTCAGGCAGTACGCGAGAACTTGTACCGATACCACCCTTCCAGCCAAAAGCCTGTGTACCGGTCCCCGCTCCAACGCTGCCCTCTTCAACCGGGCCGCCCTTCGCATTCGCCAACGCCTCGAATACCTGTTCCCGTTGCACTGGATCTGCCCACATATTGTTGACACGAGAGTCGTTGGTTTCACCAACGACCGGGTTGACCGTATGTTCACCCATTCCAGGTTGCAGGTAAGTCCACTCCTTCAGGGCATTTGCAGCCGACCAGACACACAGTGTACAAGTCAGCAAAATCGGCGTCTCAAGCTCGCCGAACTCCCTTACCTGGGTCTCGCCTATCAGTTTGCCGTAACCGTTGCCTACGTGAATCCAACCTGGAATTGGGTGCGTATAGAGATTTCCCGGTCCGGGAATGATGGCGGTAACGCCGGTACGAACATCATCACCCCGAATTACAGTCGCATGACCTACTTTGACACCGGCTACATCCGTTATGGCATTCAGCGGTCCGGTCGGAAAAGTTCCAACGACGAGTCCGATATCCCGAGCTCGGGGCCGGGCATCATCGGCCGCAACTACGACCATGCTGACAAGGAACAAAAGCAGAGCAGCCAGAAACTTTCCGGACGCTGACATTGTTGAATTGATCATAAAGCTCCCCTTATTTCGTGCACCACAGTATTGCCTGACGCACTGCCTGGCAAGCTCATCTGAGCCGCCAGCCACAAGGACGAACTTCTACCTTAATACGTCAAATATGTGACTAAACTTGATAATAAATTCACGGCCACGCGGTAGAGCGCCAAGGCCGCTCTCGTCAATCTCGTTGTATACCAGGTACAGGCCGGTGTTTGCCGATTGCAGCCAGGAAAAGCGCAGGTTGGTTGATATTACGTCATCCACTTCGTTGTATTGCGTCAGCAGCTGTAACAGCATTTTCGGTGTGAACGAGTACGACAGTCTCAGGCGGGCGAGGTTGGCTGTGAAGTCGCCGCCTTGTACTGGGATATCCACGTCGTTGTAGTTGTATGCGAGCTCGGAGGTAAATTTTTCGCCAATGCGATATCTAACCGTTGGCGCCAGGCTAATTCTGTCGCCACCAAAGATGCCGCCGAAGGTCGTGCGCAGGCCAAAATTCAGGGGCTTTGACTGGTTGCCTATGAATATTAGCTGCAATTCGGTCTCGTCATAGGTACCGGGCTGAATCGTCACACCGTCAATTATATCAAATGCCTCTTTCACCCCATCCGTTTTGATATTAACGCCGGTGTGAATTTCCCTACTCGACAGGAACTCCCAGTGAGTATCCAGATGGAGAAAACTGGTCTCCTGGAAGCCATCAAAATCCCAGAATCCCCGATAGGAAATGTGCGGGCGAATCTCGAACAATCCCAAAAAATTGTCAGGTCGAATGCGGCGCAATATCCGCCCATCAACTTTTCGATAGCCCTCACGCGACAGGAAGCCTACCTCGGGATTGAAATCTTCGCCCAGTTCCGTATAGCCGAGCCCTGCGGACCAGTCGGCATTGTTGTAGTCACCCTTGATGGAGAATGCGTCATCTTTACCGGTCAGCCCTGGCGTTTCTGTCTTGGCCGCCCAACCCTGAAACAAGAGGTTGTCACCAACGCCCCAACGACCGTCGATCGCGTAAGTTTGATTTTGGTCATCGTCACCATTGTCCAGCAGGCTGCCATCTCCCTGACGGTCCGCAATCAGGAAACCGATCGATGATCGGTTCGCCAGTTCCTGGTTGACTCTCGCAACCATAAAATTGTTCTGTGAAGAGACGCCGGCCACGTCATCCGAGGCCATGTACAGAAAGCCAACGTTCGTCCTGGCCCCAATCTTTCCTGACACGCGGGCACCGCCAATGATCGGAACCGGCGAATCGTCCTCAATACCGATACGGCGACTGAAAAATAACTCTGCCTCACGCGGATTGCCAACCGTAAATTGCCCGGCGTTTTCCAGGAAAAACGGTCGCTTTTCCGGAAAAAACAAGCTGAAGCGATCGAGGTTCACCTGCTGATCATCTACCTCGACCTGGGCAAAGTCCGTATTTATCGTAGCGTCTAAGGTAAGACTTGGCGTGATCGAGTACTTCAGGTCAAGCCCGACCTCTTCATCCGTGTCCGAGCTTGGCAGATCGCCACCGTCGCGGGCTCTGCCAAGCACATAAGGTGTAATTTGCAGGTTGCGTTGCGGCGGCGTGCCAATGCCTTCAATTGAACCCGCTTCGGAAACCCGGTAAAGATTACGTTCTTGTGACAAAGGCGCCCAGAATGCGATCTCGTTATTGCGGCGAATTCTACGTTCGAAATTGAAACCCCAGGTCTGCTCGTCACCGCTACCATAGCGTAGCGATGTGAACGGGATTTCCATCTCCGCGCTCCAGCCGATATCAGAAATGGCAGCCTTTACGACCCACGGTGCGTCCCAGTTCAGATTCAAACCGTCGGCACCGCCGGGAATAAACTGGCCGGCACCTTCTCTCGATACCTGGCCATCAAACTCCATCCCTGCCGAGTTGGTGCCGAAAACATAGCCGTTCTGGCGATCCATGAGGCCGTCAATAATTACGCGAAAACTATCAGTGTCGTCGAGCGACGAATCGCGCCGGGTATCCGTCGTAATAATATCCAGAGGATTATCGTCATAGGCGACGACGGCAATATGCAAGGCAGTCGCGGTAAAGCCGACAAACACTTCTGTTCTCTGGCTCGCTGGTTGACCAGCATTTGGTTGAATCTGGCGAAAGCCGGTGATCGGCTCAGCACCCTGCCAGGCAGGATCATCAAGCACATTTCCGTCGACGACTGGCTCAACAGATAACGACTGTGCACGAGCTACTGGTCGTGGCCCGAGGTCAGCGGTCTGCGCAAATCCCTGCGCGCTTAGAAACAGGGTCCCCAATCCGCACATAAGGATAGAACGCATACGAATGCGAGCCGATATTTTTCTCACTCGAGTTTTCCCCAATTAGTTGCCACCGCAACCAATGCATACACATAACTGACAAAACGGCCTGCAAGTCTAATGTGGATCAGACAGGAATCAATACGTGCAGTTCGCTACCGGCAGGTATTTGACGGCTCAATTCGTCCAGATGGATCGCCTTGCGCAACAAAGCCAGTTGAATTATCCGCCCGTATTCAACTGATCACTGTAACCAAACAGTCCGGCGCTGCCGCCCGTATGGATAAAGACGATATTGTCAGCGCCCGAGAAGAATCCGCTGCCAATCAGGTCGATCATGCCGGCCAGCCCCTTGCCGCTATAAACCGGGTCAAATAACAAACCCTCGAGTTGGGCAAACAACATCACGGCATCATTCATTTCCGTGGTCGGGACGCCGTATCCACCCCCTACATAATCGCAATTAGCAACAACGTCCGCGCGCATTACAACATCAGGCGCACCGACAAAATCAGCTGTTTCCATCGCCAGCTGGTAAACTTTTTCTTCCTGTATTTCCTGCGGCGCATTTACACCTATGCCGAGCAACGGAATGCCGGCATGAGTCGCCTTGAGCCCAACCACCAGCCCGGCCTGAGTCCCGGCACTGCCGGTCGCGTGAACGATGTGGTCGATCATTATCCCGTCTCTGTTCGCCTGCGACATGATCTCGAGAGCACAATCAACGTAGCCGAGTGCGCCGATCTTGTTCGAACCACCGCCAGGAATAATATATGGCGTTTTGCCATTGCTACGAAGTTCTTCCGCAACCTCCTCCATGGCCGCGTTCATATCGGTGCCTTTATCGACATCCCTTATGTTCGCACCGAACATTCTGTCCAGCAGCACGTTACCCGAGTTGAGATACGGGTCGCTTGCATCTGTAACCCGTTTTTCAAACACCAGTTCACAAGCCATGCCAAGTTTGCAGGCCGCTGCCGCCGTCTGCCTTGCATGATTGGATTGCACTGCGCCCTGGGTAATGATGACGTCAGCCTCTTTTTGCAGCGCGTCCGCCATCAGGAATTCGAGCTTGCGCGTCTTGTTGCCGCCCGTCCCGAGACCTGTACAGTCGTCTCTCTTGACGTAAATTTTCGGCCCACCCAGGTGTTTGCTGATGCGCGGCATGTATTCGAGCGGGGTGGGTAAATGTGCGAGTGAAACTCGCGGAAAACGTGATAACAGCACTTTAGTTCCTCTACGTGGTAATTATGATGTTCCTGGCGAAAGCGGTGTAATTCCTTTCGCCAGCTCTACAGTTCGTCGTGCTAAAACATTTGTTGATGCAACAACCGGCACAGAAAATTCATGGCCGTCGAAAACAATCGGAATTTCAGTACATCCCGCGATCAGAACATCCGCACCTTTGTTGACCAGCCTTTGCGCGACAGATTCCATGCCACTGGCTATCTTTGCAGATTTATCTCCCGCCTTAACGGCATGAATAAGGTCCATCAACCTGCTCAATTCGTCGCCATCGGGCAGCAGTGGCTTTCGTCCCGATGATTCTACAGCTCGCTGGTATATACCGGTATCAAGACAGCCATCCGTTGCCATGAGGCCAACCGTCTTTGCATCCGGACATACATTCTCGATTTCCCGGACGGACTCATCAATGATACTGATAAATGGAATGCTGATTGCCGCTTGTATGCTATCGAGAAAAACATGCGCAGTATTGCAGACCATGACCAAAAAATCGGCACCAGCGTCCTGCAATCGTTTCGCCATCGCCGCCAATCGTATAGCAACAACAGGATCCTCACCATGAATAGCCGCCTGGCGATTGGGCACCGTGGGATCATGGTCGACGATCATATGGATATGGTCCTGATCTCGCTGCGAATCCGTCAGTGCAATTACTTTGGCCATAAAATCGACGGTTGCGTCCGGGCCCATGCCGCCCATTACGCCTGCCGTCCTTTTCATGCTGTCTGTCATCACATTACGCTCGCCTTCCGGATCGCGGCGAGAATAACATTCTTTACACATTATGGGCGAAGGACTGCACGCCAGCGGTTCAATCAGGTAGGCTATGCCCCGTCCAGAATTGGGGGAGCGGTAATATCAAGACAACACTCGCGAGCATATTCCTGTCGGCAATGCTATCGGCCACTGCGATCGCACAAGACATAGATCAGAGGTCCTATAATCTCGGCATTCTTGGAGGCTTCTCTGAGGTCGTCAAACTTGGCGTGAAAAAACTGGCCTTGAGCGAAGTCATGTCGCCCGCAGAGATGGATGCGATGATGGACGACGCATTGGTGATTGCGAAGCGCAACGATGTGCAGATGTGGCGGGAAACAGACCTGATCGTTACTGATCTTTATCCTGCTGATGTAGCACTCGGCAAAGATGTACTACTCATCTACACTGGCGATACGATTGATGAATACCTGGCACTAAAAAAAGAAAGGGCGGCTTTGGCTGCTGCAGGAAAATACAGAGGAGTGGCCAGGGAAAAAATTGCGCGGCGATTTGGCCGGTTGCTGAGTTATCCTGAAAATGTCATCGACGACCTGATCGAAAAACAATCTAATTAACAGACTAAAAGCGAAACGACTATGAAAAACTACCTGATGATTGTCAGTGTTTGCCTATGCCTTACAGCCTGCGCAACCGGATCAGAATCAAACAACGCTGCAACTGATGAAACTCCTGCATTTCAGCAACCCATAGCTTATATCCCTTCTGCGCTGGGGCCACACTCCTGGAAGATAACGACTGACAGTGTCCAAGCGCAGCAATATTTCGATCAGGGCCTGCAGCTACGCTATGCCTATGGCGTGGACGACGCGGCACGAAGTTTCCGCGAGGCGCGCCTGGCCGATCCGGAATGTGCAATGTGCTACTGGGGCGAAGCATTTGCCCTTGGCTCTTTCCTGAATGGCGGCATGACCGCGGAGAAAGGGCCGTATGCGCACGAAGCTATCAGGAAAGCGGCGGCACTGGCCGGCAATGCGACAGAGGTCGAGCGTGACCTGATTATGGCCGCGCAAGTTCGTTATCCGGATAATTATGATCCCGACAATCGTCGCAACGACGATGAGGCATTTTCACGTGAGATGGCGCTGGTGTATGAGAAATACCCGGATCACCACGATGTTGCCGTCGTCTATGCAGTATCGTTATTTTTGCTCGAAGAACGGCGCGGTTACCGTGATCTCGCGGACCCCGACCTGATTCGATTACATGGCGTCCTGACCAACGTTCTCGAAGAAGAAATCACACATCCGGGTGCTTGTCATTTGTATATTCATGCCACTGAGTCCAGCCAGGATCCTGGCCTGGCACTGCCCTGTGCGGAATACCTCGGTGCAGCAATTCCTGTTTCCAGTCATATTCAGCACATGCCCTCGCATACCTGGAATGAGGTCGGCTACTGGGGCAAATCGGTGCGCGCCAACACGGCCGCCCGCCATTCAGATCTTATGGCCGCGGAAAATCAGGGCTTCTCTTACGCTCCGGCGCATAACCTGCACATGTTGTTGTTTGCTGCCTCGTACGACGGTCAGGGTGCTGTCGCCACGCAGGCCGGCAAGGACTACCGCAAGATTGCCGACAGTGCGCTTTACGAAGCGCTGACACTGATTCGCTTTGGCCGTTTTGACGAAGTCGTCGGCCTGACCGATCGGCCGAAAGATGAGGTACATGCAGCAATGTGGGATTTCGCTGTCGGTTACGCGAATCTTCGTGAAGGAGACGCTGATTTTGCCAATGAGACTGCGCAAAATCTGATAGCGCTTGCCGAAACAACAGAGGCAAAATTTCGCTTCCACCCGGGTGGCCAGATTATTGGAACACTGGGCAATATTCTTGCGGGAGAGATAGAGCGTGGCAATGGCGATCTTGATGCTGCGATCGCGTCGTTCCGCAAAGCAACGGCGTTTGAAGACCAGATGGGTTATGACGAGCCTGAGCCAATGCCTTTCGCAGCACGCCACTGGCTAGGTGCTGCTCTGATTGAGGCAGGCCAATACGCAGATGCGGAGCGCGAGTACCGGGTCGAATTGAAGGACCATCCACATGATGTCTGGTCGCTGTACGGTTTGAAATCGGCGCTCGAAGCGCAGGGAAAAACAGATGCAGCAGTTGAGCAGGATTTTGCTGCAAGTACCGCGCGTATGGACGTATGGATTACTGCATCGCGGTTTTAAGCGAATTGGCAATATTCAGCGGCTTTTAGCCGCTGAATTTGCGGGCCCTGCAAGATCAGCGCGTGTCGAAAAACGACGTTGAAAGCGCCATGGACGGCTAATTTAGCGGACTGCTAGATCTCCTCGGCGTCGGCATCGACATCGACGTAATGGCAAACGCGCTTCAAACGCGAGCCACCGCCGGAGTTTCTTTCGTGCTTACACACCTTCTTTTTGCCCTCTGGCATGCCGGTATTTGCCGATTTTTCATCTGTAGACTGGGTGGATTGATTCGATGCGCAAGCCCCAAGCCACAAAGCAAGTACGGCCAAAATGATTGTATTTTTCACGAAAATCTTCCTGTCTTTGCCATAAAAAATCCCGAACTATCGAGTGATCTGATCGGGAGCGGCGCGATACTATTGAATTAAAACTGAAACCGCAAATAACTTCGGCTTATGGAAAATCGAAAATATCACATGCCGATACTCTTGCGGCAGTCGATCAGATTATTCCAAGCGCTTGCAGGGACGCGATGGTCAATTCTTTTTGCAGGCCGACCTGTTCTTTCCTGTCCACCTGCATGTTCATCGCAAAAAACCATGTCTGCGTTTCGCTTTCAACAAATCCAACGTACCAGGCGACCTGCGGTGTCGTGGTAGCCCATCCGGTTTTCGCATACAGCGAATACTCGGCGCTCTTCTCAACCAGCATGATTTCTTTAAGTACATCAACATGCTCGTCGAGAAACGGTAGCTCATAGTTATATAACTTCTGCAGAAACGCTATTTGCTCATCCGCAGAAATCAACAAGTCCCCGTTTAGCCAGAACAGATCCACATGTCTCCCAGTGGAATGATTGCCATAAGCGATTTGAGCAAGTAGGGATTCATATTTCTCGCTACCAACCTCCCTGGCTATTTCCTGGTAGCACCAGACACAGGAAACCTTGAGAGCTGTTGCCAGGGTTTGGTCTGAATTCCACTGCGGCAACCCTTTGTCTGTGCCATCCCAATTGAAAACCGTGTCTTTAGAGTCAACGACATGCGTATCAAGCGCGATGAGCGTATTCGGAATCTTGAATGTCGACGCTGGTGAGAAACGCTCAATCGAACGCGTTTCATTGTAAACATGAGTCACACCGCTATTCGACGATGCAACAACAAATGTTGCGATAATGCCTCTGGATAAAAAGACATCAGCAACAGAATTCGATCGGGGGCTCGTCGTCTGCCCGCTAGCTGAGCTCGATACAGCAAATACGATCGCGAAAACTGAAATTCGGATTATCTTTCGCACGCTTGGCTATTCTCCACAAACCGCAGGTAATGCGCCGCCGATTCCAGGCAGGTCGGGGGCCATCACCCGATAACTGCCGGTCAAGCATTTTGAGAATCTCGTCCAGTTGTCTTTGTTGCCACCAAAATCGTGTAATAGAAACACTAGTGCAGCGTCCTTCGGGCCACCTTCCAGGTAGTGCCATGTCTCGTCACCGATCGCCACGGTTTTGTAACTCAAGCCACTTCTGGATCGATCTGCGTTGACGGCCAGTTTTGCGGTTGCTTGCGGGAATACAGCCATCAAACCGATAAGGCCGGCAACAAGTATCAGTAGATATATAAAAAACATTTTTGTTGTAACTCTATTCGGTCGGACCCTATGTAGGAGCCCGCCCAGCGGGCGAGTTCGCTATTTTCTGGCTATACCACCCAAGATCAATTCACTGCGACCGCTCGAATGCGTGTTCGTTATCATTGGCGAACTCGCCCGCTAGGCGGGCTCCTACAACATATTGACGTTATTTCTTTGTTCGGATCACGTCGATTGACTCAAGCGCCTTAAGATACTCTTCAACATACTCAAGCGGCACCGGCCCCAGCTCAGTCGTCAACCAGTCCCGGATGTCGCTTACGGTTCGTTGTCCGTCGACAAAATTGAGTGCTTCGTAAACATATTGTCCGGCATTGCCATGCGCACCGGTGAATTTTCGCAAGCGTAATTCGGCGCGCTTTTCCTCACCGTATTTGTCGCTCAAATAAGAATAGCCAAAAGCACCCATGGGCCCCTGAATATCAGAATTGCGTTCATAAATTGTTGCATTCCGCTCAGCATCAGAGGTCGCCTCAGGTGCTGCAATCAGCGTTTGCAATTCTGCGAGAAACTCCATCGCCGCTACATGGTCATCCTCTGACAAGGTCGCAAAATGCTCGACGCTGTGGACCTTGCGCCGTTCAACGTTGAAGTGCACATCGGCTGTAGCTGCTGCATCAGTCGGACTCAACTGCAGTCGACGTTCGAGTAACCGGGAAGTTCTTGCCAGCGCATTTCTCTCCAGCATCGTCAAAACACCTGGCACATCATCGTCGGACATATTGGCCAGGTACCAGGCACTAACCGCGCCGATAAACGCGGCGCGTTTTAGTTTGGTCGGATCGATGTTGGCTGCGAGATCATAGTTAGTGTGGATGTATCGGTCCGGCCAGTCGTGCAGGTACAAACCCGGGATTCGCCAGGTACCTTCAAAAAAGACATCGTGATCGCTACCCATGTCGAGTCCTTCCATCAATGCGCCCAATGGCTCCTTGCCGCCTTCCGCCGCGTTTAGAGGGAACTCGACCGCGGCGCCGCTGGCGAAATCGTCCGTCTCTTCATTGACGAAATTGCCAATCTCGTGACCGAGATCACTAATGAACGAAGGCACGCTGATTGGCCCGCCGGAAATACGAAAAATCGATTTGGTGACCGGGCCGCCACCGACCATGTCCATATGAATGTTGGCCTTTATTCGTGATACATCGGGGTGTTGCGACAAGTAAATGATGCTGCCCTCGATCTCGGCCGGCCACAAGAACCGAATTGTGCGTGACGGCCTTGGCAAGATGCCGTTTTTGACCAGTGCATTGAGCGTCCGCGCAGTCTCGAGGATCGAAACACAGCCTGACGCATTATCGTTGGCACCCGGCCGTGGATGATCAAGGTGACAGGTCAGGTGTATATCCTCACTGGCCCGATCCGTGCCCTTTATCGCTGCAGTTGCAAAACCGTAGTTGCCGACTTCGTGACTGGCATCAACCCTGGCTTGAAAAAGTATCTCTTCGCCACTCGCCAGGCGCTGCTGCAATTTCCTTGCCTCGCCCAGGGAAATCATAAAACCGAATGATTTCGTTTGCGGAAAGCTGCTGAGGTGGCCCCAACGGACCAGTCGATCATCTTCCTTCCACCAGGCCGACTTCTGGTTTGGTGCATAGGAAATAATGCCCGCCGCACCGAGTTCACCGACCGCTTGTTCAACGACGCTTCCAGGCTGGCTTGATGTCAGCACCAGCTTTCCTTTTACATTCTTGCCCGCGTAGTCGGCATCGCTGGTTCCGGCACCGATATCCACCAGTGTCGTAGTTACATCGCCAGACAGACTGTCCTGAGCGAGTGATAGCGGGACGGAATCCCAGTCACCCAGCCGACGATCCCGTGTGATCTCACCATCTGTATCCTTAAGTTCCCACAGTTCAGCGAAACGCACCTCCCACACGAGTCGGGATTTCTGTGTACCGAACATTGTTTTGCCATCGGCGGGATACTTCAACAAAGCAACCTCGTCAAGACCATAGTGCTGCAACCTGTCAAGAATATGTTGGGTCGCTTCATCAAACTGGTTGCTCGCCCGCATACGATGCTGCAACGTTATCGTATCGAGGTTTCTTTTCGCGGCCTCGCCGGACGTTTCCTCCGCGATCTGTTTGAGAACGTCTTCAGGTACCAGTTCACGAATGTCGGCACCGGCACCATGAGCCAGCAACAACGAAACAACTGCGCATATCAGTTTGATCTTCATTCCAGTTTCCTTTTACTGCAGCGGTGCAACACGCGGGATGAGCAGGAACTCTCTTTGCCGGCCGTCAATGTAGTAGGTTTTTTCCCCGTCGAAAAAGGCGTCTTCCTCGAGGCTGATGCGCACGGCTTTATCCCAGCTTTCGACATCCGTCTCGGCATAGAGCTCGATAGAGTGTGCGGTGTTGGGGAATAGCGGGTAATCGCCACGGCCTGGCACCCCGCCCTGCTGATCCCACAAACCGATTGTTGGCCCGGCTGCGTGGCCGTGATAACCGATGGGGTGCGTATAAATTGATGCAGTGATGCCCTCGTCTTTCGCAACTGCCAGTGCGCTGGCCAGGATCTCATTGCCAGTCCGACCTGTTATGAATTGATCAGTCAATATGTCCTGTAGCCTGTTGCCGCTGGCGAGTGCTGCGCGCAATTCTGCAGGTGCTTCAGTTTCTCCCGGCTTCAGTACATAGGCATGTTGTTGCGTGTCAGTATTAAGCCGCAGATAGGTAATTCCGAAATCCACGTGCAAAAGATCCCCGGGAATAATGACTTCATCGTCGTGCCGGGCAGAGATTGCCGCTTTCATATCCACTTCAGGCTGCGCCGCACGATCGATGGAAACAGACGGATGGAACCAGGTCGTTAGCTTCAGTTCACGAATGCGATCGCGATACCACCATATGACGTCACCGGTCGTTGTGACGCCAGGTTGAATCACCTTTTCGGACAAACCCTCCGCCAGAATCTCATGTGCAATACGAACGATGTTCTGATACGCCGCCATTTCTTCTTTGGTGCGCGTCTCCAACCAGCCAATGGCCAGTTTTTCTGCCGAAACCACACGGTCATGCAAACCCGGGTCCAGTGCTTCATGAAAGAGCCGGTATTCGGTTTGTGAAATGCCATCCGCGAGGGCGAAGGTTTCTGAATAGTTCAGGCCGATCCGGCGTGGGTCTCGCTCTTTGATTACGTCTGCGAGCCGGGCCCACTGCTCTCCGTGGAGCTCTTTATCCCAGGCTTTTTCGAACATATCACCCACCGCATATCGTGCCACTGCCAGGGTCTCCAGTGGCTGGCCGTCGCCCGGGTTGTATATCAGAAGAATTGTTCGACGCCGTGCCGATTGCCACGTTGCGGGAATCATCGTACGAATAACCGGGTCTTCGTTGTATTCACGTGAAATGATGACCCACATATCAATATCGGCGCGCTCCATCAGTTTCGGCAGAACGGTTTGCACGCGCGTGGTTAACCATCGATCAATGACAGCAGCTCGCTCCTGCATCGGCAAAATATTCGCATCGGCAAAAACGTTCCCGGCAACAAAAATCAGGGTAAGTGCCAGCACCAGTCGTTTAGTCATTGTTGTTATCCTTAGTTTGCGGCTGCCTGATTGTGCCGCTATCTGGCTCACGCCGCACTATGTTTTTAGATCGTCATTCCGCAAAACAGGCCATCATCATGAAGAAAATCATAATATGCGCAATACTGCTCCAGTCATGGTTGCCGGGCATCGCACTTGCCGACCTGGAGGGCGCTTACGAGCGCGTGTCGCTAACCAACACACGGACGGGCGAGTCACCCGAAGCAGCAAACCGCCAGGGACTTCTGATCATGGCGCATGGCCACTACTCGATGATGACAATGAATCCGGATCGACGCATCCTCGATTCAAACGAAAAATTCGAAGACCTGTCACAGGTTGAACAGGTCGTCTATTTGCAGGAGTGGCTGGATATTAATGGCCACACCGGGCGCTACGAAGTTGATGGGGAAACGCTGGTCTGGTACCGGGACATATCGGAGAATCCGCAAGAGGTCGGGACTGTTTCCCGGCTTGGGTTTGAGGAAAAAGGTGAGCTTCTGGTGATATTTTTTAGCTTGCCGAACGGTGATCGGTACGATTGGGTGTGGAGGAAATTGCAGTAAACGCCAACGCTAATCGGGCGCCGCGGCAAGGTCCTCTCTTATCGTGCGCGAGGCCATATAGTAATGCGCAGCACACCAAACATTCACGAAAGCCATGCAAACCAGCGCATAGCGAATAGACTCATTGCCAAACTCGGGTCGCAAAAAGTCACTGAGAAGCCCGGTCGCCCATGGTCCGATGCCAAGACCGATCAGGTTCAATATTAAGAACAGGACGGCTGAAGCCATTGCGCGCATGCGCAAACCGACCATGCCATGAGTCATGGAAATACAGGGCCCGAGGTACATGCCGCCGACGACAGCAGGAACTATCCACGACAGTGCTGCGACCGGACCGGTATCTATAAAGATCAGTATGAACCAGTAGAAAGGAATTGCAGCCAGAGTGGAAATTAGCGGCACAAAAATATGCCAGCGCATATCGTTGTAACGATTGGCAAACAGGTCGGATAAGTAACCGCCAGCATAGGTGCCAAGCATGCCGCCGAATCCGGCAGAGATTCCAAACAGCAGGCCAATTCGTTCGATCGGCATTTCATGTACACGGATCAGAAAGATCGGCATAAAACTGGCGAGACCGTAGGTTACGAAAGCGTGTAGCGCGCACGCCAGCGAAATATGCCGGAACGATTGGCGAGACCGCAGTACTCGCATCACTGTCATGAATGAAGATGGTGGCACGTCGGCTCTTGCCTCAGCCATGCCCCTGGGTGGTTCGTGAACAACAAGCCGCAGGATGATGGCGAGTAATATGCCGGGCAGACCGACTACGACGAACGCAACTCGCCAGCTGAACACCGATGCCAGATATCCACCGGCTACCAGTCCAATGAGCGAACCACCGTAAACACCCAGTGAATAGATCGAAAGTGCGGTAGACCTCTTGTTGGCCGGGAACATATCGGAAATCATGGAATGCGACGAAGGGCTTGCGCCAGCCTCGCCGAGGCCGACACCGGCACGAAACAGGAACAACTGCCAGAAGCCCTGCGCCGTGCCGCAAAGTGCGGTCATCGCACTCCAGACAGTAAGTGAGATCGCAACGATATTTCTGCGCACACCGACGTCGGCCCACAGCGCAATTGGTATCCCCATGGTGGAGTAAATAGCGGCAAACGCGATACCCGACAGCGCGCCAAACTGAGCGTCGCTAAGGCCGAGGTCAGAAATAATTGCCTGGCCGAGAATATTGATAACCTGCCGGTCTATGAAATTGAATATGTAGACGAGCATCAGCATACCCAGCACGAAATTTCGATAGCCAGGACGTTGGTAGGCGATTTCCGCCTGGTTAGAAATCGGACCAGACCCACTGCTGTCGAAAAAACTTCGAGTGCGCATCAGATAGATGCCACAGCAGAGAGTCGCGGCAAGATGCCGCTCCTACAAGGCCTGCGTAGCTCTCGTAAGAGCGGCATCTTGCCGCGATTGCCTGGTGCTTTCGTGATACGCCGGCCATCACGAGCATCGGGCCCTTGAGACATACTGATAAATGTCGTTGCATCGTATTTCTCCGAAAAACCGGGATTCTCTGGCGTCAGTGCGGATGTGCTTCAAGATGTTGGCGTAACAGGTCTTTGCCATAGTCGTTTCCATTCGGCGTTCTAACGACTACGTGAATATGCTGTCGGGTTGGGACACCGCGAGCAAGCCCGACATTTCCGACAGGTCTCTGGTGATCGAACTCGATCAGAATAACCGGGCTGTGAATACGAAAATAGAAAACGGCGTCATCGGACGTTCCACCTATCCATGCAAAGTAAGTGTCATCCAGGTGCTCAAGGACTTCCTCCATACGTACTCGCGCATGCTCGTCACGAATATTCCGTACGAATAATTCGATCAGGCCAACCAGCTGATCCTGATGCTCGGACGATAACTGGCGCGCAGCAATGCCCGCGTAATTTAGTACGAGATTGTCCTTCCAAGCCTCGGCATTAATATCGACGGGAGATTTTTCCGCCTCCAAAATCGCGACACTTTGCTGCTCTTCCTCCAGTGACTGAAGAAATCTCAGCCCCTGATCTTGTTCTTCCTGCAAAACAGCGTTGCCAATATATTTTCCGGACTTCGCCACGGCCGGTTCCGCACCGAGAAACATTGGAGTCACGACGACCTGGTCGCCCAAAACAAAGTAATTAATTATCAGATGATGCCCATCAAGTTGCCAGCCCCATGGTTGATTGTCCGACGGTATCCCCATCACCGTTAGAAAATACTTTTCCTCTCCATAGCTCAGATCATCATTGTTAAGCTCTTTTAGTGTCTGATCCGTTTTCATTATGTTGCGACTGAGATTAAGGCCATCCGAGCTAAGCGACGTCTGCAGCAGACTCCAGGCCGTCGATTTCTGGCTGTCCGCCATCTCTTCGAAACTAATTCCTTGCCGAACGTAGATTCCATTATCAACGTTTGACCACTTGCGCCACTCTGGATCGTCGACTGCAAATTGCGTCTTGATTTTCTGCGCCTGAGTCAATGTCGAGAGAAAGTTCGTCGCGGCCGCAACGATGGGCTTCGTTGATACACCCGTTGCGCGGATCGGAAACAACTCAGTTTGTCTGCCAGTCTCGGTTGTAAGACCAACAAACGGGCTGGCCAGCGCAGCATCTTCAATATCGGAGAACCGCTTTTTGACCGCTAGCGCCTCATCGTTGTAATCCGTTTGCGCGATCGCTGATGTGGAAATCAGGCAAACGACGAATGCCACCAGAACGGAATTGTTGCGTATTGCGACTGAGCAGGTCCGACCGATTGGTATCATATTCAGCTTCACATTCGACTCCCTGAGGTGCGGTGACAGCCATTGTAACCAGCAGCGGGATACTACTCAGCCATGTCCGCATAAGCTGATTCAATCATTGCTGCTGCACCGCCAATTCGTCGACCACTATCCCAGCGCTCGTCATACTCGGCGGTAAGGCCTGCACCCTGCGCCTGCTCCAGCGTCATCCCCTCATCAATCGCCGTGCGAATTCGATCGCGTATTACCAACAACATGTCACGAAACGCCCTGACTTCGGCAACATTTGAGGTGACACCATGTCCGGGGACAATCTTCGTTTCTGCATCGGCCATATTGATCAGCAAGTCATACGCCCTGATCGTGCCAAGGAAGCTGCCGCCATTGGCGATGTCGATGTACGGATACGACGTTGTGCGATAAACATCACCGGTATGCACGACATTTGATCCCTCGAAATGCACGTAGACATCGCCGTTGGTATGCGCGTCGGGCGTCTTGAAGACGTGCACTCGCTCGCCATTAATGTGAAATGACATGTCCTTGCTGAAGGTAACCAAAGGCGGTTCCTGTTCGTATCCCGCGATCGCCATCTGGCTGCGCACATTGTCATGGCCAAAAATCAGCGTGCCCATCTTGCCGAAATTCTCATTGCCACCAACATGATCCGGATGCATGTGGGTGTTAACGAGAAAGCGAATCGGTTCGTCTGATACGGTTCGAATCGCGGTAACAATTCTTTCCGTCAACGGTGCATATTGATCATCGATCAGAAAAACGCCGTCTTCGCCAACAAAAAGGCCGATGTTGCCGCCACTGCCTTCCAGGTAACTAACGTTGCCGGACACCGGATGCACTTTGATCTCGACTTCGTCAAGGTCCTGCGCTACGCAAGGATTGGCGCAAATGGCCATAAACCCAAGTGCAACTGCGATCGTCCGTACTGCTAATTTCATGATGCTATCCCCCACTGTGTGTTTTTATAAATCGGACTTCGGCAACGCCAGGGCAATGAGTTCTGCCGGCGATTTGCCATCAGCAACCGTCATGACGATATATTGACGGCCATTCAACATATAGGTGCTGGGTGGGCTGCTCTGTGTCGCCGGTAACGAGATCTCGGCAATGATTTCACCAGTCTTCTTGTTGTGGGCCCGAAAAACGGGATCCCCGCCGAATCCCTCACCGGCAAACAGCAGGGTTTTTGTTACGACGATTCCCGCACGGGTTTGCTTGCCGGTGCGTGGCAGATCAACGCCGTCTAAGGCCGGATTATTAAGGACGTCCGCTGGAGTGTCGCCGTTGGCAATTGACCACATGTGATCACCTGTTTGCAGATCAATCGCAGTAATTCTGCCCCAGGGTGGTTTTATTATCGGTAGATCCATAATCCGTAGTCGGTCACTGGCAACAGCGATATATCGGATATCAGATTCGTCAGGCACGTGCTCGAGGGCCAGCAAATTCGTTCTCGATTGCGAGGGTATAAAAATAACGCCTGTTTCCGGATCGTATCCGCTTCCTTCAAAATTCGCACCACCTGTTGAATATGGCATGCCAATCGTTCCAACGGTCCCATCTTCGGCACTCGCCAGAGATGGAGGTGTGAAAAGTGGTCCGAGTCGCAATGTCGAAGTCAATGCTTCGATCGCTCTGCGAATTTCCGGCGTGTAGTCAATTAAGTCGTCCGCCGTCACTCCTTGCCGGTCAAAAGGCGCTGGTTTTGTCGGGATCGGCTGTGTCGGTGAGGTCCACTCGCCAGGCACGTCAGTCTGCGGGACCGGGCGTTCTACGATCGGCCAGACCGGCTTACCCGTCTGACGATCGAAGACGTAGGCAAAGGCCTGTTTGGTTGGTTGCGCAACCAGTTGACGACCATCAGGCAAATTGGCGAGCACCGGTGCTGTTGGCGTATCCCAGTCCCAGATATCGTGGTGTATGAGTTGATAGTGCCAACGCATCTTGCCGGTCCTGACATCGAGTGCGACCAGGCTGTTCGCGTAAAGATTTTCGCCGTGCCGATCACCGCCGTACCGATCACCCGTCGCGGATTCAATCGGCAAATAGACGAGCCCGAGCTTCTCATCGGCAGACATAGGCGCCCAAACACTGGCGTTGCCTGTGTATTCGGCGGAATTGTCATGCCAGGTCTCGTAGCCGGGTTCATCAGTCTCCGGAATGGTATGGAACGTCCACAGCAATTCTCCAGTCCTTGCATCAAACCCGCGCACGTCTCCTTTCACGTTGCGCATTGACCGTGGTCGGAAACTGACTGCGTGTGCAGAACCGACCACAATGACGTTGCCGACCACCAGCGGCGGTGCATTCAGACCGATATCCAGTTTCCGACTGCCGGCTCGTCGTAATCCTTGTGTCAGATCAACCCAGCCGCCCGCGCCAAAGTCAGGATCAGGCAATCCAGTTGCCGCGTTCAGGGACACGAGAAAATATCCCGGTGTCACCGTGATGACGCGTCGCCGACCATCCTCGGCTTCCCAGTAAGCTACGCCCATGCCGGAACCCTTGCGTGCAGCCTGTTCGAATCGTTCGCCTTCGTCCGGCCGCCACAACCAGAGCAATTGCCCCGTCTGTGCGTTCAGCGAAACAATGTTGCGCGTGATCCCGGCGCCAAGGAACAGTTGTCCATGGCGCATTATCGGGTTTGACACGTTGCGAATTTCCGCTTCCGGGCCGATATTGGCCGCGTTCCAGCGCCAGGTGATCTGCAATTGACTCGCGTTATCTGCATTGATTTGATCAGCGGGTGAATAGCGGTTCGCGTTTAACTCACCGTGGGAAGTGCGCCACGGAATTTCCTTACGATTCAATTCGGTCGCTGATTTTAGCTGGATAACGATTCTTTTCAGGGAGCCAGCTGTCAATGATTCAGGTGCTGGCGCTACACCGGCAACCGTAAACATGTAGTCGAGCAGTTCGAGGTAATCGGAATCCGCAAGCGTTCCAGGTGCCTCACCCGGCATCGTTGACCGGGTCCGTTCAAACAACAGGTTTGCTGTTCGCCCGGCCCAGTCGTTACGTATTCGCTTCTCGATTTCGGTAGTTGTGTGACAGCGCGAACAATGAGCGCCGAACAGCTGCTCACCAACTTCTGCAGCTGGTAATATTTGGGGAGCCCACAGGCAAAGCAAAACCAGTGCTTTTCTGAATACTTTCATTTCGCTACCCCCGCGGACTCTTTTCTTGGAGCCTAACGTAAACTGCGACCGCTCGC
>RCNC010000330.1_pt1 | contig 29788 bp, 20 predicted proteins | sample 2041301 | NCBI WGS metagenome assembly RCNC01 (sample SAMN09708231, study PRJNA481090) | Marine sediment metagenome, whole genome shotgun sequencing project. | biome: marine sediment; feature: ocean; material: sediment; isolation source: Sewage treatment plant 13A marine sediment (STP13A) ... | reverse complement strand
ATTCAAGATTTGCGTCAACATATTTAAATCGTTGTGTATCAATTCATTACAGAAACTTACGAACAGCATTTCATTTTGTTTTCTAAAAAAAAGTGTTAAATTTACTAAACCAATACCACTAACATTTCGTAGGAGTATTCAAAAACTACCTCACTATGTCAAAAAAGTTATTTTCGCTTATGCCTATTAAGTTGACTGCTATATTGATAATTGCAGTTTTAATGGCAGGATGTGGATCTGAAAAAAAGAAATCCGGCTCCGATGGGCTTTCACTCAGTGATTCCGAAATGGATGCCGGAATACTGGAAGATGTAAACAGTGCAAAGCAGATTTTTTACTCCCTCCCCTCTCCTCTCGAAACTGCTATGTTGATAAGGAATGCCGGTGCATCCTATAACGAAGATCTGTTGAACTCCGTTGATAATACATCTGAATATACCACCAATAAAAGCATGGCCCTGAATCTTGGTATTTATACTACTGATTTGAGTTTTGCCAGCCTGTTTGATCAGACACAAACCTCTATACGGTATATGAATGCTGCCAAACGGATGGCAGATGGACTGGGGATCCTTGATGCCATTGACAACAATACCATTGACATGCTTGAGGAGAACATCAACAACAGGGAAAGGATCATGGACATAATATCGGAGACTTTTATGAATTCCAGTTCCTTCCTTCAAGAAAATGAAAGGCCGGCGCTTGCCACTATTGTTCTGGTTGGCGGATGGGTGGAAGGACTGTATATTGCTTCCAATCTTGTGGGTGACGCAAGCATCGAAGGTAATAAACTGGTTGAAAGGATAGTTGACCAGAAGCTATCATTCGATATTGTTATACAGCTGCTGGAAGACAACAAGGATAATATTGATGTTGCAGAAATATTAAATGACATAGGTGACCTCAAAGTAACGTTTGATAAGATCATCATTACTACTACCAGTATACAGGCAGTCCCTGATGAAGAATCAAACGTCACCATCCTGAAGTCTGAATCCACTATTGAAATCACACCCGAAGTATTCCAGGAACTGCTGGAAAAGGTAAAAATGTTAAGATCTAACTTTATCTCTTAAAAAAATACTGCTCTATGAAAAAGATTTTTCATTTCACTGTTGCAATTGCATTATTGACTTTACTACCACTGTCTGTAAATGCACAGTGTAAAGGATTCGCAAAAAAAATCTGTAAAGTTGAGCTTTCACCATATATCCATGATGGAAATTATCATGCAGCCATCCTGACCGTTGGAGAAGAGGCCGAATTATACAAAACCTTTTACTCGGAGACGGATTACAGGATTGCGGTCTGTGGTTCAGTAAGTTTGCCTGACATTGAATTCAGGGTCATTGATTCAGACCGGAATGTGCTATACTCAAACAAGGATAATGAATATGCCATGACCTGGGATTTCCGGCTGGAGGCTAGTCAGCAATTAAAGATCTTTGTCAAAGTACCAAATGCTGAAGGATTGCCTGAAGAAATTCAGCCTGGCTGTGTGGCCATAATGTTCGGCTTCCTCGATAAAAATTAGATCAAATAATAGCACGATATCAAGGCCGTCTCAGTTCAAAACTGGGACGGCTTTTTTTGTAATCAACCTATTTTACAATTGGCAGAAATAGCTGGCTCAAAGGCCAATGAACTACGAAATAAAGCCAGCGGATTGGGGGATTCAATATGCTCATGATTCCAAGCATTATCGCCCAATCCATAGCGTTGATGTCACGGGTTTCAGCTGCATATGACACCTGGTATATACCTGGCCATTTTCCCGCAGGTATGATACCTTAGATATGTTCGAGACAGTCCCGGTATGCGGATCCCATTCCTCCAGTTTCAGCCTCCCTCTCAGCAAAACATCTGTTTCAATTACATCGTCGCTTGAATTAGCAAAGAAGTATAAGTCTTTACCATCCCGTACTTTATGTATGTATGAGAACAGTCCCAGATCGCTCTTGACTTCAGGTATGGGATTAAAACTCACATCAGCAGCTGCTGTAAACTCGTTTATGATTTTTGACATATATTCGGCTGTCGGGGCAGTAATAAATAGTGCTTTTCCTCCCGTGTCGTTAGTTTGTACATGAGGATTGGTTTCAACTTCGGCTCCGAAAAGCTCAGTTATCAGTTGTTTCACCTGCTGATCCTGGCCTAATTCTGCCGAAAAGGAAGGGAGCAAAGTTGTTGCAATTACCTTACCTCCATGATCATAATAATCCTTGATCTTTCGAAGTGCATCTGCAGAGATAACCCTTCCTCCAGGAATTATTATCAGTTTATAATCCTGGTGGTTCTCGATATTGCTAAGATGTAATATATCGTTCTGTATCTCATACTTGTCGCTTTTTAAAAATTCAGGATGCACAAAAGTAAAATCCCTTCTTATCTCATTGGTAAGCATTTCGCTTATTTTCAGGTAATCTGCTTCGGGATAGGCCCATGTTCCTGCCCGTTTATTGTCCGGGGAATCAAAACAAAAGCCGTCCTGCAGGCTGGCAATGGGGTAAATGACTGCAATATCTGCTACCCTGCGTCCACCCTGCAAGAGGTAGCAGGTTCTCCCAACATAGTCGCTGTAGGCAGGCAAACCTGCTGCCAGTTTTTCACTGAAAGGCGAGATCAAAGGAGGGATGTGTACATGTTCAGGATCATACCACATACCATGGGGGATGACGAGGTTAACACCTCGGGCCAGGATCTCCATTAAACCGCGATATAACATTAAAGAATCAACAATGTCTTCTTTCAGGGCGCCATAAATTTCGGTGGAAGTGATCGGCCGGTCATAATATTCAGAAGCGGAACTGATCAGTTTAAATCCGTCCCTTCCACGTCCATATTGGATGATCAGATCTGTCAATGGTATATCTGTGTACCTGTAATACTTAAATATATCCCCATGCATATCCACTGGTTGAATTCCATAGTTACCGGGAGGGTGCCCGGTATTTTTCAATCCGTATTTCCGGGTCCATTTCGTTACCATTTTCGGGTAACCTTCGGCCAATAATTCAGACCGTGTGTCGAATAGTGCCACACGGGCAGTTGCTGTTTCCGGACCAATATCATACCACAGGGCAGGATAGTAGATATCAGGTTTGAAGCCGTTTATCTCAATGAATTTTTCATTGAATGAATTCGTCCAGGTCCGCTCTGTCCTCAAAAACCCGACATCATCAAAAAATGTTAATTGAATGGTATTTCGGAAATAAGATTCAAAGCGATTGGCATACTCATCGTATGTTAAATTAATGAAACGGGCAACTGCAGCTGTGTCCAGGTAATCAACCGGAAAATGGCTTTTATAGTAAGGAGCCTTATCGCAGGTAAAGAACATGATCTTCCAATTGCCTTGCGGAACTCTCCAGGTCAGTATATCTGCATCGATGAAAGGGCTAAGGTCAACACGCTCCAGTGTTTCCGTATTCATGGCCACAGCGGCCATTAATTTACCATATGGGACAACTGTCCTCCACAGGGAGGGCCCCTTTCGAGTTATTTCATGTTTGTTGACAATCTTCCGGATATCATCCGGGAATTTCTTTTCAAGCTGTCCTCCTGCAGTTCCGCTCGGGAAGCCGGTATCATCATAGAGGATTACCTCCATATCAAGCTCCCTGGCAGTTTCAAGCAGGTAAAGGTATTGTTGAAAATACTCCTCACTCAGAAAATCAGGTTTGGTACTTCCCACTGGCAATACCGCCACGCCGCTGAAATTGGCTTTGAATTTTGCATCTTCCATCTGCTGCCGGATTCCTTCTTTTGTCATTTCCCCATTGATGTGCCAGAACGGCATGGGGTAAAATTGTTTTGGTGGATTCCTGAATTGGGATTTATCTATTTCATCTTCGCTCTGTGCCAACACCGATGTGGAGGCAATGCAAAAAATCAGGCAAATATTTAAGAGTTGTAGGTTCATGGATTTTCAATTGATTGAGAATGAATCTATTTGACATAATTGCTTCCCCTTTCCTTTAAACACAAAACAAAGACTTTCTTTGTCTTCAAGTTCAGAAAGATTGCAAACAATATTCTCAAAAACACCGGTTGTCATCGGAGAAATCTTGCACTTCCCGAGCAGGGGACCTTCGGGAGAATCCTGATGAACTTCCAGGATTGTCTTCTTTTTTGCCGTCATAGTGATATCGATATAACTTTTACCCCTCAGTCCCTGAATATTTGGATAGACTAGAAAATCACCACCTTCGATATCATCCAGGACAAATCCTCCTTCGGGCAGTTCCTTTTTTGAGATACCAACAGACCTGAAGTAGTCTTCTGCCTCTATCACCCCAATGGCGGCATCGTATTGCCCTACACCAATCCCATCAACCCTGACCGGTGCAATATCCCCATTTGCTTTATAATGGACATAACTGATAAAGGTATCGCGGAACCGCCGATTTCCTGTTTGGCTTATATCACAGTATGCAAAGTACCACTGGTTATTCCATTCAAAGAATGACCCATGCCTGCCCTGGAGAGGACCATGAGGCCATGTGGGTGCATCATAACCGGGCGCAAAACTGTGTTCGTCCATAAGGGTTCCTACATAATCATATGGCCCATACAGATCTTCTGATGTTGCGTAAAAGGCACCCCATGAGAGATAATATTTCCCCTGGTATTTATGCAGAAAAGGTTTGTCATCCGTTGAATCTGCCCCATAAGGTCCCACCGGGTTGTTTATTTGGACCTCCCGGGGTTCCTCGGCCAGGCTGATCATATCCTCATTTAGCCGGGCCATATAAAAGTCCCATACCCCGAACAGTATATAATGCTCTCCGTCATCATCCTGAAAAACAGCCATATCATATTCATGGGTCGGAGTGAGTTCTGAAGGAAGAAGTGGTTTACCAAGAGGATCTTTCCATGGGCCCGCTGGCGTATCTCCAACAACTACACCGGCCTGCTCATTATGTTCAGAAAAATACCAATAGTATTTTCCATTACGGTTGGCTGCATCCGTGGCCCAACATTGATCGAATGGTTTTCCAATGTAGGTATCTTCTGGTTTAAGGACAGATTCCAGGTTCCAATTCACCAGATCCTCTGAAGACCAGATCCACCAATCATCCATGGCAAAGCCAGTACTCTTAATCGAACGGTCATGGGTTGCATATAAATAAGCTTTACCATTATAAATATGAATATGAGGGTCATTAACCCCTCTGTTCGGGACAATTGGATTTTGTGCCTGCAATGCTGTTTGTGAAATAATAATACAGATGAGTACAAGTTGAATTCTTAGCTTCAATTGACATCTCATTAAAAAGAATTTATCCGAACTTCTACCAGGTTAGTACCTGGGCGCAACCTGATAGAACCAAATCCTGGATCTGATTGCTTGCCATTAACGGTTACCACAGATTCACCCTGGTCATCCAGGATCATCTCACCTGCCATGTTTGCCGGCAGTTCAATCGAATACTTTTTGAACCTTTCGGAAACGCGTTGATAATTGCAGGTAATTGATCCGCGTATGGTTGGATAGGTAATAGTACTATGCTTCAGATCAGCCAGTTGGGGTTGAATGCTTACCACACCAAAACCAGCTGTTTTTGGCTGTATTCCCCACAGGTGCCGCGGAATAATATTGGCTGGTGCTGCCCCCCAGGCATGATTCCAGTCCTGGTTCGGTTTGTATTTCAGATCCCAGGCCTCCCATGTAATGGTTGTCCCGGATTCAATCATATGCCACCAGCTCCTTTCATTCAATGCGGTCATTAAATCGAGGGCGTATGCTGCTTCCCCGGCCTTATATAGCCCTTCCAGCAAATACTGTGAACCATATACACTGCAGGCCATGCCACGTGATTTAATAAATTCCACCACAGAATCTTTATACTTATCAGGGACAATGCCAAAATTAAGCGCCATCATATTAGCATGCAATGAGGAATGCGTTGCTCCTTCTCCATCTATGTAGATGCCTTTCTTCGGGTCAAACAGTTTCTCATTAATCGTTTTCTTCACCTTGGCAGCCATGAACTCGAAATGGTTCCTGTCAGCTGGTTTATCCAGTAAGCCGGCAATTTCAGCCAAAAGAACCATATTTAAATAGAAGAAGCTGTTTACCACAGTATTTACTGGCAACATTTGATGACCGTCACGTTCACCTTCAGTGGTGGCCAGTTTCCAGCCGGTATCTTTTTGTGCCGGAGGCCAGTCTACAATATCCCTGAGCCTGGCAGTAGTATCCTTAAAACCAAGATTTTGCATAAACTGACCATTTGCTTCTCCAGTATGTGTACTGATCAGGCCATCTTCACGCGCCAGACCCATCAATGATTTTTGCTTGAGTAAGTCGTAGTAAGCTTCCATCAATTCAGTATCGCCAGTGTAATTATAATCCTCCATGACCAACATGGAGGTATGCAATAGCCACTCTGTCGGCCAGGTTGGATGATCCATGAAATGTTCAATGGTTTGCTTCGCCATGGAATATTCACTGTCAGTACAGAAATGTCCAAGCTGATTTATGTATGCATCACCTTCATAAGGAATTCGTTCACGGTCACCATCTATGTAGAATCCAGTAAAGGAAGTGGCCTTCATGCTGTATTTACAGATGTCCCAGATCTGGTTCAATACTGTATCTGAAGATGAAAATTGGCTCTGTCCGTAGTCAAAGTATTGAAAATAGGCCTTCTGCCTGACATCATCAGCTGTGAGTTCACCGTCAGCCTGTTCGATCTCACAGTACCTGAAGGGCGTAATTACTTCAAAAGAATCAGGCAGAAGGACTGCCTTTTGATTGGTATTCCGCTGATCGGGAGGAAGATCTATCAGGTAATGGCTCTTTTCGGGATGGACCGGCATTTTTATTTCCTGGGAACGGATTGAACCACCTGGCTCCATGTCTATCTTTCCTTCCAGAAGTTTTTCGCCTAATCGTATGAGAAGTGTATCAGTCTGCCTTGTTTGATAGGTAAGTTCGAGGGTTCCGAAAGCATCCTTGCCAAAATCGATAAAATAACTACCGGGAGCAAGCTTTGTAAAATTTCGGGGAGAAATCATTTCGGTCTGGAAAAAATTCTGGGTGGAAATTGTCTCCTGAAACAGCGCAGTCCTATACGCCTGGGGATCGGAATACTCTGTCAGCCGGTTGTCCTGGTCCCATATCCTTACTTTCCAAAAATATTTAGTATTGGGTTGAAGTGGCGGCCCTCCATGCTCGACGTTGATGGACTGATCACTTCTCACCTGTTTGCTGTCCCAAACATCTCCAATATTTTTCTCCAGGAGTTCTTGAGTTGTAGCAACCAGTACCTGATAGGCTTTTTGAAATACAGCTTCATCAGGAACAACCCAGCTATATTCAGGCAAAGGGTCTTGAATGGGTGTCTGATGCGGGTCTCTGAGATATTCAACACGCATTCCTGTTGGACCACCCCCACCAGGGTAACCGAATGTCTCAGCTAATTCATTGCACTTTTGACGCAAAGAGGAAAGCACATTTTTGAAATCATCCTTTCCTGCAAGGTTGTTTATTTCTCTGGGATCTTTGTCAAGATTGTAGAGTTCTTCTACGGAACGGTCATTTACATATCGGAAATATTTCCAATTCGGAGTCCGGACTCCTTCACTGGGAGGTATATTCTCAAACTCCCATAAATGCTCAATTAGAACCGTGTCACGGGCTATGGATTTTGATTTTCCGGACACAAGCGGATAGAGGCTCTTTCCATGCCACGTTGCAGGTTGCTCCAGGCCGGCAATATCCAATATGGTAGCCGGCACATCGATATTCAGGGCCATTTCATCAATATCTTTATGCCCCTTTGACCGGGGATCATAGATGATCAATGGTACCCGGATGGAATTATCGTGCATCAACCATTTTCCTGCCAATTGCCTTTCGCCCAAATAATATCCGTTATCACCCATCAAAATGATCACAGTATTTTTGTCGAGACCTTTCTCTTTTAACTTCTTCCTGATTTTGGCAATTTCAAGATCAATCCCACCTATCATACGGTAATAACCTTTCACGCTGTGCTGGTATTTTTCAGGTGTATCATATCTCCAATGCCATCGGGTACGGTTGAAACCTTCGCGAACGGGCTGCGGTAGCTGCTGAAAATATTTATCCTCGGCCAAATCTGGACCGGGCATTATCATGTCCTGGTACAGGGGATCAGTTTCTTTCTGCCAGAAATATTGTTCTTCCGCCCCGTCATGAGCATGTGGCGCACTAAAGCTGAGAGACAGGCAAAATGCTCTGTCAGCCGGGGACTCTTCAATAAAATCAATTGCTTTCTGGCCGGTATAGCGTGTTAAGTGGACGGTATCTTTGCCCAGCGTTTTATAATAGTACCCCCTGTAGTCAGTAAATCTATTATTTCGGTCATAATCTTCGATGACATCAAACATCCCTTCCTTTTTTGGATAATTAACCCCGAATTTCCCGAAAAAGGCTGTGCTGTACCCAGCATCTTTTAAAAGTTGGGGATAGGAATACAACATAAACCTGTCGCTGATAGCTCCGGTTTGAAAAGTATACCGGTGGCGGCGTTCATGGACACCGGTAAATAGGCTGGCCCGGCTGGCAGAACAGATCGGTGTAGTTACGATGGCATGACTGAACCAGGTACCTTCCTTGGCCAGCTGGTCCATTTGGGGTGTCTGGATAATTTGGTTTCCGGCATGGCCCAGGGCATCCCAGCGCTGGTCATCGGTCAGGATAAAAATAATATTGGGGGGGGCATCCGGGGGACTGCCAAATACCCTTAACGGGAGCATCAAGATAAGGATTAAGCTGCTTGTTAATATTTTTTTCAGGCCTGGGATATTCATAGCTATATTACTTTAATTTTGGTTTTAAGTATTTACCGGTGTAAGATGTCGGGTGCTTGCCCAGGTCTTCCGGTGTGCCCTCAAAAAGGACCTCTCCTCCATCCTCTCCTCCTTCTGGACCCAGATCGATGATCCAGTCTGCAGATTTGATCACCTCTAGATTATGTTCGATGATGATCAGGCTATGGCCTTTTCCGATCAATTCATTGAAGGCATCAAGCAATTTCTTGATATCATGGAAATGGAGTCCTGTTGTTGGTTCATCGAAAAGAAAAAGCAGGTTCCTTCCGGCGCTTTCCCGCGACAGAAAAGAGGCAAGTTTAACACGCTGGCTCTCACCGCCACTCAGGGTGCTGGAAGATTGTCCTAATTTTACATAACCAAGGCCGACATCAGCCAGTGGCCTTAGTTTATCAATGATCCTTTTTTCAGCGTTACCATCAGCCTCTGAAAAGAATTCGATTGCCTCATTTACAGTGCATTCCAGCAGGTCATAAATATTCTTTCCACGATACCTGACATCCAGTACCTCATCCTTGAAACGCTGTCCATGGCAACTGTCGCAGACCAGGTGCACATCGGCCATAAATTGCATCTCCACCTTGATGATCCCTTCTCCCTGGCATTCCTCGCAGCGGCCACCGTCAATGTTAAATGAAAAATGGGAAGCTTTGAATCCCTGTACAACAGACGCCTGTTGATCAGCATACAACTTCCTGATCTCGTCAAATGCCTTCAGGTAAGTAACCGGATTGGAACGTGATGACTTTCCAATGGGATGCTGGTCAACCATCTCTATGCCATCCAGCATTTGAATATCCCCCCTGACCAGGTCATGATCCCCTGGCTTATCGCCATGACCCTGAAAATTCTTTATGAGTGCCGGGTAGAGTATACTGGTGACAAGGGATGACTTACCTGATCCACTAACCCCTGTGACAACTGTCATTACATTTAGCGGGAACTTAACATCGATGTTCTTCAGGTTATTCTCCCTGGCTCCAAGTAACTCGATAAAATTATGCCACTTCCTCCGCTTATCGGAAATCCTTATCATTTCCTGTCCGGTCAGGTACCTTGCGGTCATGCCAGTACCATCATCATCCAACTTGGCCGGGTCTCCCTGGAACACAACCTCTCCTCCAAGCCTCCCTGCCATGGGTCCCATGTCAATGATTTGCTCAGATGCCCTGATGATATCTTCATCATGTTCAACAACGATCACGGTATTCCCCAGTTTTTCAAGATTCTTCAGCACCCCAATAAGCAGGTTTGTATCCCTGGGATGCAAGCCTATGCTGGGCTCGTCCAGGATATACATAGAACCCACCAGGCTGCTGCCAAGTGAAGTGGCAAGGTTGATCCTCTGGGATTCGCCGCCTGACAGGGTGGAAGAGAGCCGGTTCATGGTAAGGTATCCCAGTCCGACCTGCACGAGGTATCCAAGCCGGTTATGGATCTCTCTGAGTATTCTTCCAGCTATTTCTCTTTCATGTTTGGAAAGCCGTATATTTTCAAAGAATTCATACAGGTCATTCACCGGCATAATTACAAGCTCCTGGATAGGGCGTTTATTGACTTTAACATACGAAGCTTCCTCTTTCAGCCGGGTACCCTGGCATGTGGGACAGGTGGTCTTTCCCCGGTACCGGGAAAGCATGACACGGTACTGAATTTTATATTTCTTCTTCTCAAGATAGTCGAAAAATTTATTCAATCCCTTGAAATACCTATTACCGGTCCACAGCAAGCCTTTTTGTTCTGCAGTTAGCTGATAATAAGGCTTGTGCACGGGGAAATCAAAGTTAGCAGCCTGCAAGATAAGTTTTTCCTTCCATCTGCTCATTTTTTCTCCCTTCCAGCATACGATGGCATCTTCATAGATGGATAGGCTCTTATTGGGAATAACCAGGTCTTCATCAATCCCGATAATTTTGCCATAGCCTTCACAGTTGGGACATGCACCAAGTGGATTATTAAAACTGAACATATGGACATCCGGTTCATCAAATGTCATCCCATCTATCTCAAAGGAATCCGAGAATATACATGCCTTGTTTTCCTTGTTAATTTGTAAATGACATTTACCCTTTCCAAGGCTGAAGGCAGTCTGAATGGAATCTGCGTACCTGGCGAGTGAATCATCATCCAGCTGGACCTTAACCCTGTCGATCACTGCCGGGACCTGGCTTCCGGGTAGAGGGAGATCATTCCCCTTCAGCACATCTTCAATCCTGTTGAATCCCGAATTCAGCTGCAACCTGGTAATTCCCTGTTTTAGCAATAATTCCATCTGTTCCCTCACATCTCTCTCGGTGACAAAATGAAAAGGGGAAAGTATGATTACCTCTGAACCTTGTCCAAGGTCAACCATGAAATTCACTACATCTGTCACAGCATGTTTTTTCACCCTACGCCCACTTACTGGTGAATAGGTCTTCCCGATCCGGGCATATAATAGTTTCAGATAATCATAAATCTCGGTTGAAGTACCAACAGTTGATCTGGGATTCCGTGTATTTACTCTCTGTTCTATGGCAATGGCAGGTGGGATGCCATTGATCATATCCACATCAGGCTTATCAATCCTTCCCAGGAATTGCCTTGCATAGGAAGAAAGGCTTTCAACATAACGCCGCTGGCCTTCGGCATAAAGCGTATCAAATGCAAGGGAAGATTTTCCTGAGCCTGATAATCCAGTGATCACAATGAATTTATTGCGTGGGATCTTCAGATCAATATTTTTCAGGTTGTGAACCCTGGCTCCTTTTATCTCAATAAACCTTTCAGCCGATTTGACAGTTTTTGGCATGAAAATTGCTATAATTTAACAACTTGTTTAACATCTTTTAACTGTTTTCAAAAGTAATATTTTTTGTATTATAGATAATTTTGTTTTACTTGCACACTCAAATTCATTGTCAACAGCCAACCTAAAAACGGAGGACCGCCTATAGCTCTAGATCTACCCTGATTGAATCAAAATAGGAGGTAGCATTGAAATTACAACAACATTCAGATCAAGATCTGGTTAAACGGTTTATCCAAGGTGATCAAACCAGCATTGAGGTCCTGATTAACAGGCACAAGAACAAAGTTTTTACATACATCATTCTCATTGTCAAAAATCAGTCACTGGCTGAGGACATTTTCCAGGATACCTTTATTAAGGTCATTAAGTCCTTACAGGAGGGAAAATACAAAGACAATGGGAAATTTGTATCCTGGGTTATCAGAATTGCCCATAATCTGACCATTGATCATTTCAGAAAGGAAAAACAGATCAATACCTATTCCAACGAGGATTATGAGGCGGACATCTTTAACTCGAGAAAACTTTCCGAGAATACGATCGAAGATATCATGGTTGAAAGCCAGATCATCAAAGAGGTCAGGCTGCTCATCGATGAACTTCCTGAGGACCAGAAGCAAGTAATCCTATTAAGGCATTATGGAGGACTGAGTTTCAAGGAGATAGCCGATCAAACAGATGTTAGTATCAACACGGCACTTGGCCGGATGAGATATGCATTGATCAACCTGAGAAAGCTGATTGAACAGAAAAATCTCAGTTTGACAAAAATTTAATATCTAACATCCATACTATTTTTCCTTTTTCGCCGTTTGGTATGTATAATTACAATTTAAACTGCCTATGGTGAATGTCTCTACCCTTGTCTACGTACTGGAGAATCTGGAGAGTAAGGAAGGAGCGTTAACTAATTTTGAGGAATTACTTGGAGAGGAAGAAGAATATTTGAAGAAGCTATTTAGCAAACTTGATGAGTCAGATTTGCAGGTAAATCCAGGATTAGTGAAACGCATCCTGAAAACAGCCAGTACTACTTAGAAATTCTGAACTGTATTGAAAGAAAGCCGCCCAACTCAAACTGAGGCGGCTTTCTTTTTGTAAATTGTATTAATCGCTGCTGCATATTCCGCTAGGTGAAACAAGCTAGGCAGCTTATTAAAAACCATTTACAAAAAGAAAAACACCTGAGGTTCTCACAGAATGATAACAAACCCACATCTCTTATTTTAATATCCTTAAAATATCAGTCTTCGGGTTTGTTTTGATACAGGAGGCTGATGGCGTGGCATGCGATTATCCCCGCTGTTTCTGTTCGGTAAACTGCCTCACCCAGATTAATTTCCCGGTAAGTCTTCTGCCTGGCTTCTTCTATCTCTCCAGGGGTAAAATCACCTTCCGGTCCGATCATTATTTTCCATATTTGACCTATAACAGGCTCTGAATCTATGTGTTGGCCGGGAGTAGTATAACAATGCGCCATCAGTTGGATATCAGCCGTGGCCGTTTCAAGGAAATTGCCCAGGGGAATTTCTCTGTTTAGCCTGGGCAATAAGGCGCGGCCGCTTTGTTTCATTGCGGCGATCAGTATCTTTTGCGACCTCTCATGCCTGATGCGGTTTCGTTCAGATCGCTCACAAATAATCGGCGAGATCTCATCCACGCCTATCTCGGTTGCTTTTTCAAGAAACCATTCAAAACGCTCAGTGCTTTTTGGAGGAGCTATAGCAATATGTAAATAATAATGCCTCTTTAAATAATCGCTGGTAACACTTTTAATAGTGACCTGGCAGGCCTTTGGGTCAGGAACCGCTATTAACCCTTTGTAGTAATTTCCCTTACCATCGACAATTTCCAGGGGATCTCCTCCGGACATGCGCAGTACTTTGACGATATGCCGGGATTCCTCCTCACTGAGTACGGCCTGTTTATGATCTATCTGACGGGTATAAAAGACAGGCATGGGATAATTTTATTTATTCGATCGGTGGTTCATCATCCTCCTGCACCCTACGAAGGAACATGGCTTTCTTTCTCGGATCTGAGAGTACATACAAATACGCCACCTCATCCCGCGCTGTTTTCATCTTCCGCTGGCTGGTTTTCTCCTCCTCTATGGCAAGGTTGAATTCCCTGTTGCTTGATAACACACTCATGACCCCCCTGGTATAACCGAAATAATACCAGTTACTTCGGTCAAGTCCAAGGTATATATCCACCAGGTCCCCGTTCCGCCGTTTAGTAAGCTCTATATACCCATCCAACTGCTTGTTGATCTGATTCCCGTTTATGCTACCCAGAGAGATTTTACCTTCTGACCTGTAGGACCTGGAAGCCTGGTTCCAGACCAGTTTCACATTGGTGATAAAGAGGGTATGATTCAGTTCAGGGACTGATGACTGGTATTTTCCGTAAAGTCCCAGTTCAGTCTGATATTTCTCCGCCCTATCCCTGCCAATCAAATCCTGGAGATTTTTTACATACAGCGGGGCCGCCAGATTAACAGCTTCAAGGCGAGGTGTAACGTTGATTTCAGATGCCATGATCTCGAATGCATCTTCTGACATGAAATAATCCAGGGAAAGGGTTACATCTAACTCTGTTTCTTTTGTATTCAAATTATGCATGACATTTCCAACCGAAGATATCCTAACCTGTCCAGGCCTCATACCCGTACTGATCTTACCTTCCCCGTTAACCACGCAATCATTTCTGGATAATCTCAATATGTTACCTGGGGGCCGATCCGGATAACGGAGTTTTTCCCTGCTGGAAATACGGTATTCATCGCTTGGCCTGTCATAGTAGAGTATCCCGCTTGATGTAAAAACGTACTGGTCACGTGGTAGTCTCTTCCTGCTGAGAAAAGCCGGGTAAATAGACACTGAATCTCCCGCTATAAACAGGCCAGCATAAGTATAATTCATGTCTATATCAAATGGTTGCTCCGGGACTGGAATATACACGAAGGCAGGATCAATCTCTGACCTGAATTTCAGGTAGGTATCCTCATTGATATCGCAGTCGTGGATTAAACCGGCTCCGCCATTAAAGGTCAGGAAAGTTTCCCGAGCATACACTTCCACATTGCCCTGGAAGGAAAAATACGGACTCAACATAAAATACTGATCCTTACCTATGATTCCTACTGCCATAGTATTAATGGAATCATCCACACTGATCTCATGAAAGAAAATGGACTGAGGTTCTCCTGTTTCATTCACATAATCATGATAACCTGTACCAGTATAGTTGTACTGCCCATGCACCTGTAAGGTGGCATTGTAAAAGCGGTGTTCTTTCATTTCACGGTTAGCAACGATACTTGCTTCTATCAGTTCTTCCATCACCCCTTCAGGATCAATGACCACCTGTCCGTCGCCTGGATAGATGTAGGCATCTGCCACCCGGAGGAAGGTAACATTGGATCCCCTCAGGATGTTTCTGCTGTAATCATATGTGGCCTTGTTTGAAACGAAGCTCAGGGAATCCTGTTCACGATCGATGGATATATACCTGGGACCTACCATGATCTCTTCCCCGTATGCGTCTGTTTCAATATCAGCAATGGTATCTGTCACTGAGGCAGAACCCATTTCAAGTTCAGTACGTTCCATATCCCACCTGAATAGATCCAGCCTGCTTACATATTTATTTTCCGGGAACTCAACCAGTGAGAAATCCTCATTGGTCCTGAACAGGCCGGAGAGGTTTTCGAAATCCACATGAGCATTGACATTATCCGTTATCAGGGTATAACCGTCAGTATTTACTGATTTTAACCTGAATTCTGCCGTGTCAGCATTGAAAACATTGGCGGTGTAAGAGAAATTTTCGGAGTTCAGAACGGAATTGGTGAGTTCCATCCTGCCACTTCCCGATAAACCGGTAGAGGTTAGTGCAAGGGTACCACTGAAGGTGGTTGAATCGTTCAGAATGACAAAGGGATTGGCTCCTTCCTCAATAAGCATGGTATCGCGGTAAGGATACCAGACCAAATCATTCAAGGAGGAAGTTACCTGTGGATATTCTACACCTGTAAGCTGTTGCAGGATCTCAAATTCTGATGTATTTGTGAACATGGAATCCGGGTGAAATACAATATCATCAGCTTTTCCATTTGATGTCAGGTAGGAAAACCGCCCCGCCCCCCGTAGTCCGGCGTTACTCAAGGTGATAGAATCGTTATAATGTCCTAACCCACCATATAATCCCAATCCGGCTGAGTCAGTCATGTATTTGAATCCCAAGGAGTTATCTTCCTGGATACGAAGTGTCTCCTCAATGGCTGGGAATACATTTGCCGATCGCAGGATCCCGTTCAGGTTCAGGCTGATCTGCGAGAAATTATCCAGGCTGTCAATGGCAAAAGGATATACTTCAAAGTAAAAATTCTCCCTTTCATAAACACCATTTTGTATTGCCAAATCATCATAATATATGAAGGAGTTCTTGGTACTGCTGAAGACAGGATAACTGGGAATCTTCTTGCGTCCTGACTTATTATCAGGATTATCAATCAGCAGTTCACCTGTCATATCCTCAAGCATACTGGCAATATCGAGCACAGATGTTTGTCCATATTGATCTAGATTCTCCGCTTTCACTTTCATACTCAGGGAATCGATATTAGTAAGCCTGATCTTAAACGTATCGTAGTTGAAATAGAAATTCCTGCCATAAAAGGTGAAAAGTCCCGCATCAATCACCCCATCAAAAGTAAAATCGCGGTTACTTCTCACGGTTATTTTCTGATTGGCTGGAAATATACTTACCGCTTGTGCATTACTCAACTGGATTTGCTTCACCCCATTGATATGAAGGTCATAATTTCTCAGATCCAGACTGGCATTTTCGAGTGGCGCTTGAGTCTCTGAAATAAAATTGATCACATCATAATCAATATAATTGACGCTGGCATAGATCCAGTCATAGGATTTTTGCCGCATAGTAACCCTGTCCCCCTCCAGGTCATAGGTTATAAAACCCATCTCCGCCAGCTGTTTTAACATCTGTTGAGCATGTGCGGGCCGCATGCGTGCAAACCTGGCAAACTCTGTTCCATAAAACGAGATGTCAAAGACCTGTTCAGAATAGCGCCTCAGCAGAACCAGTGGATTCTCCTTATCTATGCCCTGCAAGCGAAAATAGGTATATGCATCATACAGGTTTTCGGATTGAAAATTGGCAAGTCCAGATGCTCCTCCTTCACTCATCTTCAACTGTATCAAATTATCATCCAGCTGCCAGGAAAGTTGCTCGAAATTCATTTCAACACGGTGAAATGAGTTGTAATAGGGTGAGAATGATTGAAAATTTTTTGTCCTACCGGATGAGAACCGGTTCTCATCAACAATGTAATTTATTCCAATACTTGGATGATATATGGAATCATCATCCACATATAGAGAGATCTCTGCCTCACTCGAGGAGATTTTTTCCGGATCAAAAATGAAGACGTAAGAATGAGCAACGATTACCAGGGTATCATTTCTGAAATAGTTCAATTTAGCTCTTTTATCTCCTATTCCAGCACCAATCATCTTGGAACCAAACATACTGATCCCTCCAGAATAATCAATACCTTCATAAATATCATCGAGTCGAAAACTGGCCTGGTATGATTCAAACCTGGGATAGTTGGCAGTGGCTTGTGAAATGATCCTTTCCACTTTATCATCAAGGCTGCCCAGGATTTCGAAATCAAAAAATTGTTTATGGTAAAAAGCTACTGAATCTGCATGAAATTCATAAAACCGAAAATTGATTGTGTATTCATCCAGCCTCACGTATACCTGGTCCGGGGCATAACCCGCCCGCTCCCAGGTGATTCTACCACCATCACCACGCCAGGAATGGCTGAGAGGATTATAAATCCCCCTGGTCCCGTATAGCATGATACTGTCTCTTACGGCATGACAGCTAAGATCTGTCTGTCCTACAACTACCCGGACAGAATCATCAAAAAGAAGCTGGAAATCAGCGTTGGAGGATGTCCATCTGGCACTTCCTGACTCGTATAAAATGCCGGAATTCAACAATTTCAAAGAGAATAAAAGATAATCATTAATCACAGCCAGTGAATAATCACTGCTTGTGGTAAAGTGGTGCATGGAACTCAGCCAGTTCAAGTAGTTTTCAGCTGGCCCCAGGTACGAGGTGAAAGCATTGATAACCTGTATGTAAGTAATGAAATGGGGCCGTGGTCTGGCGTTCTTATCCAGCATATTATTGGAAAGCGCAATCAGCTTTGCTTTAGTTGTATCAAGCATCATCCCGGCATTCCAGTTTTCAATGAATGTCTGAATGATCAGGGGTTGGGCTTCCTCATCACTTGTACCCATAAATGTTACCAGCTCTCCGGGATAATTCTCAAGCTCTGTTGAAAATCTGCGGAATACGGCCTGCCCGAATAGACCGGAGCCAATCAGGATAAGGATTAAGGAAATCAGGATCCGCTGCTTCATCACTGAAAAAATATAAACTTGCCTGAAATTAAACAGCTTTTCTATAAACTGCAACCGTCCAATTGTTCATAACCTGTTTAACCACAAAATCCAAACCATTTCTTCCGGCGGTGTGATTTATCCCCTGAAGGTCATCTGAATAAAAACCGCTCAGCATCAGAATGCCGCCGGACCGGAGCCGGCCGGGGAATTGATCCATCAACCCGAGCAGCGAATTCAGGTTGATATTAGCCAGCATAACATCAAAAGTATGATTGCTAATAAAAGATAGTTCCTCCAGATGCGCCTCGATGTTAAGGCAGGCATTCAAGGCTATGTTTTCAAGCGCATTACGATATGCCCAGGGATCAGTATCAAGGGCAAATATGGTTTTTGCACCCATCTTCTCGGCCAGTATTGCCAGGATCCCCGTTCCACATCCAAGGTCAAGGACAGATTTCCCTTGCAGGTCCATTGTCAGCATCATCTGCAACATCCCGCGGGTCGTTTCATGATGGGCTGTCCCAAACGACATTTTCGGGAAAATTACAATATCGTATTCCACCCCCACAGGTGAAGGATGAAAAGGGGCCCTGACAAAACAATTTGAACTTACCTGTACGGGTTGGTATTCACTTTCCCATATTTCATTCCAGTTCTGATCAGGAAGCATCCTGGCCTCCAAGGATTCAATCTTTTCATGCAATCCATACCTCTCAATGAATGCCTTAAAGTCCACTTCATTATAGGATGGCGCAATGATGTATGCCAATATTCTTCCCTCCTCCTCCCTGAATCCTTCGAAACCATATTGGGAAAACAATGCCAGAATAAGTTCATGTTCTGGCACTGACTGCCGGGTAAAGGTGATGTCAAGTTCTAAATATTCAGCCAAGGGTATTAGAAGGATTGGACAATGGCGATAAAATCTTTTGCATTCAATGAAGCCCCACCAATCAGTCCCCCATCCACATCCGGATTCGAAAATAACACACTTGCATTGGAAGGTTTACAACTTCCTCCATACAGAATGGTCAGGTCTTCTGCAATAGCATCCCCGAACTTATCCCTGACCAGTTGGCGGATATAAGCATGCATCTCCTGTGCCTGCTCTGGTGTGGCTACAACCCCGGTACCAATGGCCCAGACAGGTTCATAGGCAATGATGATCTTTCCCATATCACTTGCATCCAGGTCAAAAAGGGCAATTTCTATTTGTGCTTTAATTACCTCAAACATTTTACCAGATTCCCGTTCTTCGAGTACCTCTCCGCAGCAAAATATCGGAATGAGACCATTTTCCAGGGTCATTTTTACTTTTTTATTCAGTAAGGCATTATCCTCACCGAAAATAGTCCTCCGTTCAGAGTGGCCTATGATCACATATTCTGCACCGGCAGACCTGACCATCCCGGCCGATACTTCACCTGTAAAAGCACCATTAGCCTCAGCAGCACAATCCTGGGCGCTCAGCCCAACAACGTTTAAAACCCTGGAAACGGCTGAAAGATGTATAAAAGGAGGTGCCACGATAACACCTACATCCCCCTTGACCTGCTTTTTCATTTCATTTACACTTTTTGCCAGGTCAATACCCTCCTGGAGTGTCTTATTCATTTTCCAGTTTCCGGCTACAATTTGTTTTCTCATAATTGAATAATAGTTATGGTTATAAAAAAAATCTTAAGCATATTGAATCCTGGGGTCAAGGTATGCATATATCAGGTCCACCAGGATATTAATGACCACAAAAATAACAGATATCAGGATGACTGATCCTAGAACCAGTGGAAAATCATAATTATTTAAAGCATTTACGATAACATACCCGAGTCCCTTCCATCCAAAAATATACTCCACAAAGATCACACCGGCCATCAGAGAGGCAAACCAGCCACTGACAGCTGTGACCAGGGGATTCATTGAATTCTTGAGGGCATGCCGAAAAATGATCCTGGAAAATGACAAACCTTTTGCCCTGGCTGTACGAATATAATCCTGGCTCAATACATCCAGCATGGAATTCCTGGATAGCTGGACAACCACGGACAGGGGCCTGATTCCCAGGGTAATTGCCGGCAGCAATAGATTTTTAAGCTGCAGGTGGACGCCCTCTCCATAGGCATCCACTTCCATGATGTTCCCAGTCAGGTTTAATCCGGTAAAATCCTGAAGTTTATAGGCAAATAACCAACCAATAAGGATGGCTGCAAAAAAGGAAGGGAGGGACATACCAAAGGAAGAAATAACCAGGATGGAACGGTCATAGATCCCATCTTTCCGGATGGCTGCAAAGATACCGGCAGCTGTTCCAATAATGAAGGCAAAAAACATGGAGCAGGCAGCCAGCAGGAAAGTATTTGGCAGGGCAGTTCCCAGTATCTGTCCCACCTTCTCCCTGCTCTGAAAGGACCGCCCAAGATAGGGAGCCTTCAACACAAGTGCCCTTGTTTCTGAGAACCTGACCAGTACCCGGCCGTTTCCATATTCCAAAGGATCGAGATATAAATAACTTTCCTGATTCACAGGATCATGCAATGAAAGGAAGGAAAGATCATTCAGGTAGTGCAGGTATTGCTGGTGCATCGGCCGGTTCAGTCCCAATTCCTCCCGTATCCTCTCCAGCGTTGCCTGGTCCGCTCTCTGCCCTACCATCATCCTGGCCGGATCCCCAGGAAGGACATGGAACAGTAGGAACACCACCGTGATTACACCCCAGGCTACCAGGATTCCATATAATAACTTTTTTAGCAAGTAAACTGCCACCAGCCTGCTATTTATCTCTGTCCCATTGCGGTAAAAACAGATGCACACCTGCGGCGATCAGCAGGAACAGGACGATAAAGAATCCAAGTATCCGGTTCTCCGATGCCTTCCTGTTGTTTGACATCAGGGATGGCAAAATATCCTCAAACTCTTCAAGATCTGGAAAATCTCTGTATGCCCATTTAGCCAGGATGGTCCCCTCTTTTATCAGAAGGAGTCCTGGATTTGACCTTACTATGGTCTTCAGGGTGATCTCATCAGTGGTATGGAAACCAAAAGCAGGATCCAGGGTTTGCCTTATTTCCTCAATTTCCTGCTCTCCGGATGCTGTGGTACAATAGAATGAATGTCCTGCCTGTCCACACCAAGCTGCCAACCTGGAAGCATAGTTCAAGGCCTCCGTATCAGCGTCTTCAAGATGTGCCGCCACCAGTAAAAAACTATATCCTTCATCCGAAAGCAACGCGCTGGTTATATCAGTATCTGTCTCATCAACAATGGTAAAATCATGAATGGGGGGCTCATATCCTTTTTTGACCAGGATATGTTTTGAATCCACGTAGGTCCAGGTAGTATCCTCCCATGGAAAATTGTCTTCGGTAAATTCTTCAACGGTCCCTTCTTTCTCGTAATAAAGAAACGATTTGATTTCATCCTGAGGGGCTCCTTCAGGCATACTCATTTTCTCTGGAATATATGTCCCAACGCTGTAAGGCCGGAAATCAAGCATAGGCAAATGACGGTAGGCATGGAACTCAATGCCCAGGAAAACAAGGGTGAATACCATAAGTGCCAGCCATGAGAAAGGGGGAGTAAAGACATCTTTCCTGGAAGCCCTGAACCAAAAAATATGCAGCACGAATGGTAAAAGGATAAGATTTTTGAAAAAGGTTTGCCAGTTGGTCAAGATGATAGCATCTCCAAAGCACCCGCAGTCCGAGACCGGGTTTGTGAGGGCAAGGATGAAGGTGATGATGGTAAAAAATGATATAAAAACCAGCACAGCCCAGACACCTATGCGGTATCTGAAACGGAACAGCAGGGAAACCCCTATGCTAAATTCCGCAGCAGCAAGGATGATGGCCAATACCAGTGCGAATGGTTCAAGGAATCCAATATTGAAAGCATTGAAATAATCAGTGAACTTATAGGTCGATCCCAGCGGATCCACTCCTTTGACAAATCCACTGAAAATGAATACAATACCGAGGATCAACCTTGAAATAAATGATATAATATTTTCTGTTTTCATAGGAGCTGATTATCATGCACCACCTGGAAACAACAAGTGCTGAATGGAAATAAATATTTCGTCCGGGGGAAGCATCTCTCCCTTTCTGTCACTGCAATTAATAATCTGGAGGGTCGGTTCTGAAACAGCCAGATCAAGGTATACCTGCCGGACTTTTTGCTGAAAATCAAGGTCCTGTTCATGAATATCCTTTTTCCCGTTCAGGTAGTCACGGTCCTCCCCACTGCGTTCCCCTTGCAGCTTCTGTCTTGTGAACTGGAAGGGTACATCAAGGAAAATATTCACGTCAGGCCGAGGGATTTTATGATACCCGTATTCAAATTTCAAAATCCAGTCCCTGAGTGCTTCCCGTTCATGGGAGCTTTCCAGTTTGGCACACTGGAAGGCAATGTTTGAAACCACATAACGATCTGCTACCACGGTAATCCCCTCTGCCAGCCAGGTGGCTATCATTTCTCCTGCATCATGGCGGTTACCTGCATAGATGAGTGCTACCAGGTATGGGTGTACGGATTCCAGGGGGCCCAGATCGCCGCGGAGAAACCTGGCGACCAACTCACCATAATACCCTTCGTCAGTCCTCGGAAAATGAAGGTACTGGTGTTTGATCCCTTCATGTTTAAGGTAGGCAAGCAGGCGTTCAATCTGCGTGGATTTCCCTGATCCGTCTAGTCCTTCAATAACCATAAATTGATACCTGCCCTGCTTCATTGAATTCAAGAAATACGGGAGTTTTTATTACTTTTGCCCAGCAAAACACCCTCCTGTAAATGAGTCCTAAAGATACATTTTTTTCCCATAAGCAGTCCCTGAATATTGGGGGAGGGATCCTTGATTTCAAGCAACCCCGGATCATGGGAATCATGAACATCACTCCTGATTCTTTTTACCAGGGAAGCCGCCTGATGGATCCTGATGAGATCCTTAAAAGAGCTAATGAGATGATCTCGGAAGGTGCTGACATACTTGATATTGGAGCTTATTCCTCAAGACCGGGATCGGGCGGGATTCCTATGGAAGAAGAGAAACAACGGCTGGTGATGGCCCTGGATGTCATTCGCCAATCTTATACTGACATGCTCATATCTGTTGATACTTTCCGCCCGGAAATCGCCAGCATGGCTGTGAATGATTTTAATGTCAATATGATCAATGATATATCGGGCGGAGACATGGATACGGGTATGTACGACACTGTGGCTGGTCTCCAGGTACCATATGTCATGATGCACATGAAAGGAAAGCCGTCGGATATGCAGGAACATGCCGATTATGAGGATGTGGTAAAGGAGATCATTCTTGGTTTCTCAGAGAAACTGGGGCAACTCAATAAACTAGGTGTAAACGATATTATAATTGATCCCGGCTTTGGTTTCGCCAAGACGATTGAGCATAATTTCCAGATCCTGAAGCAACTGGAAGCATTTCACCTGTTTAACCAGCCCCTGATGGTTGGGGTATCGCGAAAATCCATGATTTACCAGGTACTTGGCAACCATCCTTCAGAAGCCCTTAACGGCAGCACAGTGCTGCACACTATAGCCCTTATGAAAGGTGCCAATATCCTGAGGGTACATGATGTAAAAGAAGCCCGTGAAACGATCAAATTGTTCGGAAAAACATTTATTCAATAATCTCGTAATAACTTACGGCTCACAGATTTTATTAATTTTGTCATGCATTTCAAAATCTGACCCATGCTACCAACATTTATAACCATACGGGTTCTTGATATTATCGATGTGCTGCTGGTAGCCTATCTGATGTACCAGGTATACATGCTCATCAGGGGTACGGTGGCCATGAATATTTTCATCGGTATCCTGTCTTTTTACCTGCTATGGATCATCGTGAGGGCCCTGAAAATGCAATTGTTAGGATCTATTCTCGGACAAATCATCGGGGTAGGTGTTATCGCCATGATCATCGTTTTCCAGCAGGAGATTAGACGATTCCTGATATACATTGGGAATCAGTATTTCAGCCGCAACCGGCTATCTCTGGAAAAGGTCATACCCATCAATATCACGCCCCAGCCGAAAGTAAAGATCAAATCCATTATCAAGGCAGTGATCAATATGGCCAAATCAAAAACCGGGGCCTTGGTGGTGATCGCACGGAAATCGGAACTTACAGTCTATGCTGAAACAGGTGACTCGCTTAATGCAGAAACCTCAAGCCGACTGATCGAAAGCATATTCAACAAGGAAAGTCCCCTGCATGATGGGGCCTTGATCATTAACGGTGACAGGATAGTGGCAGCAAGGTGTGTTTTGCCTGTTTCAGAAAACCTGAACCTGCCGCCAAACTATGGACTGAGGCACAGGGCAGCTCTTGGTTTATCAGAAAATGCAGATGCACTCACCATCATCGTATCAGAACAGACTGGGAAGGTATCCATCGCCGAATCAGGCAAACTTCTTACAGATGTTGGAGCCAAGGAATTGATGTCCAAACTCGATCTTGATTTTGCCTAGGTCTTTCTAAGCCTGACCCTTGATTCTTCTCCCCTGATGATCCTTTGAATATTTTTCTTGTGGGTAATGATGACCAGTATGGTGATCAGGCCTGAAAATATCAGCAATGGAAGTTGAACTGGAAAGGACATGATAAAACCCATCAGTGGGAGGGAAATCGCAGCCAGGACAGATCCCAGCGATACCATACGAAATAAACCCAAAGCAAGAATAAAAACCACCAGGCTTCCCATCGCAGCCATTGGAATTAGTCCCACGACAACCCCCAGCAGGGTAGCTACTGCTTTACCGCCCCTGAAGCCCGCAAACAATGGATATATATGGCCCAGTGCAGCAGATGAACCACAAAGTATGCGAAGCCATAGAAACCATTCCGGATCAGCGATGAGGGATGGAAAAAAGTAAGGTAAAAAGGTAGCTGCGAAGCCTTTGGCTATATCCAGTAATAGGACTGGAATGCCGGCCTTCCATCCCAGTACCCTCCAGGTATTGGTGGCCCCGGCATTACCGCTTCCAAACTCCCTTACATCCTTATTGTAAAAAACTTTACCTATCCAGACAGAAAAAGGCAGTGAACCTAACAGGTAGGCCACTGCCATTAAGATTACTCCTGAAAATATTACCTCTTTAACAGGTAACATAGGATATTATAGTTGCGGTCCGGCCGCAATCAGTTTCTTAGTATCTTCCGTGTCGGCAAAATGTTCAAAATTGGCAATAAACTTCTTGGCCAGTTCAATAGCCGTTGCATCCCATTCTTCAGGGTTGGACCAGTTATCCCTTGGATTCAGTAGGGAAGAGTCCATGCAAGGGACTATCTTTGGTATTTGCAGGTTGAAAATAGGGAGTGTATCATACACCACATCCTCCAGGCTGCCATCCAGGATACAATCTATTATACCCCTGGTAGAAGGCAGATCAATGCGGTGACCGCCCTTGTTATAGCCGCCGCCTACCCATCCGGTATTGACCAGCCAGGCATTGGCACCTTGTTCCTTCATCTTGCGGGTAAGTTCATTGGCATAGATAATCGGATCAAGCAGCAGGAAAGCGGCTCCAAAACAGGCTGAGAATGAAGGCATGGGTTCTGTGATCCCACGTTCTGTGCCGGCTACTTTTGCAGTGTATCCGCTGATAAAATGGTACTTGGTCTGGTCTTCTGTTAACCTTGAAACAGGGGGCAGGATACCAAAAGCATCTGCCGTCAGGAAAATCACATTCTTGGCGTGGCCAGCCGTGGAAGGAGGTCCGACAATATTTTTTATATGATAAATAGGATAGGAAACCCGGGTGTTGGCCGTTTTTGAATCATCTTCCCAGTCAACATCTCCATTGTGCCAGTCCACCGCCACATTCTCCAGCAGGGCATCCCGCTTGATAGCGTTATATATATCAGGTTCTTTTTCCGGATCCAGGTCTATAGTCTTGGCATAACAGCCTCCTTCAAAATTGAAGATGCCGTCATCGTCCCAGCCATGCTCATCATCTCCGATCAGATGCCGTTTCGGATCGGCTGACAAGGTTGTTTTCCCGGTGCCTGAAAGTCCGAAAAACAAAGTGGATACTCCGTCATCTCCGACATTTGCCGCCGCATGCATGGCAGCAATACCTTTTAGCGGAAGGTAATAATTCATCACTGAGAAAATCCCCTTTTTCATTTCTCCACCGTACCAGGAGCCTCCGATACATGCCTTCTTTTCCTTAAGGTTAAACACGGCATAAACCTCAGAGTTCATATCATGTTTTTCCCAGTTCGGGTTGGCTGTCTTGGAAGCATTCAATACCACAAAATCAGGTTCAAAATCCTTGAGCTCTTCTTCTGTGGGACGGATGAACATATTCTTGACAAAATGTGCCTGCCAGGCCACCTCCATGATGAACCTGACCTTCATGCGGGTATCCTCATTGGCCCCTACAAAACCGTCCTGCACATATAGTTTCTTACCTGTTAATTGCTTGGTAGAATTTTGATAAAGCTCATTCCAGACTTCCTCAGAAAGGGGTTTATTGTCGGAAGATTTCCGCTGCGGGTTTTTCCACCATATATTTTTTTCGTTCTCTGATTCCTTAATGATGTATTTATCATGGGGTGAACGGCCAGTGAAAATCCCGGTATCTACAGCTACCGCTCCCGTACTGGTAAGATGGCCTCGTTCAAAGCCTTCCAGGGATGGATCGGTTTCATGCTTGTATAATTCCTCATAGGAAAGGTTATGGTAAATCTCCTGTACATCGGATATTCCATATTGTGAGAGGTCCAATTGGCTGGTTCCTTCTGTCATGGTTTTTCTCTTTTTTTAAGGTTTATTCTATGTTTTCGGCAAATATACAAAAATATGTTGTTGAACATATATAAGAAATAAAAAAAGAGGCTCCAAAATCTGGAGCCTCTTCCTTTTTTTGTTTTATCCTGTTCCCTTTAGTCCTGTTTTATGGCGGCTTGAGCAGCAGCAACCCTGGCAATGGGTACCCTGTAAGGTGAACAACTTACATAGTTCATGCCGACGCTGTGACAAAACTCGACTGAACTGGGCTCACCACCGTGCTCGCCACAAATCCCGACCTTTAAATTAGGATTGGTAGAACGACCTTTTTCAGTTCCCATTTGCACAAGTTGACCAATTCCCTCCTGGTCCAGTACCTGGAAAGGATCATGCTTGAGGATTCCGGCATCAACATAGATGGGCAGGAATTTGCCGGAATCATCCCTGGAATAACCGAAGCCCATCTGGGTCAGGTCATTGGTACCGAATGAGAAAAACTCGGCATGTTCTGCGATCTTGTCGGCAGTCAAAGCCGCACGTGGAATCTCAATCATGGTTCCGACAAGGTATTCAATTTTGTCACCACGCTCTTCAAAGACCTTATCTGCGGTTGAGCGGATGATATCTTCCTGCATCTTGAATTCCTGTACTGTCCCGATAAGCGGGACCATGATCTCCGGGATGGCTTTGATACCCTTTGCCTTCAGGTTTAATGCGGCTTCAATGATGGCGCGTGCCTGCATCTCTGAAATTTCAGGATAGGTGTTACCCAAACGGCAGCCTCTGTGTCCCAGCATAGGATTGAATTCATGGAGGTCTTCCACCTTGCTTTTGATCTCCTCAACTGTGATGCCCATTTCCCTGGCCATTTCCTGCTGGTTCTCGGTTTCATGTGGAACAAACTCATGGAGTGGCGGATCGAGCAGCCTTACGGTGACGGGAAGGTCATGCATGGCTTCAAAAATGCCTTCGAAGTCAGCACGCTGGATGGGCAGTAATTTATCAAGTGCCTTGCGGCGACCTGCTTCATCGTCAGCCAGGATCATTTCACGCATGGCTGTGATCCTGTCTCCTTCAAAGAACATATGTTCGGTACGGCAAAGACCTATCCCCTGGGCACCGAAGTTGCGGGCTACATATGAATCTTTAGGACTGTCGGCATTGGTCCGTACATTCATCTTAGTGTGTTTTTGAGCTAGGTCCATCAGTTTCCCGAAATCGCCACTCAATTCAGGATCCTTGGTGGCTATCTGTCCCTCGTATACTTCACCGGTAGAACCGTTCAGAGAGATCCACTCCCCTTCTTTAAAAACCTGACCATCAACAGTCATTGTCCGTTCCCTATAATTGATCTTCAGTCCACCTGCACCGGATACACAGCATTTTCCCATACCACGGGCTACCACTGCAGCGTGAGATGTCATCCCGCCTCGGGCGGTCAGTATCCCCTTGGCAACATTCATACCACGAAGGTCTTCAGGTGATGTTTCAACCCTGACAAGTACTACCTGCTTACCTGCCTCAACCCATTCTTCTGCCTCATCGGCAAAAAACACCATTTGTCCGGATGCAGCTCCAGGAGATGCGGGAAGGCCTTTGGCAAGAACCCTGGCTTTTTTGATGGCATCACCATCAAAAACGGGGTGTAGCAATTCATCCAGTTTGTTTGGTTCAACCCTCAGCAAGGCTGCCTTTTCATCAAGCATGCCCTCTTCCAACAGATCCATGGCAATAGTGACCATGGATGCACCTGTCCGTTTCCCGTTCCTTGTCTGGAGCAACCAGAGTTTATTTTCCTGGATTGTGAATTCCAGGTCCTGCATATCTTTATAATGCCTTTCCAGTTTATTCTGGGTGTCAAAAAGTTCCTTGTAGATCTCAGGCATTTGCTCTTCCAGTGAAGGAAAATCAGCTGCGCGATCTGTTTCGCTCACCTGGGCCAGTTCTGCCCATCTTTTGGAGCCTTCCAGGGTGATCTGCCGGGGGGTCCTGATCCCTGCGACCACATCTTCTCCCTGTGCATTGATAAGGTATTCTCCATTAAAAATATTTTCTCCTGTACCGGCATCCCTTGTGAAGGCCACTCCTGTACCAGAAGTATCACCCATGTTACCAAAAACCATGGCCTGGACATTAACGGCAGTTCCCCATTCTTCAGGGATATTATTCAGCTTCCGGTAGTAATCCGCACGGTCGTTGTTCCAGCTGTCGAAAACCGCTGCCACGGAGCCCCAGAGTTGCTCCCATGCATCTGTCGGAAAATCCTGTCCGGTTTTTTCTTTGACGGCGTATTTAAACCTTTTGACCAAGTCTTTCAGGTCATCTGTATTCAGGTCGGTATCATCTTCTACTCCTTTTTCTTCCTTGATAACGTCAATGATCTCTTCAAAAGGATCTTGGTCTTCTTTGGATTCGGGCTTCATCCCCATCACCACATCACCATACATCTGGATAAACCGGCGATAAGAATCCCAGGCAAACCTGGCATTACCGGTCTTTACTGCCAGTCCCTCTACAACCTCATCATTCAAACCAAGGTTCAGTATGGTATCCATCATTCCCGGCATGGAGGCACGAGCACCGGAACGTACAGACATCAGGCAGGGATTTTCCTTGTCCCCAAATTTTGAATTCATCAGTTTTTCAACGTTGGCGATCCCATCTGCAACTTCATCCTTAAGGAGTCCGATGACGGCATCTTTACCCAACTCGTTATACTCTGTGCAGACTTCAGTAGTAATGGTAAAACCGGGAGGAACCGGAACCCCGATCAGGTTCATTTCAGCCAGGTTGGCACCCTTGCCGCCCAGCAGGTTTTTCATATCAGCTTTTCCTTCTGCTTCTTTGTTCCCGAATTTGTAAATTCTTTTGACTTTTGACATTTTAATGTATTTATAATTCAACCAATTAGTACCCTAAATTTTTGAAAGTACAAATGTATTTAAAATATGCTTAAATCAAATCTAAAT
>RCNC010001449.1_pt1 | contig 29822 bp, 27 predicted proteins | sample 2041301 | NCBI WGS metagenome assembly RCNC01 (sample SAMN09708231, study PRJNA481090) | Marine sediment metagenome, whole genome shotgun sequencing project. | biome: marine sediment; feature: ocean; material: sediment; isolation source: Sewage treatment plant 13A marine sediment (STP13A) ... | reverse complement strand
TAGGAGGCTGCCCAAAAAGTCCCATCTGCGGCGTTCGGCTTCATCCCTCGTCATTCAACGTACAGGAAGTACGCCTCATCGTTACATGGACCCCCGCCTGCGCGGGGGCATGCTTTGCCTGCCTTGCATCTCGAACTTCTGGAACTTTTTGAACAGCCTCCAACAGCTACTCTTTCAACGGGCTGCTATGCCCCTTCTTTGGCGAGTCCGAGCTGTTTCATGAAGTCCTGGGTATACCACTGGGAGATGGCATCATTGGAGAGGGCCATGTCCAGCTGCTTCGTCATCATCGTCAACCGGCCGAGAAGGCCGAGTTTCTCCGCCGTCGTCGGGTGGTCCTCGTACGCGATCTTCGCATCCATGAAGTCGCCTCGCCCGGAATGTTTGAATCCCATCCTGGACAGGATCTCCACCATCAGGGCGATGCGTCTCGCCCTTCTGCTCTGCGAGGCCCCCCCACCCTTGTATTGCATCCTTATGTAGTTGTTGCTAGCCAGGTCCGTGCACATGGCCTCCACGGTCGTGAAATGATACCCCAGACGCAGGCTCAGGATCATGTACTCCTTGCCCAGGACGGCAAAGCTGTTTTCGGAGAACTCTCCTCTCGTGTCCGTAGCAAAGCCGGTGGTCATGACAGACATGAACCCTTTCAAATCCGCAGGGCGTCCCTGGGAGGGCCACCCCTCCTGTTTGATCCCTGCCCACAGGGCCTCCATCGGGGCGGAGCCGATCTCGTCTTCCTGGATCCACTTCTTGCCCCGCAATGCCGACAGGTCCCGATCCATATAGATGATGTTCACGTTGAGCGGGATGTCTGTCTTGAGCCGAAGGGCGACGCGGTCCTTGTTCTCCAGGTTCTGCCCCATGGAGAACATCTCTTCCATGGCCCGCTGGTGTACGAAACGCGTGATATCGTGGAAGGTGTCGCACTTCTCCGGCAAGAAATCCGGATCGTCCGGGTTCAACAAGTTCAGGGTTGCGATGCTCTCCAGCAACCGGTCGAGCAGCGTGTAGATGCCCGTGTCGTCCAAAACCTGCACGTCCATGTTGCGAATCTTGAGCAGTTCCGAAACCTCACCTGCGTAGATGACCCTGCCCGTCGCATCCACCGTGGCCACCACCCCAGCGGGCAGGGAACCGGCGTCCTCCAGGCCCACGAGGGTGGGAACCTTGTACTCCCTGGCCAACGTGGCCATGTGACTCGCCGTGCTGCCCACTTCGGTCACCAGGGCCTTCACCTTGCCCATCACCGTGACCAGGCCCGGGCAGGGATTCGAGTAAACCAGCACCACCCCTTCCGGCACACCGGGCAAGCCGTCAGGGGAGTCCACCTGGTAGATCGGACCGCTGCCCGCGCCCGGGCAGACGGTCGTCCCGCCCGAGGCGAGGCGCTTGAACCAGCGCACATCCGGCTCCTCGACGTCCGCCTTCGTCTCCATCACCCGCAGGGGTCTTGCCTGCAGGAGGAAGGGCCGGCCTTCCGGGTCGATCGCCCACTCGATGTCGTGAGGCCCCCCATAATGCTCTTCCACCTTCAACGCGAATTCCGCCAGTTGCCTGACCTGGTCTTCGCTGAGGGAATGCAACATCTGTTCCGCCTCCGGCACGGGCACTTCCACCGTCCCTCGCTCCTCGGAGGTGACCAGCTTGACAGGCTTTCTCTGGATTTCCGCCTCCTCCACGCGAAGGTCCTCCCGTGACACCCGGAAGACGTCCGGCATCAGGGTGCCGTCCACCAGATACTTGCCAAGGCCGAAGATGCTGTAGATCACGAGCGAGTCGTCCCCCGGGCGGATCGGGTCGCGGGTGTAGATAACTCCGCTCGAGGTGGCGTCCACCATCGTGACACACCCGACAGCCATGGCCAGGTCTGCTTCGGAAAGGCAGTGGCTGAGATAGTAGTAGATCGCCTGGGGGGTAAATTTGCTTACGAGAACATCACGGTAGCGGTCGATCAGGTCGTCGGGTCCCACATTCAGGAACGATTCGTATTGTCCCGCAAAGCTGAACAACGTATCCTCTCCGATCGCACTCGAACGCAGAGCAACCCCCACCGAGGGATCACGCTCCTTCAACTCCGTGTAGCGCCTTCGGATCTCCTCGGCAAGATCCTCCGGCACCGGGCTCGACAACACCATCGTCCGGATCTCCTCGCTGACACGCTGGAGATCTCCGACTCGCTTGAAGTCCACCGAATCGATGCATCGGCTGACTCGGGTCTGCAGGTCGTTGGCGTCGACGAAATGCTTGTAGGCCCAGGCACTGATCGCGAAGCCGTCGGGCGTCGGAAGCCCCAGCTGCGACTTCATCTCTCCGAGCTGGGCGCACTTGCTCCCCACGCTCCAGGCGCGGTCGCACCCGACCTCGCCGAAGGGGATCGTGAATGCATCCTTTTCCACCGGACGGCTTTCCGGCAGGATCCGACCAATCTCTGCATCGATCTTCCCGTAGCGCTCTCGCAGGCCCGTGTAGTCCTCACCGCCAAGTGAGATCATGCCCTCGATGATTTCACGGACGCCCTGTCGAACCTCGGCCAGGCTGGAACGAATGTAGTTGATGTCGAAGAGGTACTCACCCTGCGCCTTCTCTTCCATATCCCCGATGATCTTCAGCACACGGTTGTTGTTGTCGAGGATCTCGAGGAAGTCGTGGAACTTGGCTTGTACGGTCGTCAGGGTCGCTTTCGAGCGCCTCGGTGCACCTTGGAAGATGCTGGAGAGCCACTTCTTCACAGGGCAGGTCCCCCGAATAGAACCATCAGGAGGTAACATTAAATGAGTGTAACTTCCGATTTTCACTCATTTTCTCTTATACACCCTTCCATGGATTTTTTCAATTGTTCCTGGGCACCACTGCACACCTTAAAGGTTTCCGCGAATTCGAAAGGCAATTCGTTTGCTGTCTTCCTCTTGTCTGTGGCATAACCATGGCACTCGGATTCGCTGGGAGGCGACATGGATCAGACGATTCTACGTTGGATTGTGGACGAGCATGCCCTGGCCGACCTCGTAGCTGGGATTCCGACGCTCGGGCTGGTGGTCCTGATAGCCGTTACGCTCCTCGTCCTCTCGAAGGGGGCGGAGTGGATGATCGAAGGTGCCGTGCATCTTGCCCGCCGCACCGGCCTTCCCAAAATCGTCATCGGTGCAACGATCATCTCCCTCGGCACGACGACACCCGAGGCCTTCGTTTCTGTCATGGCGGCGTGGATGGGCAACCCCGGCCTTGCCCTGGGCAATGGTGTCGGCTCGATCATCTGTGACACGGGCTTGATTTTCGGCCTGACCTGTCTGCTGTCAACCGTCCCTGTGAACCGGTACATCCTGAACCGCACGGGCTGGGTCCAGGTGGGTGCGGCCACCCTGCTGGTGATCATCTCTTTGGTCGCACTGGCAAGAGTGCCGGAGCAACCCACGCTGCACCGATGGGTAGGGTTTTTCTTCCTTATCCTGCTCTGTGTCTACATGTACATCACCTACTCCTGGGCACGAAACGGTGGAGAGGCCAATTCCGGGGAGGAGGCGCCGAACGAGGGAAGGATCGCACCCCTGGGGAAGGCCCTGGTCCAGTGTCTGGGCGGTCTGTCCCTGGTGGTCGTGGCGGCCCGCGTGTTGATCCCGAGCGCAGCTGAACTGGCCGGCAGAATGGGTGTGCCCGACGACGTCATCGCGGCCACGGTGGTCGCCTTTGGCACATCCCTGCCCGAGTTGATGACCGCGATCACAGCGGTCCGGAAGGGGCACCCCGAAATCACGGTGGGCAATATCGTGGGCGCGGATGTCCTGAACTGCCTCTTCGTGATCGGTGCTTCTGCCGCGGCAAGGCCCCTGGAGATACCCCCCAATTTCTTCCTGTTCCATTTCCCTGCCATGCTCATCATCCTGTACTCCTTCCGACTGTTCATCACCATAAACAAAGACGGGGCCTTCAAGCGCTGGCAAGGTGCCTGGCTCCTCGGCATCTACCTGATCTATCTCCTGCTCCAGTACGGCTTCAACATCGGCAGGGCGGCCGGATAGCGCACTACCTGAAACAGTTCATTCATCTCCAGGGGGCTTCTTCCCGCGAACGACAACAAAGGATCCTTCCCCATACCCCGGTTTCCCCGGATCGGCTTCTTTCATCTCTGCGGGGGGCCCGAAGATCGTCTGCCGGAACACGAATTCACCGAAGCCAGCCTCGGACAGATGGAAGACAATCTCATCTGTGGAGAAGAACGTTGCCTCTCGGTAGAACACGTTGTCCTCTTTGAGCTTTTCATATGCCCTTCCGAGCGGACTGACACGGTCGACGAAACCGATCAGGATGTGGCCTCCAGGCCGCAGAACGCGAAAGGCTTCGCGAAAGGCGAGATAGACGTCGTCCAGAAAGCAAACCGTTACGACCATCAGAAGGAAGTCGAAGCTTCTGTCCTTGCAGGGAAGGGCCTCGGCGGTGCCGGACTGCACGTTTACACCCCTCTCGACGGCCAATCGTCCCATGGCACGGGACGGCTCGATCCCCTCCCGCAGGCCCAGGGGCACTGCGAATCGTCCGGTTCCGACCCCAACCTCCAATCCGTCCCTCCCTTTCGGAAGGAGGGCTCTCACCGCTTCGAGTTCCGACTCATAAGCGAATCGATACCGTTCATACCACTCTTCGTACCGTTCAACATTCTGCTCGAAGGGTTGAATCTTGGGCACGATTCCCTCAGTAGAGCTTCAAGAGAGCCTTCAAATCCTTTTTTGTGATTTCCGAGCCTGGCTTGTCCTTGTGCAGGATCAGAATCTCTTTCATTTCAGCGTTCGTCCTGGTCTTGTGGGCCTCTTCCACCAACGCCAAATCATGGCAATGGGTGCATTTCTGTGCGAACACGGCCCCATGGGGATCCGGCTTTTCGTTGCCCTTTTGTTGACCTGCATTCGCTGCGCAGCAGAGGCTAAGGAGTACGAGCAGAGAATCAAGGAAATGAATGAGGTATTTCATGGTATTCTCCACCTGACCTGTAAGAAAGCTAAATCCGTGCCAGATCTATGCCAGCCCAAGGACAACCTGGAAACCCGAGCCGGCGCAGGGGACTGAGGGGATTTCAGGGAAGCGATTTGCATATTGAACATCCCACCAAAATGCAATCTGCAATAAATTATCTTCGATTTCGATGCAATATGCACGCAAGCACGGGGCAGCCCTGTTCCAGGGTAGCACCCTAACTCACCGGGATTGATGCCGATCTTGGCCAAGGCCGTCTTTGGCACGAACCTTGATGTACAAACTCCGGGAGAGGCTCGCTCATGCGGAAAGACCGGAACAGGGTCGGGCCGTCACCGTAGGGCAAGGAGGAGGTAACAATGGATGCATTAAGGAAGCTCGAAGGAATGGTCGGTGGAGTCTGGCACGGGGTCTCGTTCTACGACCAGATGCCCGAATGCCCGCAAGGGACCTACAGGGCGAAAGGGGTCCGTTTCTGTGAGGCCACGGTCGTCGCCAGGGTGCACAAGGTACTGATGGATCCCCGCGATCTCACCTGCCCGGGTGCAATGTTTGCCTTTGGATGCGGGGAGGCCGGCAAAGAGGAGATGATTCTGAAGTTGCGCGAAAAGGGCTATTCCGAAGACTATCTCGAAAGGATCATGGAGGAGACCCCGCGCTTCGAGGAACCGCCGGCAGCAATCGGGTTGGACATGGAAAACCCACCGGATATCGTCATGGCCGCCCTGCTGCCGGATCAGTCCATGCGCCTGATCCAGCTCTATGAGAGAAAGCAAGAAAGGGCCCTCTCCACTACCCTTTCGGGCGTGATGTCGATTTGCGCCAATATAGCGGTCAGGGCACTCCAAACCGAGGACCTGGCCCTTTCCTTCGGATGTGACGATGCCAGGGCCTTCGCTGGAGTTCCGCGGGAACGGCTTGTTGCAGGCATGCCATACGCGATGGCCCAATCACTGGTCTGAAAAGCAGGGAGAATTCACAACATGGATGAACAAATCACCTTCAGGCCTATCGGTGCAATTCGCACCCCGTACAAGGATTGGGCCCCCCATCAGCCCGTCGAACGTGATCCGGAAGAGGAGGGGAAATTCCGTCTCGTGGTGTTCGACGATTTTGCGGAAGGCCTGAAAGACGTGGAACGGTTTTCCCACATCTACGTTCTATCCTTCCTCGACCGGGTCTCTAAAGGCCCGGCACCCCTCTTCGCGAATCCCCCGTGGGCAGACGGGAAGCAGGTGGGCCTGTTCGCCTCGAGGTCGCCCTTCAGGCCCAACCCGATCGGATTGAGTATCGTTCGGCTCATTCGTATCGAGGGAAACGAAGTGCTGACCTCCCCCATCGACGTCTTTGATGGAACGCCGCTCCTTGACATCAAGCCCTATTTTCGACAGGTGGACGCAAAGACGGATGCAAATTCCGGGTGGGCCGAGGATCTGGATGACAGCGACCACAAGTTCCATCACCTGCGAGGTCTGTCACACAGTCATGGATGAGGAAAGGAGGTGAACATGACCCAGGTAGGCATCATTCGCTGCGAGAAGAACATGGACCGGTGCCCCCTTACCAATTGCCTGCGTTGTCTGGACGAGCGAAAAGAGGGCTTTGCCGGCTCCGAGGACTGTCAGTTGATGGGCGTGTTCGTGTGTCGTTGTCCGGGAGAGAATGCGACCGATCTCGCCAGGATCCTCAAGAGCAAGGGGGCAGAGGCAATTCACTTTTGCACCTGTACCTTTGCAGGAAAAGGTGAAGACGGCTGGTCTCTCGAAAAGGACGGGCTTTGCGCCCAGATCGACGAAATCATAGAGCGGGTACACAGCGATGTGGGCATACCATGTGTGAAGGGCACCGCACACCTACCCAAGGACTATGAACTGAAAACATGGGCCTGAACAAGACGGCCCTCACCGCGCGCCAGGATCCTCCAACACGCAGAATGAGTTTTCGAAGACAATATTACAACTTCTTCTCCACATTCTACGACGGGTTCATACGCCTCCATTCCCGTGATGCGGGAGAGGCCATGCGATCGTTCCTGGCGGAGACGGCCAGGCTCGACCAAGACTGTAGGGTCGTTGATCTCTGTACCGGCACCGGCTCTTCTGCCCTCCGAATGGCACAAGAGGACAAAGTCCGCGTGATCGGTGTCGATTTCTCCGAGGGCATGCTTCGGCAAGCGAAAAGCAAGGCCCTTCGGGGACCTTCCTGCTTCTGGATACGAGCCGATGCAACCTGCCTGCCGATCTCCCCATGCTCTGTCGATCGTGTGACCTGTACCTATGCGATGTACGAGCTGTCCGGTGACGCACGAGAGAAGGTCTTGGAGGAAGCCGCCCGCATCCTGAGGCCGGATGGCATGTTCATCATGATGGAGCATCTCCCCCCGAACCGGCGCCTCATCAAGCTGTTGTACCTGATCCGCATCTATGTGCTGGGAACAAAAGGGGTAAGGTCGTTCGCTGGGGCCGAAGAAAAGGAACTCACACGGTTCTTCGACAAGATCGAAACCGTGGTAGCTCCCGGCGGCAGAACCAAAGCGGTCTATGGTTTCAAGCCAATCTGATCGACTCATGCGGACTCGTCCGGGAGACGCAACGCTTGCCGTGCCTCGTCCAATTCGGTTGCGAGTCTTTCGTCGGTCCATCCGAGTTCCCTTGCAGCGATCTCACCGGCCCGCGTGAGGACATCCTCCCCCGGATCTCCCAGCGTCCCCAACCCGGTCCTCCGGAAAAGGATATCCTTGAGGCTGAGAACCATTTCGCTCCTTGCCGCGTACACCACCTCTGCCAGGATCTCTCCGTCCTCGGTTACCGGTTCTGACAACCCCTCCCCTTCTTGTGCAATGGCCAACACCTCTTTGTATTCTGTCCCGTAGTTCTTGCCGAGGTACTCGATCGTTCGCGGATCTAACCCGGGGTGTTTCTCTCGGATCTCTTCCAGGAATGCGGCCATGTCCTCGATCTCGCACCCATGGAGGTACTCCTTATCCGTGAGGGCATCCTTGGGTTTCTGTTCCAGCTTCTTCTGCACCCTGTCGAGCAGTTTCTCTGCCAGCCTTCTGCTCGTCGTGTACTTGCCTCCTTCGACCGTAATCAGCCCGTTGAAACCATCCTTCTCGTTGTCGTAGATCTCGTACTTGCGCGACGATTCGTAGGTTCCCTCCACCTGGTCCTCTACCAGGGGTCGAAGCCCACCGTAGGCAGAAAGGACATGCCCATAGCCGAGGCGTCCGTCCCCATAGCACTCGTTGATCTCTCGCAGAAAGTCCTCAATGCTTTCCCGGGTCACCTTGTAGGCATCCGGATCTCCTTCATACTCCTTGTCGGTCGTTCCGATCAGCGTATGCCCCCGCCACGGGACCAGGAACATGTGCCTGCCGGCGGGCGTCATGAGGGCCAGAGCGTATTTCTTAACGAGCGGTCTCGTAATCAAGTGAATGCCCTCGGACCGGCGTATGGTGTGGCTGCTTTGCCCCCTCTCGGCCTCGCGGAGGACGATATCCGCCCATGGACCTCCGCAATTGATCGTGAGCGACCCTTCGATGTCTACCTCCTTCTCCGAAACCAGATCCAGAACCTTCACACCCGTAATCGTAGAATCTTTTCCGTAGAGGAACCCCGTGACTTCGGCGCGGTTCGCCACCAGGGCCCCGTATTTCACGGCTGATTTCACAAACGCAAGGGTGAGCCGTTCAGGAAAAATAGATTGACAATCATAGTAAATGGAGGCTCCGGTTAGTTGCTCCCCACGCAGGTTCGGCTCCTCGCGGAGAGCCTCTTCACGGGACAAAAAGTGGTGACCTGGGATTTTCTTGGCCTTGTCCCAGGTGTGCCCCTTGTCGAAAGAGAGGATGTCATAGAGGAGCATCCCTGTTTCGATAAGCCACTTGTTGCTCTTCATGCCTTCGTAGGTTGGGACCAGAAACGGGAGAGGGTATACAAAGTTGGGGGCAATGTTCTCCAGAATCCTTCGCTCCCGGAGCGATTCACGGACCAGACCGATTTCCAGGTTCGCCAGATACCGAAGGCCGCCGTGAATCATCTTTGATGTAGCCGCCGAAGTGGCCCACCCGAAGTCCTTCTTTTCCAGGAGCGCCACACGAAGCCCTCTTCTGGCGGCGTCATAGGCAACGCAAGCCCCCGTGATTCCCCCGCCCACAACGATCAAGTCGAAAGGCCGTCCATCGTAAGACTCGATGAATCGTTTCACTTTTCCGTCTCCTGTGTAAACGGTGTGTACGTCTCTAAGGATCATGAATATTTACAGCAATAACCGTACCAGATGCAATCGACGGGCCGGAAGCGCCGTCCGAGGAGCCCGCCTTCAGGAAAATCCAAGAATTCTCCTCGAGACGCTTTATCTTTTCCTGACTCCGTTCTATCATTACCCATCCACCACCCTCCCGGAAGGAGTCGTTCGCCATGATCAAGAGCGTACTGATCCCCACGGACGGTTCGGCCTACAGCAAGGTTGCCTTGGAGTACGGCATCTATCTCGCGGAGAAGTTCCGGGCCAAGATCACCGGACTGCACGTGGTGGACGACCGCGACCTCGAGGGGCCCCTGCTCAGCGACATCGCGGGGTCGCTCGGCTTCACGCCCTATCAAAACTACCTTCCGAAGTTTCGGAAAATCCTCGAGGACCGCGGCGATCTCATTCTCGAGGCGTTCCGCAACGCGTGTGAGCAGAAAGCCATCCGGCCCAAGGTGAAGAGGGTATCGGGCACGGTGCCCGGAATGATTGCAGAGGAAGCCAAGAAGGTCGATCTGGTCATCATTGCGCAGCGGGGCGAACACGAAAGGTGGTCGAGCGGGCTGCTGGGCTCGACGACCGAATCGGTGGTGAGGAGGTCTCCCCGGCCCGTTCTCGTCACGCCAGCCTCGTTCCGGGAATTTGGAAACGTCCTCGTGGCGTACGACGGCAGCGTCGAATCCAACCAGGCCCTGAAGACGACATGCGAGACCTTTGCTTTCAGCGACACGCGGCTGAAGGCGGTCATCGTGACCGGCGACCCGAAGAGATGCGAGGCCCTCACCCAAGAGATCGAGGCCTTCGTCAGCCCCTACGAGATGGATGTCGACATCGAGTGCCTCAGGGGAGAGGCGAGCAAGGAGATCCTGGGCTACGCGGATACCATGCAAATCGACCTGATCGTGATGGGCGCTTTCGGTCACAGCCGCCTCCACGATTTCATCCTGGGGGGGACGACCGCCTACATCATCCGGAACTCGACCCTGCCTGTGCTCCTTAACCGCTAGCCACCACCTCCACCCTGCCGTTGTCCCATCCACGAGCAGCACCGCGTCGTCCGGGATCTGATCGACATCGATCGGGTCCAGACAGGGCATCTCTGCGATGATCGCCCCCACGGGATGGTCTCGCACTCCCTCGATGACAAAGGATCCTTCGCGTGCTTGCGTCTTTTGACATCAGGGGCCCGGATGCTCTATTCTCTAGTATTTATGATGTGTGTTCGGACGACGCGTCCAGTTATGTGCTGGCCATCCGGGGGGCCAGAGGACATCACGGAACTCCCCAGGGACCCATGAATTACGTCGACGTCAAGAGGCCCGCATACGTCCTGGAGTGAAGACCAATAATTCGTTGCCGCAGCTACGGGACCAAGTCCCTGTGGGTTTGTTCGGTTGGCTTCACACCGACGTTCAAGCTGGTTCACGACCGTGCCGGAGACTACTGTAAAACTGAGTGGCATTCCCTGATCGGAGAATAGAGTGCGGACGGGAAGATGCGCATCAAGGGGCTGTTGGACATGCCGGCCTTTGATGACCATTCTCGGTTTGAGGGCAACATCCTCTTCCCGGACCCGAAGAATACGACCCATTGGTTTGCGGTGATGGACAGCAACGACTCCCGCCAGGGTGGCTTCCAGAGACTTTGCAAATAAGGGCCGCAAGGCCAGCGCCTGCCTTCGATAGACAGCCACAATATCCGTCCTCCGATGGATGAACGGTTCGAAACCCGAGCCATTGCACCCATTCCCTTGACGTGCCGGGATGTGGACCGAGAGAAGGAGCAAAGGAGATGATGCGTACAACCGCAACCAACCTCGTGCTGGGCGTGCTCTTATGGGGGGTCGGCCTGTGCGCGCCAACCGGGAACCTGAACGCCTCGGAGCCAAGCATGACCGGGGACGAAGCCACCTCCGGCGCAGTCACCAAGAATGTCAAACAGCTCGTCGGTGGCCAGGAATACAAAGGCGTGCTGGAAATCAGTCATCGCGGGATCGCCTACGTAAACGAATATGCGGAGTGGCTGGAGTTCACCCCCTGGAATCAGGTCCTTGGATGGAAAGGCTTCGGGTCGAAGCATGCAGGGCCGAATGAAGAAGACCTTTGTACCTTGTGGATTCAGGTGGAGAAGGGCTCGCCCCATGCCAGCAGGCACCTGTTCTTCAAGATTACTTGTGATATAATCCCGGGCCAGGAAAATTGGGAGACCCTGGAGTCGTACGATCCCCGGGGTCACTTCTAGATTCAGGAGGAGACGTTTCATGGGCTTGACAGTCACAACAGGCCATTACTGCTTTGTCCGGTGCGACGGCCCCCGATGCACCAAGAGGATCGAACATTCCGACGAGAAGGCGCTTATTCGATTGGTCAAGTTATGCGAATGGGAGCAGAGAGGCAATCTGTGGTTCTGTCAGGATTGTGCGAAGCAAGTCGATCACGTGCCTTCCTGACGTCCCGGTTCTGATGGTGTTCTTCCTCAGGATCTCTCGTCGCCCCGATTCACGACCTCCACCCTGCCGTTGTCCGCATCCACGACGAGCGTCGCTTCGTCCGGGTGGTCTACGCAGGGGATCTCTGCGATGATCGCCCCCACGGCAACGATGGTCTCGCACTCCCTGTTCAGGATGGCGATGGGCGCCGTGCCGGTCTTCATCATTCGGTAGAGGGTGTAGCTGCCCACAGTCGAGCCCTTGCCGTGAGGAAAGACCAAGACCTTACCGCTCACGCTCTTGCCCTGAAGGGGGTGGCCTTCTTCCTCGATGATGCCCGTATCCGGGTTCACGCCGCCGAAAAAGGACACCGCCTCCCGGGAAACCATGGCGCTCCCTCTTGCCTTGCCGCCGAATATTTTTCTTCCCTGCAGGATCATCTCAAGGCCTCGTGGCGATCTCGATGAGCTTCTCCAAGGGTGCAAAGACGGTCCTGAACCGGTTCTTTGCCCTTGCGTAGAATACCGCTTTGGCAGAGTTGGTGGCCATGCAGCGGAACCTTCCCCGGATCGGCGCCACGACAAAACAGGTGTCTGCTGCGATCCTGGCACCGCTCTCGCGAATCTTCGAGACGACCCCCTCCTCTTCCGCAGCCTCCTTCACCTGTCTTGCCACGGCGATCCATGTCTCTTTCGAGACCCGCTTCCCCTGCAGGAGGCCTGCAATCTCTCTCAGTTCTTCCAGGGAGCAGTGAGGACATCCGATTGCAACGAAGTCCACCTCTTCGTCGTCGCTCATTTCCCTCTTTGCCTGCTCGATCTCCTTGCTGCCTACGGTCATCCGATCGCGAGGCTCCTTCACCTTCTCCGGAGAAACCCCTGCCGCGAGGAACATCGCGGTGCCGCCATAGGTTGCGATCGAAGCACACAGGCTCTTCAGTTGATCCGTTGTCGTCTGTCGAAGCCCTTTGATATAAGGCACCCGGCTCCCAAGCTTGTCCCCCAAGACCTTGCCCAAAGCCCCATAGTCGGTGATCTCCTCGAGGGGTGCGCAAACCTCCACGGAGACAACAGGCTGTCTCTTCTCATCCAGATGAAAGCCGTACGCAGCGGTCTTCCCGGTGAGCGCAGCGGCCAGCGCGCTCGGGCCCCCTTCCCGGTTCGTCCTCGCCCCGAGCACGGAGTTCGCGTAGCAGACGGCCGAACTCTCGCTCCAGGCGATCGTGTCCCCCAGGCCGGGCTCGTTCCCGACAAAGTAGGGTGTGCAGGTGCAGCTCGTCACCACCCCCATCCGGGCGAAGGTCTCGACCACCTGCTTCTGCTTTTCCGCAAATTCTTCGCTGATTCCAAGCTCTCGCCAGTCGATCAGGTCCATGCCCGCCGGGTTCAAGGTTGCATGCACCCTGGCCCGTCCGTCCGCAGCCATCTCCTGAAGAAAGGCGAGGCCGGCGTCCCCCAGATTGTCATAGCTCACACCCGCAATCTGAACGCTCTTGACCTCGACGAGTCGCCTCGCTCCGTAGATGTTGCCTAGCGCCACGAGGATCTCCATCGCCTTCTTCCCGGCGCGGCCGTCCCGGCCGTCAAGGAGTGCCTTTTCTTCTTCCGTCAGCTTCATGGATATGCCTTCACCTATTCAAAGATACCATTCCGTCAGTCCAGGATCTTCTTCAGGTCGATTTCGGGAAACACGGCGCGTTCGAAATGCTTCGCCCGTTCCCCCAACGGCTTCGTGCAGTCGAAACCGCACTTCACCGTAAAACTCGTCTCCGGATCTGCGCTCGGATCGAGGCTGCTCCCCTTCTCTCGCTCTCTCACCACCAGGTCGACGTCCGCCTGGAAGCGGGTGGCCATGGCCCATTCCACCTGGTACGGATCGTAGATGTCCACGTCGCTGTCCACGACGAAGACGTGCTTGCAGCTCCTGTGACCTCGGAATCCGGCCTCGATCGCCCTTTTCCCGTCGTCTTCCCGCTTCTTGTCAATCCTGATGATCGCGTGCAGCCAGCTGCACCCGCCCGGATTCACGTTCACGTCCAGGCAGCTCACGCCCGCGCCGTTCACCTCCTTATAGATGGTCGGCTCGCGGGGCATGCCCATCAGCATCTGGTGCTCGCGCTTTCCAGGGAGCAGGGCCTGCCAGAGCGCGTCCTTTCTGTGGGTGATGCAGGTGACATGAAAGACCGGTTCCTGCCTCACGATATCGTAGGTGTCCGTCAGATCGACGAAGGGGCCCTCCGGCTCCCTTTCCTCGAGCTTCACGACACCCTCCAGGACGAATTCGCACTCCGCAGGGATCCTTCCTTCAAAGGTCTTCGGCTTCGTCACCTTGAGCGGCTCGAGCGAGTTCGCGATCTCCAGCTCGTTCACGCCCAGCGGCACCGAGGTGGCCGCGGCAAGGAGGACGTTCGGAGCATTTCCGATGCATACCGCGACGGGCAGGGTCTTGTCCTCGTTCAGGAGTGTATCGAAATCCCTCTGCTTCACGATCCGGACGCTGAACCGGTCCTTGCCGATCTGCATGGCCCGGTGGAAATCTACATTCTGAATCCCCGCACCGCTCGTGGTGATGAAGACACCGCTCGTGATGTAGTTTCCACCGTCTTCCTTGCAGTGGAAGAGAATCGGAAGCCTGTCCAGGTCCACCTCCTGTTCAACCACCTCCTGGCAGGGGGCGCGATCCGTTTCCTCCGGCCTCGTCGGATTCTCGATGGCCTGGACGATCTTCGGAATCAGCTCGTGAGGCTCGATTCCGAAGTAGTCTGCGAAGTGTTGTTTGGTGCCGAACAGGTTCCCCACGACCTTGAATGCGGACTCCCCGACGACCTCGAACAAGACCGGCCTTTCATCCAATGCATTCAAGACGGCCGCTGCCTCCAGGTTCTTGCTGACCCTCTTCCTGACCGAGGTAAGTCGGCCCGAGGTCCGTAACGCCTCGATGAAACGCCTGAGTCCCATTGCCTTCACTCGCTCCTTGGCTTACCATTAACAGGGTCCGGGATCCCCCAGGCAAAGTATAGGAAAGCTCGGGAGGGGGGTCAAGCAAGCCAAGGTTCGATGACCGAGCAACTGGAGAGCAACGAGCATGATCGACGTAGGCGTGAGCGACATCGCCATCTACATTCCACAATTCTATCTTCCCCACGATGAACTAGCCGAGGCAAGGGGGATCCCCCCGGAGAAATTTCGCGAGGGCCTGGGGAATCACAAGATGGCCATCCTCCCGAACTGGGAGGATTCCGTGACCATGGCGGCCAACGCAGCGGCGCAGCTTCTCGAGAAGACAGGGACGAACCCCCAGGAGATTCACCAGCTCGTGGTCAGCACCGAAAGCGGTGTGGACCACTCGAAACCGGTGGCGAGTTTTGTCCAGGGATTGCTCAAGATCGGCTCCCGGTGCCGCATCTACGAGATCAAGCACGCCTGCTACGGCGGCACGGCCGGCATCGTGACCTCCATCGACTGGATCGCCCGGAACTACGGCAACTCGAAGAAGGCCCTGGTGATCATGACCGACGTGGCGCGATATGGCTTTGGTTCGCCGGGCGAACCCACACAGGGGGCCGGAGCGGTCGCCCTTCTCGTGGAGAAGAACCCTCGACTCCTCTCGGTCGACACGCGCACGAACGGGATCTTCTCGAAAGACGTTTTCGACTTCTGGAGGCCCACCGGACACCGGGTCCCGATCGTGGACGGGAAGTACTCGGTCGCCTGTTACCTGGAGGCCATGGAGGAGGCGGTCTCCCACTTCCGTTCGAATGTGGGCATCCCAAGGGGCCGGCTCCTCGAACACCTCGACTACATCCTCTACCACATGCCCTTCACGGGCATGGCCAGGAAGGCGCACCGTCACTTCGTCGATACGGAACACGTGGACCTCGGCGCGGAGGCGCGGCAGGATCTCTACACGGAGACCTTTCGGGCCAAGGTGGAGCCGGGACTCCTGGGTGCCAGAGAGGTGGGCAACATCTACACCGGCTCGGTCTACATGGGGCTGGCCAGCCTGCTCGAGACGGAACAGGATCGGGTGGAAGGGAAGCGGGTGGGCGTGTTCAGTTACGGAAGCGGCTGCGGGGCCGAATTCTTCCTCTGCCAGATGAAGACCGGACTCAGCGAGATCATCCAGGGCATGCGGTTTCAAGAGCAACTGGACAGGAGAAAGGCGGTCACCTTCGAGCAGTATGTCCAGTGGTATTCAAGAAGTGGCGCGGAGACCCTTTACCATCCCGCGGAGGTCGAGGCCCACAAGGACCCGTTCACGCAGTTCACCTTCATCGGGTTCAAGGACCACAAGCGACAGTATGTTTGATAGGCCCCACCACGAGGATCGTCTCAGGGGTTCTCGATAGGCGCCCCCTCATGCTAGAATGAGAAGACTTCGTGAAAAACAAAGAGAGGCGGCCCCATGCACCATGCAACGGACAGACAATGGGAAAAACTCACCGTTCCGCCCGAGCGGGTTCTCGACAGGATCGAGACGGGGATGAGCATCTTTCTGAGCACGGGTGTGGCCGAACCCAGAACCCTAGTTAAGCTTCTGATGGAAACGGAAGCGGCGAACCTGGAAGACCTCGAGTTGATCCAGGTAATCAGCCTGAGCGATGCCATTTCCCTGGATGAACTCTCTGCTCAGAAGTACCGCTTGAAGACGTTCTTCTCGGGATGGGTGGCCAGCGAGGCGATCACAGCGGGCCGGGTGGATCTGATCCCGAGTCGTTTTTCGGAAATCCCCCGCCTGATCGATTCCGGGCAGATTCCCATCGACGTGGCTTTCGTACAGATCACCCCCCCCAATGAGGCGGGCTACTGCAGCCTCGGGGTGGCCGTCGACGTGGCGCGCTATGCCATGGAGAAGGCCTCTCTTGTCGTGGGCGAGATCAACCCCAGGGTGCCCATCACCTTCGGGGACACATTTGTCCCGATCTCCGATTTTGATCTGCTCGTGAGCGCAACGGAAGAGCCGATCTATTTCAGCCGCTGGCCCACGGACGACGTCTTCGACCGGATCGCGGCGAAGGTGGCCTCGGAGATCGAGGATGGGAGCTGCATCGCCTTTTCGATCGGCCCCCTCTTCGAGGCGCTGAGCACCCACCTGATGCAGAAGCGTAACCTGGGCGTGCACTCCCCGTTCTTCACGGACGCTTTGATGGATCTCGTCAAGAGCGGCGCCGTCACCAACCGGAACAAGGACATGTTCCGGGGCAAGTCCGTAACATCCTATGGGTTCGGCACCCCGGATCTTATGGCATGGCTGAACCGCAACCCGCTCATCGAGTTCCAGAGTATTGACAAGGTCTTCAGCCCGAATCAGATCGGCCGTAACCCGGGGTTCGTCTGCGTACTCCCTGCCCGGAAGGTGGACCTGTCCGGTCGAATCGCCCTCCACGTGGGAAAGGGAAACGTGGCTGCCGGACCGGAAAACGCCATGGACTTCGTAAACGGAGGGGAGCTTTCCCGAGGAGGGCGAACGATGTTCGCCCTTCCCAGCCGAAACCTGAAGGGGGAACCGAACATCCGGATCTCCGTGGAGAAGTACCCGAACGAGTTCAGCCTTCGGGAGGCGATCGACATGGTGGTCACCGAATACGGGGTGGCCTACCTGAAGGGGCGCACGGTCAGAGAAAGGGCGCAGGCCCTGATCGAAGTCGCACATCCGGATGATCGTCCGGGGCTCGTTGAACAGGCGAAAGAGAAGAGAATCCTCTACCCGGACCAGATCTACCTCGTAGACTCGGCCCGCCTCTACCCGGAAGGGATCGCCACGAAGCAGACCTTCAAGGGGGGGGTGGAGGTTCGGTTCCGAGCGATCAAGCCGTCGGACGAAGAAGAAATGCGCCGCCTCTTCTACCGCTTTTCCGACGAGGCGGTCTACTATCGCTACTTCAGCCCGATCAAGGCCATGCCCCACGCCAAGATGCAGGAATACGCAAACGTCGATTTCAGCCAAACCCTGTCCATCGTCGGGCTCGTTGGCAGCACGGCGGAAGGACACATCATTGCAGAGGCAAGATTCGTCCGGGAGCGGAATCGCCCGTATGCGGAAGTGGCGTTCGTCGTGGACGAGGAATACCAGGGGATGGGCATGGCCACGTATCTCTTCAAGCGGCTCATCCAACTGGCCAAGAAGCAGGGCCTCAAGGGCTTCACCGCCGACGTCCTGTACACCAACAAGGGCATGATAAAGGTCTTCGAGAAGTCCGGCCTGCCTATCAAGGCCAACATGGAGTACGGGATCTACAGCCTGACCATCCCGTTCGAGACCGAGGGTTCCCATTCCGGCGAAGAAACTCCTCAACAGGAAGACGCATAGGACCTCGTCCCGCCAATGGGACGACAGGCATTTCTCGTTCAGAGACCAACCACCTACAGGAAGGAGTCGGGTTCATGCCAGAGTTCAAGAAGATCTTGTTTCCGGTCGATCTGTCCGAGGTTTCTGCGGAGATCATCCCCTATGTAACCACCATGGCCAGGACCTTTCAGGCCGATTTGCATGTTCTGTTCGTGGCGCGCGTCTTCAAGTACTACGACACCATCTACGTGCCACCCGTGTCCATCGTGGAGTTTGAAGAGAAGGTCGTCGCCGGCGGCAAACGACGTCTGGACGAATTCGTCGCAGAGCACCTCAAAGACTGTTGCGTATCTGTCGTGAAGGTCATTCCCGGGGATCCGGCCGAGGAGATTGTCAGGTACATCGGCGCGGAAGGGATCGATCTCGTCGTCATGAGCACCCACGGACGGAAAGGGCTCGACAGGGTCCTGTTCGGCAGCGTGGCGAATCAAGTCGTCACCACCTCCTCCGTGCCGGTCATGACGGTGAACCCGTACAGAAAGAAGAAGTGAACACGGCAAATCTTCCGGGGTCTTTCCGGACGGTAGCGTAGAGGAAGCCATGGGCCCGAAGGTTCGCACCCTTGACCGAGGGATACATGAGGAAAGCTGGTCTTATCTATCTGCTCGCTTTGGTCTGCACGGCGCTGTTCGGTGCAGGATGCAGCGAGGTTGCATCACCGTCCCTCGAAGGGGAGTGGTACAAGGGAGACCTGCACTGCCATTCCACACACAGTGACGGGGACAGCTCTGTGCGGGAGGTCATCGCGAGCGCGGAATCCAAGGGCCTGGATTTTTTTGTCATCACCGACCACGACGGGAGCATGCACGGCTCCCCCACCCAGTGGTATGACCCGGACTATCATTCCGACCAGATGGTGATGCTCTACGGCGTGGAGTGGACCACCGGGCTCGGGCACGCGAACGTCTGGGCCTCCGCCCCGTTCGACTATGGAGATCTGTGGCTCGCCAATCACGCACAGGATGCACAAAGGGCAATCGACGCCGCCCACACCCAGAACGCACTGTTTTCCATCAATCACCCAAGTACCTTTTTCGGCCGCCCCTGGGAGTACGAAGCCTACAAGGGCATCGACAGCATCGAGATCTGGAATTCCATGTATCTTCTACCGAATTTAAGCTTCCTTGCAACCAGCGTCTTCTGGGACGATCACCTCTTGTCCGGGAAGAGAATCCCTGCCGTGGGCGGGAGTGACACGCATCAGCTCGTAGGGTTCGAGGCAAACTTTCTCCGCCATGCAGAGCCGACCACCTGGGTCTATGCCGGGCAGCGGACGGCGGACGCCATTCTCGCTGGAATTCGTGCCGGTCACGTATGCGTGAGTGATGAACCCCAAGGACCACGCATAGAATTCGCTGCGGACACGGACGACGACGGGGTGTTCGAGACCATCATGGGGGACAATGTCGTCCTGCCGCAAGGAGCGAATGTGACCCTCAAGATCGAGATCGTGTCTCAGGGAACGGTCGACGTGGCAGGCACGACGATGGATCTCACATCGGAGTTGCTCGCCGTCAGCCAGGCAGAAGAGGCCCCTGCTGCGGAGAAACTCGTGTCATCCTTCCTCAACGAAGGCGAGTATCTGGTAGTTCTCTTGCGGAATGGTGACATTCACGGCCTTTGGAAGGCCGTAGGGTATACGGCACAGATCGAGCTCACCGAACGGGTTGCTCCGGGTGAACAGGTCTTCTACCGAATCAAGCTGCTCGGAAGGCCTCCAGCCGACTTCATCAACGCCCTGCTCCGCGGATTCACCAAGGCCTTGTCCAATCCGATCTACTTCAACTATCAGGCCTCCTCTTTGCGCAACCGTCCGTCCGAATTCGCCTTTTTGCCTTTGCCTCCGGGCTCTCCTCGTGATGGCTCCCCAGCCACAACATAGGGGACGTTCTTGTTTTTGACACACAATTCCCTTCTGCCGTATTCTGTTCCTGACCGAAACAAGCTTCCTATCGATTAATCCAGTGGGCAAAATGCCCCATAAGACCGGTAGCAAACAATATGAACTCTTCTGCAGCATCCTGGTTTCGCCCGGCTTCACTAAGGCAGTTCTTTAGCCTCAGAAAGGCTCCGTTGTGGGTGGTGCTTGCACTTGTGCTGTATACCATCATCGGCTTTCTGGTCGTTCCGTGGGTCGCCAAAGACCAAATTCCGAAAATCATTCGAAACAACTTTGGTCTTGCAGCAAGAGTCCAAGAGATCGCCGTTAACCCGTGGTACCTCACAGTACAGATTTCCGGCTTTGGCATTGATGACCCTGATGGCAACAAGCTGATCGGTTTTGATGAGCTATTTGTGAACCTGCAAACCTCCAGCATTTTTCACTGGGCAATAACACTGGCAGAGGTAAACATTACCGCGCCCTACGGAAATATCTATCGTTACAGTTTCGACGACACCAATGTATCGCGTGCTTTGAGCGCTGCTCCTCGAGCAACAGAAGATACGGATGAACCCGAAAGCGAGTCTGATACCGGCCCGCTACGACTCTTGATACATCAGATTTCCATTAGACAGGGCAGAGTCAGCCTGCGCGATGAAATGCCTCAAACACCGTTTAACACCGAACTTGGCCCGGTAGACATTACGGTGAATGATCTCAGCACTTTGCCGGACAGGTCAGGACAACAGCAGGTATCCATAACCACCGAAACCGGCGCCGCTATGAACTGGTCGGGCAGCCTGCAAATAGCGCCGCTGGTCACCGCCGGAAGTCTGGCTGTCAGCGGTGAACTCTTTCCGTTAGCACATCGTTATCTAAACGATCAGCTCAATTTTGATCTCCAGGGTGGTGATGTGAACCTGAATATGGATTACGAGCTCCAATTCACGCCTGACGGCGGCCTTCGTTTTGTCGCCAATCAGATTCATCTCAAGGTCGAGGGCATCCGGCTGACAGAAACCGGCAGTGGCGATCAGATGTTGCTGTTGCCAACGCTGCGACTTGAAAACGGCTCAGTACGCTATCCAGAGCAAACCATTCAGGTTCAGACTGTCGCGCTGGATGACTTACGCATTGATGTACGGATTGATGAAGACGGCCAGTTGAATCTCAACAACCTCCTGGTCATGAATGATGAGCCCGGTCAAGACGAAGCCGCGCAGGACAGGGACGATACGCAATCAGAAGACACACAACCATGGTCAGTTAGCCTCGCAGAGTTTCAGATAAACCGATTTCGTGCCGGTTTTGAGGATCGAAGCCTGGAAACTCCCGCTCAACTAGGTATCGCTAATCTTGATTTCAGCATCTCAGAGCTAAGCAATGCCGACAAGGATGAATTTCCTTTCGAGAGCCAGCTCAGCCTGACAACCGGCGGCGTTATACGTCAAAGCGGTAAGCTGACGGTCTTACCGGAGCTCGCTCTTGAATCTCAGCTTGAAATAGAAGACCTGCAGCTAAACATGGCGCAACCGTATCTCAGCGAATTTCTGCTCCTCCGAATTGATTCAGGTGAACTCAACATGTCTGCCGACATCAGGTCAGACAGTGCAGAGAAATTGTCTTTCAGGGGTGGTTTCAGCATCGACAATCTCGACACCCAGGACGTACGAAAGAATGTCAGTCTGCTTGACTGGAAACAATTTCTGGTGGATGACATTGCTGTTCAGTTGGATGCGGGGAAGGTCGAAATATCCAAAGTGAAGCTCGATAAACCGTATCTGAGATTTGAGATTGCGGAAGACAAGAGCACCAACATTGGCGATCTGGTTGTCGAACGTGCAGCAACCGAACCAGCAGAAGACAGCGGATCGCGGGAGTTTCAGATTCAGGTTGGCGAAACCGACGTTCGAGATGGCAGCGCCGACTTTTCCGACAGGTCCCTGCCATTGCCCTTTGCTGCCGCAATTACGAATCTGGATGGTGACCTCTCTACGATTTCCACGGCCAGCAGAACGCCAACCAAGGTGGACATCAAGGGGCAGGTTGGCGAGTATGGCTCCGCAACCATTGAGGGCAGCCTGAATGCCCTGGACCCGTTTGATTTTATGGATATCAATCTGGTCTTTCGCAATCTGAATATGCCCACTCTTTCTCCGTACACTGTTGAATTTGTTGGCCAGGAAATTGCGGCAGGCAAGCTCGATATCGATCTGGGCTACAAATTCGAAAAAAACCGGATGCTTGGAAGCAACTCCGTAGTTATCAATGACTTCACACTTGGTGAAAAGGTCGAGAATGAAGATGCCATGAACCTGCCTTTGGGTTTAGCGGTTGCACTGTTAAAGGACAAGGATGATGTAATCGATATAGATCTTGAGGTATCAGGAAATGTTGACGATCCCGAGTTCAGCGTGGCCGGAATTGTTATGAAGGCTCTGGCTACCCTGATCACCAAAGTTGCAACCTCGCCGTTCAGGGCGCTTGGCGGGCTGGTAGGTGGAGATGATGTCGATCTCGATATCCTTCAGTTTGAAGCCGGCCTCGCCGAACTCACTCCGCCGGATAGGGAGAAACTTGTTAAACTGGCGGAAGCATTGAGCCAGCGTCCCGAACTCGCACTACAGGTGCCACCAACCGTGAATACCGCTATTGATCGCAGTGCCATGCGGTTTGCTGCGGTTGATGCCTTGGTGGATGAGCAGATGTCAGAGAAGGATGAGTCGCCGGATATGTTTGTGAAACGGCAGCGTAAGGTTCTCGAAGAACTCTACAAAGACACCGTTCGGGATGCTGACATTAAGGGTCTCCGAACCAGCTTCACCCGTCCGCCAACAGAAGATGCCAAACCGCAACTGGATGAGGTGGCCTATTCTGCTGACCTGCGGCGACAACTCGCTGAACTTCAGCCTGTCTCTGACGCCCAGCTGGATGCGCTTGCAGAAAGTCGTGCCCGCGCTGTCATGGGGGCACTGTTGGCAGCCTCCCCGACACTTGAAAATCAACTCCGCCAGAGCGAAACCGCGCAAAGCGAAACTACAGATTCTCAGTGGATAGAAATGAAACTTGAACTTGAAGTACTGGATATTCCGGCACCAACTGTCCCCGATACCTCCCCTGGGAAGTAAACAGCGAATGCGGGCAGCGTTCCAGGATTTCGATACTTGGAGATGGCGAACCAAGAGAGGTCGGAACCCGACGACCCGGGAGGGGCAGGAAATGCTTTGGACATTGAAGAAAGCATTCTATCGAGTTTACCAATTGGTCATGAAGGGCGTACTCAGGATCCTTCCCTTTCCCGTGCCGGAACGGTTCACCGGGGCAGGTTCCCTGGCAAGGTTACCGAAAGCCATAAAATCGCACGGTGTTGACGATGTCTTCGTGGTGACCGATAAGGGGTTGGTGTCGGCAGGTCTCGTTCAGAGGTTGCTGGATACACTGGAGGAGAGCAGGATTTCCTTCACCGTCTATGACGAGGTACAGCCGAACCCGACCATTCGGAACGTCGAAGACGGCCTGAGACTCTATCTTTCGAACCAATGCAAGGGCATCGTGGCGTTTGGCGGAGGCTCACCGATGGATTGCGCCAAGCTCATCGGCGCCCGAGCCACAAATCCCAAGCGTTCCGTGCATGCCATGAAAGGACTGTTCAAAGTAAGAAAGAGACCACCGCCCTTGTTCGCCGTACCGACAACGGCCGGAACAGGATCGGAGACCACGGTCGCCGCGGTCATCAGCGATCCGGAAACCCACGAGAAGTTTGCCGCCGTGGATCTCAAGCTGGTCCCCATCGTCGCTGTACTCGACCCGGAGCTGATGCTGGGCCTCCCCCCACACATCACCGCTGCGACCGGCATGGATGCTTTGACACATGCCATCGAAGCCTATATCGGCGGGTACAGAACGAAATTCACAAACGAGCATGCGGAGAAAGCAACCCGGATCATCGTCGAAGATCTGGAGGACGTCTATAAAGAAGGCTCGGATCTGGACAAACGAAACAACATGGCACTTGCCTCGTTCTACGCAGGCTCCGCCTTTACCCGAGCTTACGTAGGCTATGTCCATGCCATCGCCCACAATATGGGCGGGCTCTACGGTGTCCCTCACGGCCTTGCAAACGCCATCATCCTGCCTCACGTGCTCAGGTTCTGCCGCAAGGAAGCGGAACGGAAACTGGCCCGCCTTGCACGGGCCGGCGGAATCGGAAGAGAGAGTGATTCGGACGAAGAGTTATCCCATCGATTCATCGAGAAGATAGACACAATGAACCGGAACATGAGCATCCCCACAACCATCAAGGAACTTCAGGAGAAGGACATTCCGCTGATCGCGCAGCGGGCCCTCAAGGAAGCGAACCCCGAGTATCCGGTGCCCCGCCTCATGAGCCGACAGGAATGCGAGGCTTTGGTCCGAAAGATGCTGTGTGAGTAGGGAAGGATTCTCAAACGCGAAGGAGCCCTGTCATGAACAGAAGATCGCTTCAAGCCGCTTGCCTGGTACTGGCCGTTTTGCTCTTTGGCCCCACGCTGACTTCCGGGCAGGAGCTCAAACCGATTCAGCTTCCGGAACCGCAGATGGACATTGGCAAGCCCTTGATGCAGGTTCTGAAGAATCGAGGGTCCTCGCGTGCCTTCAGCTCGGAGAAGTTGCCCGGGCAGGTGCTTTCGAACATGCTCTGGGCCGCCTTCGGAGTGAATCGGCCGGATTCGGGAAAGCGTACCGCGCCTTCAGCAAGGAACTGGCAGGAAATCGACATCTACGTCGCCACCGCAGAGGGTCTCTAACTCTATGATGCGAAGGCACACGCGTTGAAACCGGTCCTCGCGGAAGACATCCGGGCTCTGACCGGCGGCCAAGCGTACGTGAAGGAGGCATCCGTGAACCTCGTCTATGTTGCGGATTTCTCGAAAATGGGTGAAGCGGAAATGGACGTCAAGGTCTTCTGTTCAGCCGCCGACACCGGCTTCATCAGCCAGAATGTGTACCTCTACTGCGCCTCCGAGGGATTGGCCACCGTCGTGCGCGGGCTCATCGACAGACCCGCCCTGGAGAAGGCGATGGGGCTGCGACCGGATCAGAAGGTCACCCTCGCACAGTCGGTGGGACATCCAAAGAAGTAGTCGGTGAAGAGACTCTCGTCTCAGGAATCCTTCAAGGCCCTCACGATCTCCTGGGCCATCTTCTTCCCGTCCCCGAAGAGCATCAGGGTGTTGTCCGCGGCAAACAGAGGATTCGGGATCCCCGCAAACCCCGGGCTCAGGCTTCGCTTGACGACCACGACCGTCCTGGCCTGATCCACGTTGATGATCGGCATTCCGGCGATCGGGCTCGCCGGGTCGGTATTCGCCAGGGGGTTCACCACGTCGTTTGCTCCCAGCACGATGACCACATCGGTCTGGGGCATGGTCGGGTTGATCTCGTCCATCTCCTTCAGCCGGTCGTAGGGTATGTCCGCCTCTGCAAGCAGCACGTTCATGTGGCCGGGCATGCGCCCTGCCACGGGATGGATTGCGAATTCGACCGTAATCCCCTTCGACTCGAGAAGGTTGGCGAGGTCCCGAACGGCGTGCTGTGCCTGCGACACGGCCATTCCGTACCCCGGAACGATCACGACCCGTTGGACGCCGTCCATCAGCATGGCCACCTCCTCCGGAGACGTGGCCTTCACCTTCCCGGCGTAGATGTCATCCCCCTTCTCCACCTCCTGGACCGCGCCGAACCCTCCGAAGAGTACGTTCGCCAGGGAGCGGTTCATGGCCTTGCACATGATGTTCGTCAGGATGATCCCGGAGGCGCCGACCAGGGAACCGGCGATGATCAACACGTTGTTGGAGAGCACGAACCCGGTGGAGGCGGCTGCCAGCCCGGAGTACGAGTTCAAGAGGGCAATCACCACCGGCATGTCCGCGCCGCCGATCGAAATGACGAGGAGGATACCCAACAACGAGGAGATACCGACCATGATCCAGTACAGATCCACGCCGGTGGGGCGCACGACGATCAACGCCCCGAGGACGAGAGACGCGATGAGCAGGAGGACCTTGACGACCTGTTCCCCCTTGTACCGTATGGGCTGGCCCGAAAAGACCCCCTGCAGCTTTCCGAAGGCAACCAGGCTTCCCCAGAAGGTCACCGCCCCGACGATCCCGGAGAAGACCGTGGCCACGGTCATCTGGATGGCCGGTGCGGTCGTAACGAGCGCGGCCTCCATCAGCGCAGCCCCTGCCACCAACGTGGAGGCGATGCCCCCGAACCCGTTGAACACGGCGACGAGCTGGGGCATGCCGGTCATCTGCACTTTCATGGCCAGCACCGCACCGAGGGCCGCACCGATGACGAACCCGGCGATGATGACCTCATAGCCGACGATGTTGCGATCGAGAAGGGTGACGACCACGGCGAGCAGCATGCCGATCGCGCCCAGCAGGTTGCCTCGCACCGCGGTTCGGGGATGTCCCAGGCCCTTCAGGCCCAGGATGAACAGGACCGCTGCGATGAGGTAGGTGAAGTTGACGACGGCCGACGGCATGGGGTCAATCCTTTCCGAGTGAGTTTGGGGACAAGCACCGATCTCTGTTATCCCTGGTGACCGCCAGAAGGAGATCGGTGCCTGTCCCCAAACTCACTTTCTTTTGAACATTCCCAGCATTCGGTGGGTGACCAGGAACCCCCCTACCACGTTGATCGTCGCGAACAGCACCGCAAGAAACCCCAGGATCGTCGTCAGCGTCGTCTGCTGGCTGCCGGCAGAGAGAATCGCACCGATCAGGGTGATCCCGGAGATCGCATTCGATCCGGACATCAACGGCGTGTGAAGGGTTGGGGGCACCTTCGTGATCACCTCGATACCGACGAAGACGGCCAGCACGAAGATCGTCAATGCGACGGTAAACATTTCCATGATTTGCTCCCTTAGGTTCCTGGCAACTCTATGCCACTGGATTCCCGCCTTCGCGGGAATGACAGGCCACTGGATTCCCGCCTTCGCGGGAATGACGGGCGGTCAGAGAGAAAGGATCTCTCGAACACGGGCGTTCGCGACTTCGCCGTCCCGTGTGAACAGGGTTTCCCGCACGACCTCGTCCTCCATGTCGAGATCGATCTTGCCCTCCTTCACGAGCAGCAACAGAAGGTTGGACACGTTCTTCGCATACATCTGACTCGCATGATACGGGATCGTGGCGGGGAGGTTCACAGGGCCGAGGATCGTGATGCCTTGCTCCACCACGGTCTCCCCCGGCTTCGTGATCTCACAATTCCCACCCCGTTCGGCCGCGAGGTCCACGATCACGGATCCCCGGGGCATGGCCTGCACCATCTCCCAGGTGATCAGGATGGGCGCCTTCTTTCCCGGCACGGCTGCTGTCGTGATCACCACATCGCTCTCGGACAGGACGCGGGTCATCATCTCCCGCTGTCTTCTGTAGAACTCTTCTCCCATCTCTTTGGCGTATCCCCCACCGCCTTCGGCGCTCTCTGTCTCCAGGTCCATCTCGACGAACTTGGCGCCCAGGCTCTCGACCTGCTCCTTGACCACGGGCCGCACGTCGTAGCCGGAGACCACGGCACCGAGACGTCGAGCCGTGGCGATCGCCTGGAGGCCCGCAACCCCGGCACCGACGACGAACACCTTTGCCGGCAAAACCGTGCCTGCCGCGGTCATCATCATGGGGAACATCTTGGGCAGCGTCCCTGCGGCCATCAGGACGGCCTCCATGGAGGACAGGGCATCCATGCTCTGGGCCCGGGTGATTCGTGGGACCAGCTCCATGGCAAAGGAAGTCACCTTGCGGTCGTTCAGCCCCCGGACGGCCTCGGGCGCAGAGTAGGGCTCCAGGAAGCCGATCAGGACCTGGCCCGGCCGCATGATCTTTAGATCGGCGAGCCCGGCGTCGGGGTTGGCGCCGCCGGCCCTGACCTGGAGAACCACGTCCGCCTTCTCGAAGACCTCTTCTCGATTCGGTGCGATCCTGGCGCCCTTTTCCCGGTAGGCAGCGTCCAGGAACCCTGCGGCTTCGCCCGCCCCTGCCTCGATGAGCACCTCGACGCCCGCTTTGGCGAGGGCAGGCAGGCCCGCAGGAATCTGGGCCACCCTTCTCTCTCCCGGGAAGGTCTCCTTAGGAACTCCAGCGATCATGGGGGGATCTCCTCGACCATGATTTCAATAGCATTTTCAATCCCTTTTGCGCAATCGTTTTCTGCTCCACCGCAAACGGGGACGGACACAGGACCTTGTGGGGATAGATGCCGTGAGTGCCTGAAAAGACTCGGGACGCATGGGGGCAGCGCCTTGCAGGGGCGAGTGAGTCGCCCACGACCCCCCTACCAGCCCGTCGAAAGAGTGGTGGAGGCTGTTCAAAAAGTTCCAGATACAAGGCAGGCAAAACATGCCCCCGCGAAGGCGGGGGTCCAGTTCAACAATGAGGCGTACTTCCTGTACGTTGAATGACGAGGGATGAAGCCGAACGTCGCAGATGGGACTTTTTCAACAGCCTCCTACCGGATGTCCTTGTGGTAGGACTGCACCGATTTCACCTCGCCGTGGCCCTGGCGAAAGGCGGCGATGCCCCGCGCAGAGGCAAGGGCCGCGGCCATCGTCGTGATGTAGGGCACCTTGTACTTGATGGCTGCCTTGCGGATGTAAGAATCATCCTCCTTGCTCAGCTTGCCGCTCGGCGTGTTAACGACCAGGTGGATCTCCTTGTTCATGATCCCATCCACGATGTTGGGCCGACCCTCGGTCATCTTCTTGATCGGCTCCGCCTCGATACCGTTGGAAGCCAGGAACGCATGGGTCCCTTCGGTGGCCTTGATCCGGAACCCGAGATCCGCAAACTCCTTGGCCACCGGGAGCAACGCCGGCCTTTCCGTCTCCGAGACGCTGATCAGAACCGCACCCTCGGAAGGAAGCTCCTGCAAGGTGGCCTTCTGGGCCTTGTAGAAGGCGAGGCCGAACGAATCCGCCATTCCCAGCACCTCTCCCGTGGACCGCATCTCCGGACCGAGCAGGGGATCGACCTCGGGAAGCATGTTGAAGGGGAAGACCGATTCTTTGACACCGAAGTAGGGGATTTCCTTCTGTTCGAGGTCGTAATCCGAGAGCTTCGCGCCCAGCATGAGGCCTGTGGCGATACGGGCCATCGATACATTGCAGACCTTGGAAACCAGAGGAACGGTCCGGGAAGCACGCGGGTTGGCTTCCAGGATGTGGACCACGTCGTTCGCGATGGCGTACTGGATGTTCATCAACCCGACCACGGACAACTCGAGGGCAATCTTCTTCGTGTATTCCACGATCGTATCGAGGTGCTTCTGGGGAATGCTGACCGTGGGGATCACACAGGCGGAGTCGCCCGAGTGGATTCCGGCCAGCTCGATGTGTTCCATCACCGCGGGCACGAACGCGTCCTTTCCGTCGGAAATGGCGTCCGCCTCCGCCTCGATGGCGTTCTCCAGGAACTTGTCGATCAGGATCGGACGCTCGGGCGACACATCGACGGCCGCGGCAACGTAACGCTCGAGCATCTCCTCATCGTGAACGACCTCCATGCCACGGCCTCCGAGGACATAGGACGGCCTGACCATCAGGGGGTAGCCGATTCGCCCGGCAATCCCAAGGGCCTCCTCCAGGGTGCTGGCCATCCCGGAGTCCGCTTGCGGGATCCCGAGCTTTGTCATCACCTGGCGGAACCGGTCACGGTCCTCGGCCAGGTCGATCGTCTCGGGCGAGGTCCCCAGGATCTTCACCCCGGCCTGCTCCAGCTCCCTGGCGATGTTGAGCGGCGTCTGCCCCCCGAACTGCACGACGGCCCCCAGGGGCTTCTCTTTCTCGTAAATGCTCAGGACATCCTCCACGGTGAGGGGCTCGAAATAGAGCTTGTCCGATGTATCGTAGTCGGTGGAGACCGTCTCCGGGTTGCAGTTCACCATGATCGACTCGTATCC